>Ga0335074_10011634_pt1 | contig 12305 bp, 6 predicted proteins | sample Lox_Sample_23_FD_206715 | JGI IMG/M metagenome (GOLD analysis project Ga0335074, IMG submission 206715) | Soil microbial communities from Loxahatchee National Wildlife Refuge, Florida, United States - Lox_Sample_2.3 | ecosystem: Environmental > Terrestrial > Soil > Wetlands | place: USA: Florida...
ATCAGAACGTCGGCTCCGGGGAATAGGACCTCGCCGGAATCCGGATCAACCAGGTTGTTTCCCTGCGCAATCACCGTGAATACAACCAGCGTGTTACCGGGGAGACTAAAGCCGCTGGTCGTCGGTATGAAAGCGCTCGTAATGAGCGGGCCCGGATTACCCGCGCTGTTCGTGTCACCGCCGGAGTTGACGACCTGCGATGTGCCTCCGTAAGGCGAGGTCACCTCGGTAACCGAGGGTGCCGAGCCCTCCGACGTGTCAAACGTGCCGTTGAGGAGAGTCAGACCATTAAAGTTCGTCTTCTCGCCGATGACGTTGATCTCGGCGAGCAGCGAGTTGATCTCGGCTTGGATGTTCTCCAGATCCGACGTGGAGTTGATGTCGCTGTTGGCCTCGACCAGCAGCGTGTTGATACGTTCGAGTATGCCCTGCACCGAGGCGAGGGCACCGTTGGCAACGTTGAGCGCGTTGACGCCGTTCTGCACGTTGTTCACGGCTTGCTGGAGGCCGCTCGCCTTTGATGTGAGATTGGTCGCGATGGCGTTGCCGCTGGGATCGTCCGAGGCGTTGTTGATGCGCAGTCCACTCGAGAGCTGCGTCACCGTTTTCTCGAACGCTTGTTGATTGCGGTCGAGGTTGAGGAGTACGTTATCCGCTCCGATCAGTACGTTCATGCGGGCGCTCCCATCCTATGGAGCGAGCGATGAACCGCCAATCGGCAACGGCCGCGCGGACGTGCGAAATCGATCGAGCGGATGTGCTGGATACGCTCGATGCGTTGCGACGTACTGGCGGCCGTGACGGAAGCGGATTGGGGAACTGCGCTGGGAACACAAACACGAAGCGCACGATAGACTCCGTCTTTCGCGCACATCAACCGTCCGTGATTAATCCGAGCCTGCAAGCCGTTCCGGAGAACGAATTGATGGCCCCCCAGCACATCCATGAACGAGGTCGTTTCCTCCCTGAAACTTCCCTGTAATACGGTCATCGGCCGTATCGCCGGAAAATTTTGCGCCAAGGCGGCCGGAGTCCCGTTAAGCGGGGGCAGCGCCCTTCCGAAACTCAAGGAGAACCATGGGTCGCCTCCTTCAGATACTCGGTTGCGTGCTTATGCTCACGGCGACCGGCCTTGCCGTGGGCCGCGTCGACCGGGCCGATGCCGATATGCTGGCACCCGTGGCGCGCGCGATCCAGGCGGCGATTCAAGCGGCCGCCCTAGAGACGCCGCCGCCGGTCGTGACCCCCACACCGAGACCCGCGGCTGCGGCTGCCAAGGCAGCGCGTGGCGGACCGCTCAGGTTCAGCCTCCAGGGGAGCCTCGCGCTCGGCCAGACCTCGACCACGAGCACCTTCGGCCAGACGGGCTACTTCACGCCGACGCCCAGCCCGTCCGCCTCGGCGACGCCGGGTCCGTTCCCGTTCCAAAATAGTGCTACCGGCCAAAATACAACGAATATCGGGGCAGGCGTCACGGCGACCGTCTCGCGGCGCACGGCGACCACACTGACGAGCCTCACCCTTCCCGTTGGGTTCTCCGGCGCGGGGCGCTCGGCGGTCGGAGCGGCGCTACTGCTCTACTCCACGCCGAAGTACTCGCTGGGCTACGGCATCGCGCAGCTCCTCGGCCTTGGCCAGCTGCAGATGGGCTCCACGCTGCGCGGCTTTTCCTTCATAGTACCGGAGCGATACGGGCAGGTCACCTTCTTCGAGGGTCCGGTGGAAGGCGCGAACGAGGAGCAGGCCCAGCTCTACGGCGTGCTCTTGCAACAGGCGCACGGCCAGACACTCTACGAGTCGGGGTTCAACTACGCCAACGGGCCGTCGACGGGAAACGCCAAGACCATCGTCTTCGGCGCCGCCACCGCGGGCCGTGACCTCAGCTTGATCGGTGAGGGCGCGTGGCAAACGCGCTCGAACGGCGACGGCGATCCGCACGGGGTCGCGTTGCAAGTACGGCTCGATGACTCGTCGGAAAAGGGCAACTGCTCGACGACCCTGCGCAGCATTCCCGATCAATTCGTCACGTACAGCGCCGGCGAGATCTACAGCGATCGTTACGGCGACTTCACTTGTCACGACAGCCGCGTGCCGATCTTCTTCGATGCAAATTGGGAGCGCACGGGCGATCAGTTCGAAGGCGTCAACGTGCAGACGCTGGCGACGATCGGCTACGCGCCGCAAATGCACTTCGGCGGCCTCTCGTTCGCTTTCACGCGCCAAGACGGCAGCAGCAGCGGTCAGACCGTGTCGTCGAGCTTTGGAACCGCCGCCCTCCAGACCCAGTTCCTGCACACGACCATGCTCTTTGGTGGGCAGCTTCAGCGCTCGCAAGAGGGATCGACGCAAAGCAACTCGGCGTCATTTCTGGCCAATCTGAGCAAGGCGATCAATCGCCACATGAGCGTCGGGCTCTCCGGGCAGATCGAACGCGAAAACGCGCTCGCGCTGCCGAGTCCCGGTGCATCGCCCGCAGTGTCGGTTGCGAGCTCGAGCGCGTTGACCCAGAATCTACAGAAGGCGCTCGCCTTCAACATCACCGAGACGTTTCGCAAGACGTCCGTACAGTTGGGTGAGACGATCACGCATACGATTTCGAGCGCGAGCGACGCGGTTCAGCAAACACCGCTGATCACGCTTACGCGTCAAATCTCGCCGGGAATTTCGACCACGGCGTCGCTCGGCTATCAAATCCTACGCGACAGTGTGAACCCGGCATCGAACGGCCGCACCAAGGTCTTTTCGATCTCACTCACCGCGCCGTTCAGCTACGGCAACGCGAACGTCACCGGCCGCGTCGACCCGCGCCTCCCGGCCACGATCGTCGGCAAAGTGCTTTTCGCGAGCACGGCAACCGGCATGGGCGCGTCGTCGAACATTGCTTCGTTTTCCGGTACCGGCGGTGTCGGCAACGTGTTGGTGACGCTCGACGGGAAGTACGTCGAGCGCACCGATTTGACCGGAGGGTTTCAATTCTCGTTCGTTCCGCCCGGACCACATCAGCTGACGATCGATTCGTCCACGATGCCGCGCGGCTTTACCGCCGCGATTCCCGTGCAGACGATCGACGTGCAGGGAGGCCAAACGGCGAGCGTGTCGTTCACGCTCGGCACGTACGGCGGCGTGCTCGGGCACGTCTATGGCGCCGACGCGAACGGCAACCCGATTCCACTTTCGAACGTACAGCTGCGCGTCGACAACGGCGCGTACTCACAGACCGACAGCAAAGGCGCCTATGGGTTCGGCGGTTTGACCCCGGGTGAACACGAGGTGACGATCATTCCGCAAAGCGTGCCGGCGACGGCCAACTTCCCCACCAGCGCGCTCACGCAGAAAGTCACGGTCAGCGACGGCCGCTATACGACACTCGATTTTCATGCCGAGCTCCTCGGTTCGATCGCCGGATCGATCGTCTACGCAAAGGAAATGGGCGCCGAGGCGGGCACGCCCGTCATGAACGCCTATGTCGTCGCCGAGCCCGGTGACGAGGCAGCGATCGACGAGGACGACGGCAGTTTCATCATCGACAATCTGCCGGGGGGCGACTATACCATTTCCGTCGATCCGGAGACGATCCAAGAGGGACTCGGTGCATCGCCCGAAAGCGTCATCGTCCACCTCGCGCCCGGCGAGCACTATAGCGGCCTGCGCTTCGAAGTTGGGTCATTCGAGAAGAAGGTGGTCTTCTCGCTGCTCTCGGGTGGCGGCGCGCCGAGCAATCTTCCGGCGACGCTGCGCTTGAGCGAGGCGAAGCTCCCACCGCGCGGTACCGCAACGGTTACCATCGCCGCGCCGGAACGTGCAACAGGCGTGACGGCGAGCGCCTTCGGGAAACGAGTCGATCTCCGGTACGACAAGACGACCGCGGCGTGGGTCGGCGAGATCGAGGTGCCGGATCGCACCACCGCCGGTGAATACCCCGTGACCGGCACGGTCGCCGGCATGTCGCCCCCGGTCGCCGCCAAGCTGATCGTCGACCCGAAGCTGCCGCTGGTAATCGTTCAGATTCTGACGCCGCATCCGTTCGTCGGCGAGACGGTCCTGATTCGCGCGCGCTTCCTGGTGGACGCGCACGCCGGCGAAAAGATCACCTGGCAGGATGGCGCCGAGACCGTTCTCGGCAAACCCGTCAGTGGCCGAGTCTTTACATTCCAAAAGGCGCTAACTTTACTTCCCCTGCACGGAGACTTATTAACTCCCCATGGCCCGGTACCGATAGAAGTCTTGTAACTTGCTTCCTTACTCTGCAATGGATGGCACCCTCGCGCATGGTGACTAGGATTCCGCATCGCAGCTGGGCCGCCGTCGTTTTCGCGGCGATTGCATCGCTGGCTATGGCGACAGCCGCCTTTGCAGGCGGTGGCGTAGGGTCCCCCTTGCGGCCGGTGAGCGTGGTGACGCCGCCGCCGTTGCGCCCGGTCGTCGAAGTGGATCATCCGACCGCGAAGCCGCTTTCGCCATTGCGTGCGACCCAGTGCCCTGCGGTGAATTGGAAGACCCTGAAAGCGGGTGCCCACATCCCACTTTCGTGTTTCCCGGCACTGCAGCGCAAGACCGCCGCGAATACCGCCACGCCGAAATCGACGGCAAGAGGTGCCCGTTTCCATCCGCTGGCTGCGACCGGCGCAACCGTCGATCTGACCTCGGGTACGGGCTGCGGTACCGACGGTGCGATCTATCAGGTGGGATGTTCGCTCGAGTGGGAGGCGACGAACCTCGCCGACTGGAGCACGGGGGACGAATACGAAGACTACTACCTGGCGCCCAACACGACGACGGCGACGCTCGAAAGCGCTGGGAACTACGCGTACAACGCCGCGACGCAGCACACGACCACGCTGAGCACCGCCGGCACGTGGGCGTTCTTCGTCTACGACACGACGAAGGACGTGATCGTCGCGATCGTCTACGCGGACGCGGGATCCGCGTTCCAAATCGGCGTCTACGCCGACGCCTACCATCAGGTGCCCTCGTACCAGTTCTCGACGATCAGTTCGAGTGCGGCGTACATCTATCTCACTAACGTCTCGACCAACGACACGTACGTCGTCTATGTGATGTCGACGTCGGTGAACGCGTACTGCGTGTACATCACGCCGGCCGCCACGCCGAGTCCCGGCCCCGCAAGTCCGATGCCGACCGGTCCGGTGAGTTCGCTCATCTGCAATCCTGCGAACTCTCCGGGTATCAACGCGCCCGGCGGCTCGCTGTCGCTGGAATGGCCGATCTCCGAGAGTTATCAGCCCGGAACCTATTCGATCGTCGTTTACGACAAGACGCAAAACGAGACGCTGGGTCAGGTTCAGGTCTCGCTGACCGGCCTCAACGAGTACGCCTTCGAGCTCTATCCCTCGCCGGCCGCCGCAGCGTCAGCCCAGCCGACGGCCACGCCACCGGCCACGGAGTTTGCCTGGGATAGCACGACCGAACAATCGGTGGGTGCGCTCATTGCGACGCTTCCCAATCAGGTCAGCGGCACGTACCGGATGACGGTCAGCGATCCCGATGGACAAGTCGTCTCGATTCCAGCCGTCGCGCCGAACCCGATTCCGTCGACGTGCACGACGACGAACAATACGTCCGTGAACTGCACCGAGACGGGCACGTTCCAATTCTCCGCAGCGAGCCCGGCGATCAATCCGCCCGGCGAGTACCCGAACAACATCTACACGGTGCAGCTCATCAACACCGCAGACAATACGGTGGAGTCGTCGCAAGCCTTCGAACTCCTCGGCTACAACGTGGAGACCGAGTTCGACAACAACGGCACGTACGGAACGACCATCAACTTCACTGCCGGTAACGGGGTCGAAGAAGAAGCGAACATCGGCCTGTATTTCCTCAACAACGGCCCATTCAAGTATCCCAACGACTACGACACGGTCAAAGGCATCATCTATTCGAGCGGCCCGGCATCGGACGTGACGAAGAGCTTCACCGGCACGGCACTGAACACCGACGCGAACGGTAACGGCGTGACCTTCGTGCTCCCGAGCTGCACGGGGAGCTATGAGAGCGGCGGCGGCTGCACGAAGACGGTGACAGACAGCAGCGGCAATAGTTGGACCGCGGCCGAGTGGTGCAGCACCACGACGCCGGCCACGCCGATCGCGAGTTCGCAGTGCGTGCTCCAGCTCACGCCGCTGACCAGCGGTGCGGTGCTCGCCGGCAACGGGTCGATCACGATTACCGGGATCGACTGGTATGCCTACGACACGAGCGCGGGGGCCTGGTGCCCGACGCCGTGCGTCGCGACCAGCTCCATCCTTCCCGATCATGGGCTGAGCTGGTCGAGCACGGGTACGACCTCGCCCGCGTGGACCGAGACGTACTATAGCAGCACGAACGCCGCGATCGTCGGCACGGCGGCGGCGCACTACATCGGCTCGGCGACGTTTACCGGCGATACGTCACGCAACGCCTTCGCTGCACCTGTTGCGACAAACCCGCCCGGAACGCCATGGACGAACACGCACTTCTATCAGAGCAATTTCACCCAGGGTGACTATCAAAACGCTTCGCCGTTCTCGATAACGACCGGCCGCGAAGACATCCTGGTGATTAGCTTGAGCGACTGCGGGCCGGCAGCGGGCGAGCCGGCGCCGTCGTGCCCGTCAACGGCAAGCGATCACCATCTCGACGAGATCGGCATCACCTTCCCGGCGAGCATTCCCGCTTCGGAGATCACCGTCGATCCGGACGAACCAGATATCCCCGGTCAAAACTACAAGTACGCACTTTCGAACGGGACGGTCGGGCAAGCGGGCAACGACTGCAACGGTACGCTGCCGGCCAACTCGATCTGTCTCAATCCTGACTCGGAATATGACGGCGAGGGTGTCGACTTCGGTTGTACCGCCACGAACGAAACCGATTGCCAAGGGCAGATTTGGCTCGACGTCCCGCAAGGCGAGACGTCGTTCACGGCTCAGGACATTCAAGTCCAATCGTGGAACAACAGCGAGTCCACGTGGACCTCGCTGACCGCCGACGGTCACACATCGAATCCGACGACACCGGTCGTGGGGGGCGGCGTCACCGCTGCTGCACTCGACAGCCTCTCGCTACAAGAGTTCTCGCTCAACAGCGACTACATGGCGGCGCAGTTCGATCCGTCGACCGTTTCGCCGGGCTCGACGACGACGAGTTATTCGCTCACCTTCACGAACACGTCGACCGGAGCCGACCCCAATCCGGATCCGGTGGATGCCCTCGTCATCGAGCAGGTGACGAATAAAGGTTGGACGATCAGCGGCACACCCACCATCACCGGCACCGGGTCGTCGGGATGGGCAAATCTCTCCGGCGCCGGCTACAACATCGCCGCCACCAATGACATGGAGTATTGGTTCGGCGTCAACGCGTGTACCACGGAGTTCGACAACTACGCCACCGAGGCCGATGGGCCACCGCAAACACCGCCGAATCCAACCAACCCAACGGGGAAGTGGCCGACGCCCGGCACGTGGTGCAACCCGACGGACGACGAAGACGCCATTGCGGCCGGCGGATCGCTGACGATCAATTTCGCCCTCGTCAACACGACGACCGGTACGCAGACGTTCTACGTCTACGCGCACGGGGCGAACGGCGGCGGCTGGTCGGAGCCCAAGACCGTAACGGTTCTCTCGTCGGCGAAATCGGCGACGGCGAAGTTCTTCTCGGTGAGTCAGGGTTCGGCCGATTCGAACTGCAGCACGACGTCGAACGTGAGCACCAACACCGTGCCGACGGTCTCGTCGTCGACGAACTGCTACATCTATGAAGTGACGAACAGCAGCAGCACCGGCAACGACATCGGGACCATCAACATCACCCTGCCCGCGTACGATATCAACGGTATTGCAACCAGCGGCAGTGCGTGGGACCTTTTCGGCGTGCCGATCACGTCGACCGTCGTGCTCGGCACGATCAGCGGCGGATCGTTTACGACGTCCGGCATCCCCACGGGCTGCACGCTCGAGACGTCGTCGACGTACACGTACGATCCAGTGCAGGGCAGCGCCAACGGCCAGATCCAGGTCGCCGGCTGCACCGGTTTTGCTCCGGGCGACAACATCGCGGTCGAATTCGTCGCCGACACGCCGGAGACTGAAAACGACAGCTACCTCTTCCCCTCGACGGTCGACGGCGTGAGCTCAGGCTTGGCCTGGAGCGGCGCGGACGAGGTCACGGTCTCGTTTACGCTCGGCCTCTCGCTCGCGGTCGATCCCTCCAACCCGGGCCCGGGCGGCTCGACGCCGACCGTGAGCTGCACCCCGGCTCAATGCACCTTCTCCGGGACAACGGTCGATTTCGGCGACCTCGTCTCGGGCGGGGATCCCGCCATCACCGGGACCGATCTGGTTCGGGCCACGGTGCTCTACGGCGGCACGACGGTGAGCGGGAGCTGCACGAACCCGGCGACCAGCGGGGTCCTCAACACCTGGGATCTCGAGGTTGCGGCGACCAACAATCCGTCGACGACGGGGCTCGGCCTCGCCAGCCCGGCGCCGGCCGAGGAACTTACCACCGAGGAAGACGAGACGAACTCGAGGATCGGCAGCGGCACGTGGGCTTCGGGCGTTAACGCCTACTTTGCCATCCCAACGTCCGCCTCGCTCTTAGCGTGCGGCAACTACACCAACGGCACCGACTACGACGTCCTGCAGAACTACGCCATCTATAACGGCACCGATACCGGCGGCCATTTGGTCACGGTGACCTACACGCTCATCGGGAATTGACGGGGCAGGGTCGCTCGGCGAAAAAGGCGCCTCCTTGGGGGCGTCTTTTCTTTACCGACAAGCAGGGCGTTTCTTTACCTCTCCTGCACGGACAACGGCTAACCGAGGGCCTACCCTTGCCGATAAGTTCTATGTACCTACTACTGCCTGCCAAGGACGGCAACTCTCGCGCATGGTGAAAGGACAATGAATATTAAACGCCTCGCAGCGCTCACCGCACTGAGCGCTCTCCTCTCGACGGCGGCTCCGGCGTTAGCACTCTCCGTGAACTCTTCAAACGGCAACATCACGGTTGAGTGGAACTACGCGGTAACCGCCAGCTTCAACATGTACACCCAGACCTCGGCCTCGGCTGCGCACAGCGCCGCCGGTGAAAAGGTCTACTGGGTCGGTAACGGCTCCACAGCGAGCGGTTGTGAAGGCACGACCGACACCGCCACGGCCGGCACCGACACCTCGGCGAACCTGACCGTGAACTACGGCAACGTCGTCGCCGACAACACCGATTACACGGATTGCCTCGAAGTCAACGCGATCGACCTGAACTTCGCCACCAACGACAGCAACGGTGCGACGTTCGCAGTCTCCGAATCCGGCGCGCCGTCGGATTACGACACGGCGACCGACGGTTCGCTGCTCTGCCTCATGGGCGACGGTTGGACCGAAGGGGCTACCGCAGCCTCGCCGGCGTGGACCGCATCGACGCGTGTCGCGGCGGTTGCGGAATCCAGCACCACAGCCTGCTCGGCGGTGGCTGGCAGCCAAGGCTACGCGATCACGTCGACGTCCGGTACCTTCTTTACCACCAACAACTCTGCCAATGGCGGGGCGGATCTCAATCAGGATCTGCAACTCCAGTTGGGTCCGAAGGCGCAGAGCGGCCAGCAAACCGTCACCGTTACCTACACGATGACGACCAACTAAGGTCAACGCTGGAAAGGTAAAAGAGGACGAGCGCCCTTCGTCGCGGGGCTCGACAAGGCTCCGCGGCGAAGGGAGGCGGGATATGCAGCAGCGCAAACGACTCACAACGTTACTCGTCGTCGCCCTTCTCCTGTTTGGAGGATCGACGACAACCGGAGACCCTCTCGGTCTCGGGATAACGGTAACGCCGGGAAAGTTCGAAGCCGCAATGCCGCCTGGGACCACGTACAACGTTCCGGTAACGGTTGCCAACACATCGCAGGCATCGGTCCACATCTTGGCTTCGTTATCGGACTTCGCTCTCTCCGAAACCGGGAACTACGAGTTCGAAAAGATCGGAACGAGCCCGTACTCCCTGCTCCGCTGGGCCGCGATCCGGCCGCGCGAGTTCGACATCCCTCCGGGTACGTCGCAACAAGTGCAGCTCACGATCGCGATGCCGCCGGATACGAACCTCAGTGGTGAGTATGCAGGGGTCGTGTTCTTCCAAACCAGGCCGGAGCGAGGCCGCGGCGGTGTCGCCTTCTCGGCCCGGGTCGCGGCGAAGTTCTACATCACCGTTCCGAACACGGTGCAGATCGGCGGCGCGATTACCAAGATGACGAGCACGAAAGCGGCGGGACATCAGGTCTTCCGCGTGCTCTTCAAAAATACCGGGAACGCTCACGTCTACCTGCGCGGTCAGGTGATCGTGCAGAAGGGCGGATCGGTTGTCTACCAAGTGCCGATGACCGACAACATGTTGGTCGAACGCGGTGGTGAGCGGCTGATCGAGGTAACCGGTGGGAAGCTTGACCCTGGCTCGTACCAGGCGATTGCGACAATCGACTATGGCGGCAAAACCGAAACCGGCGGCGAGATCAACTTCGAGGTCCCCCACTAGGCGATTCGGTTATCACAGGGAGCGTGTAGGACACGAACGATGAGACGGTATCTACTTGGAGTCTTGGGCACGATCTTCGCCGCGATGGCGTTGAGCGCGGTCTTCTCTCCGGCCGTCGCCGCCACTGCGACCGGCACCGTCAACGTGCAGTGGCACATTCTTCCGGTGATCAATTTCACGCTCACCCCGAACTACTACAGCGGTTACGGGGCGGTGCTCGCGACCTTCGGTACGCAGGCCTCGCCGACGCATGGTCCCGGTGCTCCCGCGACCGTTGACTTTGGGAAGACCTTGGCCGGCGACACCTATCTGTACAAGTACGCCGCAGAGATCAACGTGACGACGAACGACGCGAACGGCTTTTACGTCTACGGCGAAGCTGCCACAGAGCTTACGAACGCTACCGACGATTCTGTCTACCCGATCTCCAACGCGTTGTACTATCTTCCCAGCGGCGCGACGTCCGACTCGAATACCGGATTCACGCCGGGGCTTCCGTTCTCACAGACGGCCGGCGCGCCCGGTGCCGCGTGTAATTCGGACTCGACGACGCCGCCGTGCACGATCACCTATACGGCGTATCCGATGCCGATCGTCACGTCGCCGACGTCGAGTAACACCTACTACTACGACTATCAGTTCAAGGTGCCACCGACGGCTACCACCGGTGATTACTACGTTTGGATCGTCTATACGGTGGTGGGCGCATGACACGTGTTAGACTCCTGCTCATCGCTTCCGGCCTAGCGATACTAGCGCTGGTCTTGATTCAGCCCGTGAACGCGACGATCCAGACGCAACAGGCGCAGATTGGCATTACAATCGTTGTGCCGGTAGCGGGCACGCCGCTCGCCTATGTACCGCACCAGCCGAACTCCGCCATTGCGAGCGGTAAGATCGCCGCCGCGCTTTCGTTGCAGCCGTTTACCTCGGCGATGAATCGTGCGTTCGAGGCTCAAAGCTTGCACTTCGAGAATGGTCCGCTGACGATTGCGCAGGCGCAGGTTCAGAACCCGCTGCTCGTGCAGGCCGAAGTGACGCCGAATCCCAAGGCGACGATTCTCTACAGTAACTACCCCACGTACACATTCAATCCCGTGGCACCCGGTGCGACCGCCACGACCCCGCCGGGAACCTGCGCGTTCACCGTCACGGTCGACATGACGACGGCATGGTCGCTCGAAGAGGGCATTACGAGCGACTTCTCGTCGACGTTCCCCGGGAAAGATCTCGGCAACAACACGTACGCAGGTAGCACCCCGCAGCCGACTGCGACGCCATACGTGGTTTATGCAGATGATGGAAGCGCGTGGTCGGGTTTAGCCAGTGGCTCGACAAAGACGACCTACTGCGTCGTGCTGACGGTGACGGTCCCCTCGGGAGTCACCGACGGGACATACGACACCAACGCCATCTACACACTCTTCAATTAGCAATCCGCTGGCGACCGCATTGGCCGCGGCCCGCGAGGGCGCGGCCCTGCTTTTAGCGCACGTGCGGCAGCCGCTGGAGATCGAGGAGAAGGGCCGGCGCGCCGACATCGTCACCGTCGCCGATCGCGCGAGCGCTGCCGATCGGCGTATCGGCGATCGATCGCATCGGCGAGCGCGCAAGCGGTGCGGCGCGACGGCTCGGCGGCGCTGGATCTCGCGTACACGGCCTGCGGGAGATTCGACGGCTTTTGGGAGTTCGATCTGCACGCCTGGGACGTTGCGGCCGGTACGCTGCTGGTGCGTGAGGCGGGCGGCCGCGTGACGCGCGTCGACGGCAGC
>Ga0335074_10011636_pt1 | contig 12303 bp, 9 predicted proteins | sample Lox_Sample_23_FD_206715 | JGI IMG/M metagenome (GOLD analysis project Ga0335074, IMG submission 206715) | Soil microbial communities from Loxahatchee National Wildlife Refuge, Florida, United States - Lox_Sample_2.3 | ecosystem: Environmental > Terrestrial > Soil > Wetlands | place: USA: Florida...
ACGAGCCGGATACGTACGCGCTTGAAGAAGCGTTGCGCCTCAAGGAAAAGCACGGGGGCGAGGTCGTCGCGATCTCGATGGGCCCCGAGCGCGCCAAGCAGACCATCAAGGAAGCGCTCGCCAAAGGTGCCGAGCGCGGCATCCACATCGCAGACAGTGAATTCTATAAGCTTGATCCCCTGACTTCGGCTCGATCGCTTGCAGTGGCGATCCGAAACGAGAATTTTGATCTCATCCTCACCGGCCTCCAGAGTGACGATCAGGGGTTCGGACAGACTGGCGTTCTGCTGGCCGAACTTCTTGGCCGACCGCACGCGACGATCATCATGTCGATCGAAGTGATGGACGGACGGATGAAGCTTAAACGCGAGCTCGAAGCGGGATGGTTCCAGTGGGTCGAGCTGCCGCTGCCCGCGGTGATCACGATCCAGTCCGGCATCAACAAGCCGCGCTACGCCACGCTCAAAGGCATCATGGCGGCGAAGAAAAAAGAGATCGCCACGATCGAACGCGCGTCGCTCGGCGTCGCCGATTCGCAGACGGAACAGGTCGAGCGCATTTACGTGCCGCAGAAATCGAAGAAGACCGAGTTCATCACCGGCTCGCCGAAAGAAACGGCGACGAAGCTGCTCGAAAAGCTGCGGCACGAGGCGCGGGTGCTCTGAGCGATGAAAATCGTCCTCATCACCGAGCAGCGCGACGCCAAGTGGAATAAAGTGAGCTTTGAGACGTTGGCGGCGGCGCAGCAGATCGCACAGCAGACGAAGGGATCGTTGACCGGCGTCGTTGTGGGCAAGGGAGTCGCGGCGCTCGCGGACGAACTCGCCGCCTACCAGCTCGATGAAGTGCTCCTCGTCGAGCACGATCTGCTCGCGGCGTACACGCCGGACGGTTTTTCGATCTCGCTGCGTGAAGTCGTGGAACGCACGAAGCCCGATCTCGTGCTTTTGCCGCATACCTATCAAGTTCGCGATTTCGCGCCGAAACTCGCGGCCTCTATGCAAAAGGGCATGATCGGCGATTGCATCGCGTATCGCCACGAAAATGGGCGGCTGATTTTCGTGCGCCAGATGTTTCAAGGGCGCACCGCCGCGGACGTAGTTTTTGTCGGTGACTCGCCGTGGATTGCGTCGTTTCAAGCGGGCGCATTTCGCGCCGACCTCGCGGCCAAGAGTGCGAGCGGCAAGGCGCCGGTGAAATCCGTGAGCGTCGATATCAAGCCGGAGCAAATCCGAACGAAACCGCTCGAGCTTTTCCGCGAAGCGAAGCAGGCAGTCGATTTGACGCAGGCGCCGATTCTGGTTTCGGTCGGCCGCGGAATCAAAGCGCCAGAAAACATCGCCATGGCGGAGAAGCTCGCGAAGCTCATGGGCGGCGAAATTTCCGCATCGCGCCCCATTTGCGATGAAGGCTGGCTCCCCATGGAACGCCAAATAGGCAGCTCCGGCCAGACTGTCGCGCCGAAGCTCTACCTCGCGCTCGGCATCAGCGGCGCGATCCAGCATGTGGTGGGCATGAAAGGCTCGCGCACGATCGCCGCCATCAATAAAGACGCCAACGCCCCGATTTTCGAAGTCGCCGATTACGGCATCGTTGGCGATCTTTTCGAAGTGGTTCCCGCACTGATCGAAGAGCTCGAAAAAGGGAGCTGACGAGGGGTCTCTCGGCGTCAGCCCGCCACAATTGCTTCCGCTTCGATTTCCACCAGCATTTCCGGATCGATCAAACGGCTGATCTCGATCATCGCCGTGGCCGGCCGAATCGCGCCGAAAAATTCGCCGTGCGCCCGCCCGATCTTTTCCCAGTCCGCGATCTTTGTGACGAACATGCGGGTCCGCACCACGTCGGACATTCGCGCGCCTGCTTTCGAAAGAGCCGACTCGATATTCCGCAGCACTTGGACCGTCTGCGCGTACGGATCGCCTGCACCCACGATTTTGCCTTCGGCATCGGTCGCCGTCGTGCCCGACACCTGAACATACGGCCCGATCCGCACCGCACGGGAGTAGCCCACGATCGGTTCCCACTTTGTTCCAGATGAAATGTTCTGCCGCTCCATGAGTTCTCCTCTTACGACTTTTTAGGGATCGAATCGCGCGCGCAAATCGGGCGGCATGATCGGACAGAGGTCGTCCCGTTTGCCGAAGACGCCGTAACGAATCCGCGCAATGAAATTGTAGGCCGCGTCGCGCACGATCCGCGGAATCACTGCGAACACGATAGCCAGACACTTCCAGCCGCCGCCCAAGCGCCGAAGGACATGTAGCACCGCATCCGAACGCGCGAGCAAAGATCCGTCGTTCGTCAGCACAATAATGCTGTCCGGCAGATTGGTCCGTCTCTCCGCGGGCACGCTTGCGTCGAAAGTCGAGCCTTGCAGCGGAGCGAACCGGAAAGCCCGGCCGGTGCGATCGCGCTTTAGCACGAATTTCACGGCGCCGTGGCACAACCCGCAGTGGCCGTCGTAGAAAAGCATCTCGGCAGTGGGCGCGTCTTGCGGCACTCTGTAAAAAGCATAGCACGCCCGCGTCGCACAACCGCCGGCGCGGCGGTCTGCCGCCGGAAACTGCTTCTGGACAGAGTTTCGCGAAGCCTCTAAGCTACATCTCGCTGAGAAATTTACAGAGAGACGCGCCCTTCGTGAAATGCAATAGCATTCTCGACGCCATTGGCCACACGCCTCTCGTTCGGCTGAACCGCGTCGCGAAGGATGTCCCGCCCGAAGTTTTCGTGAAGGCCGATTATCTGAATCCCGGTGGTTCGACCAAGGATCGCATCGCGCTCCGCATGATCGACGAGGCGGAGCGCAAGGGCCAACTGAAGCCTGGCGGAACCATCATCGAAGGCACTTCGGGCAATACCGGGACGGGCCTCGCCCTGATCGCGGCCGTGCGCGGGTACAAGGTTGTTTTCACGGTTACCGACAAGCAGTCGCGCGAGAAGATCGAGTCGTTGAAGGCGTTTGGCGCGGAAGTCATCGTGTGCCCGACGGCGGTCGAACCGGAAGATCCTCGCAGCTATTATTCAGTCGCGAAAAAGCTCGCGCGCGAAATCCCCAATTCCTACTACCCCAATCAATACGAAAATCCCGACAATCCCGAGGCGCACTACCGCTCCTCCGGCCCTGAAATCTGGGAAGATACCGGCGGCAAAATCACGCATTTTGTTTGCGGACTCGGAACAGGCGGCACGGCAACGGGCGTGGGACGCTTTCTCAAGGAGCAGAATCCCGAGATCAAAATCGTCGGTGTCGACCCGCTCGGCTCGCTCTACTACGAATATTTCAAAACCCACAATATCGGCACAGCCCACACCTACGTGGTCGAGGGAATCGGCGAAGACATTCTGCCCGCGACGATGGATTTTTCGGTGCTCGACGATGTTCTCCAGGTGAGCGACGAGGAGTGTTTCCTTTGGGCGCGGCGCCTCGCCAAGCGCGAGGGGATTTTTACGGGCGGCTCGGGGGGAGGATGCGTTTCCGCGGCGATCCGCCTCGCCAAGAATTGCAAGAAAAGCGATCTCGTCGTGGCGTTTCTGCCCGATTCGGGCAGTCGTTATCTAAGCAAAATTTACAACGATGGCTGGATGCGCGAGCACGGTTACGCCGACGCGGAAGTGACGCTGACGGCGGCCGATGTGATTCGCGTCAAACATCAGAATGGCAAAACGCGCCAGCCGGTGGTCGTGGGTCCCAATCGCACGGTTTTTCAGGCGCTTCACACGATGCAGCAGGAGGATATTTCCCAGCTCCCCGTTTTCGAAGACGAACGATCTGTCGGCACCATCTTCGAGGATCAGATTCTGAATCTTGCGCTGCAAGGCAAGGATTTGCGCAAGCTGATTGTTCGCGAAGTGATGGGCCCGCCAATTCCCGAAGTCCCTTCCAACGCTCCGATCGAGCGCGTCACGCATCTGCTCAGCCACGAAAGCCCGGCGGTATTCGTCGAAATGGCCGAGGGCAAGTTCGAAGTGCTTACAAAGTTCGATCTCATGGACACAATCGCCGGCCTCGTCGGCCAAAAACGCTGATTTCTTTTTTTTCGCTGCAAGCAACGCAGAAATCGATCCAGTGGTTGATTCGCCTCGGCCCGCACATCCTTCTCCTTCGAGCATTCTTTGCGAGACCCGCCTGGCGCCCGATCGTGAGTTGAACTATATCGCTTGACATCGTCTTTTCAATTGTGATACTCGGACCCACAACCAGGGTGCAAACCGAGGGCCGAGTAGAAACACCTTTCGGTAGTCAGGCCATGATTCTTCGTTAAAACGCGCGGGTGGTCGCGCGTCGGGTGGAAGTGAAATTGAGCTACGGGGGGAGTCCAATGATTCACACACGATTGTGTGCGCGCGGTGTGGTGTCTGCGCTGTTCGTCTGTCTTGCAATCCTGTTCATTTGCGTTCCTATGACCTTGGCCCAATCGGGCACCACGGGTGCGCTGACCGGAACCGTCACCGATCCTTCGGGAGCCGTCATCGCCGGCGCGACCGTTACGGCCACGAGCATCGGTACGGGCCAAGCGCGTACGGTCACTACGGACGCCAGCGGGAGCTATAAGTTTTCGCTGCTGTCCCCCGGCACTTACAGCGTAAAGATCTCCGCTGCCGGATTCAAGACCGATCAGGTCGCGTCGGTCACCGTCAACGCCACGGAAACCGCCGTGCTTAATCAAGCTCTTGCCGTCGGTGCGCAATCCGAAGAGATTACGGTGGAGTCCACCGCGGAAAGGCTGCAGACGCAAAACGCGACCATGGGAACGCTGGTCGGGTCGCAGACCGTAACCACGCTGCCGCTCAGTTCGCGCAACTACACCAACATCATCGATCTTTCGCCGGGCGTGGTGGCCAATGTCGCCAGCGCCGCTGCGGTAGGTAACGGTACGCAGGACATTAACGTCAACGGGATGGGTTCGGATCAGAACAACTACATGATGGATGGCGCCACGCTCACTAACTACGGCAGCGGCGGTGCCGCGCAGTCCGGCAACTTCCCGGGCATCGCTATTCCGAACCCGGATTCGATTCAGGAGTTCAAAATCCAGACGTCGCAATACGACGCCGAGTACGGCCGCAATCCGGGCGCCAGTGTCAACGTCACGACCAAGGACGGCACGAACTCACTCCATGGCGACGCTTGGGAGTTTTTCCGCAATAGCGTTTTGGACGCCAACGACTTCTTCAACAAAGTGAGCGAAAAGTCTCTCGGGGAGCCCAACAAGCCGGAGACCTTGAACGAGAATATGTTTGGCGGAACGCTTGGCGGTCCAATCATCAAAGACAAGCTCTTCTTCTTCGGTTCTTACCAGGGCTTCCGTCAGCTCAACGCCGTTGGCACGAATGGCTTTGCCACAGGTCTTAGCACCGGCATCAGCCTTTATCCATTTACCGCGCCGGGTGCAAATGGCGGTCGCGGCAATGGCGTCAGCGGCAGCATCCCGCTGGACTACGTTGCCACCAATCCGGCGTGTAGTTACGCTTCGTATCGGCAATACCTGGGCTGCGCGTTCGGCGGTACATCCAGCCTCCTTTCATTCCTTGGTCTCGGCAACGGCGTCCCCGTAGCCACAAATGGATCGAACATCAATCAAGTTGCCATCAACGCCCTGCAGCTGCCGGGTCCCAGGGGGGGGTTGAGCCAAGGCTACTATTTCCCCGGCGCGCTCTTTGGAAGCAACGGGCTGCCCATTGTCAGCACCGCGGCGGTAGCAGCCGTGCCGACGCGCGCCAATGAGGACCAGTACCTGGGCAACGTCGAGTACGTGCTCGACTCCAAGAACACTATTTTTCAGAAGTTTTTTTACTCGAAGGACCCGCAGGATCAATCGTTCACCTGTCTGGACGGCATCGGCAACCTGGTGAACAGCTGCGCACCGGGCGCGCCGGAAGACGTGAATTACACCTCCTTGAACGAAACGCTCAAGCTCACGACGGTCGTGACCAGCAACCTTGTCAACGAAGCGTTGTTTTCCTTCGTTCGAACGACAACTGTCGCTGTCCCAGGAAACTATATAACGGCATGCTCGATCGGGGTTGTTCCGCCACTGGCCAACGGCAGCTGCTCTAACATCCCCGGCACCAACAACATCAATCCGATCCAGCTGCAGATTCCCACCCTTTCGATCGCCGGCCTCCCGCTCAACTCGGCGGCTGGCGTCGGCTATGCCACCGGTGCATTGAACACCGGCGGAAACTTCTTCTCGTCGGCAACGAACTACTTCAATACCTTCGAGGCCAAGGACAATATCTCCTGGAACCATGGCAAGCAGACGCTCCGCGCCGGTGCCGAGGTTGACCGCTTGCAATACAACTGGACGCTGCCCGGAAGGGGCGGAATGATTTTCCCGACCGTGGCTGATTTCCTTACCAGTTCGAGCGGAGCGGCCGCCACAGGGACCCCCGGTCCAACCTTCAATTCTATCCTCGCCAATTTCTATGGTGAAACCACGACCAACGGGAACAAGCACGACCAGCGAACGAATGAGTTTGCCGCCTACCTGGAAGACGACATCAAAGTGAACGGTCGGCTCACACTGAACCTGGGCCTGCGGTGGGAATACGACGGATATCCCTCGGACGTGACCGGACTTTTCACCGATGGATGGGCGTCGCAGGCCGCTTTGGTCAACACCGGTTCGTCCTTTCTGGGCGGCGAGATTCTAGCTGGACCACCTTGTGCCAGCTTCCCGTGCGCTCCTGGAACTGTGGTAACGAGTGACAATCAGATCGGCACCCTCGCTGGCTTGGTTGTCCAGTCCAACTACAACCCCAATATCAAGGAGTGCGGCGCGCCCCTTGCGCCCAGCGCGTGCGGACTCGTCGCGCCGGTCGGCATTTTCCCGGGCTATCCGGGCGGGGCAACCGGCGTCTACCGCAACACCAATAAGACTCTGGTCCATGGGGCGCCAATCAGCGACTTTGGACCTCGAATTGGTTTGGCTTGGCAGCCGATCGGCGAGAAATTAGTGATCCGAGCGGGCTACGGAATCTTTTACGACGCCGTGTACGCAAACCTCCTGGCCAACAACAACGGCGGCAACCCTCCGTACAATGCTTACGTCAACACAACGTTTCCGGGCAATTCTTTGGATATACCAGTGGCGGCGGGCGCGACAGGCGGAATCCTGGGATGGACACCTCGCACCCTTGGGGTGGTCGCTGGAACCCCCGCAACCGGTGCCACTTTGATCCTCGATAATAGCGGCGGCGCGGGAATCGGCCCCACGTCGATCTATGAGGGCATTGGCGTTCCTCTGGTCCAGCAATACAACCTCGACTTTCAGTACCAGGTTGCTCACGACTGGATCGTCGATGTCGGGTACGTGGGATCGCATGGCACGCATCTGTACGATTGGGCCCACACCATCAATTACGCTTATCTTGCACCTGGTGCACCGAACGAGCCGCTGCCCAGCGACAAACAGGACAGCCGCATGATTTTGGGCTCGGGCGCGCCCGGCGTTCCTAATTCATTCGTGTTCAATGATGTCGCCAACACGAATCCCGCCACGCAGGTCACCACCAACACGTACTACAGCCCGGGAGATCCCGGCAACGTGCTCGGTCGCGTCCCCTACCTCGGCTTCGCGACGACCGGCCTGTCGCAAACCACAACGCAGGGCGATTCGCTGTATGACAGCCTGCAGGCCGGCATAAGGCACCAGTTCTCGCACGGTCTCTTGGTCCAGGCCTCCTACACCTGGAGCAAGCTCATGACGAACATCAACTCGCCCGAAGCCGGCGGCGGCATCGCGGCTCCTGGCAACGTGCTCTCGGGTGGCGCTTCGAGCAACGATCCCCTCGATTTCGGCCAGCAATATGGATTGGCCGCCTTCAATCGTCCGCAGCGCCTCGTCGTTGCCTATAGCTACGACTTGCCGTATCACCACACCGAAGGGTTCAGCGGTAAGGTGCTCGGCGGCTGGACTGTTTCCGGCATCACCACGATCCAGGACGGTGAACCGTTTACGGTGATCAATGGCAATGCGGGCACCATCTTCGGAGCCGGCGGATTCGGTGGTGGCGGCGTCCGGGCCGAGCTAGCGTCGGCGGGCAAGTGCAACAACGATGGTGTTTGCCAATCGGCAGTAGCGACAGCCACGTCCGGGGGCACGGAGTCCCGGGTGGTCAGCGGCCTTAGTGGGGCGTGCGGTGCGAATATTGGCTGGGTCAATCTCACAGCCTTTGGTTCCTGTACCGGGCTTGGCGGCACGTTCTCCGCGACGAGTCCGCCGTGCATTGGCGGCACAATTGAAGGCGAGTGCGCAACTTCGGGCGGAGGCCTGGGCTTCGGCAATTCCTCGGTAGGCGCGATCATGGGGCCCGGGCAGCACAACTGGGACATTTCGCTGATCAAGCACACGAAAATCACCGAACGGGTGAACACGGAATTCCGGGCCGAATTCTATAACGTCTGGAATCACCCGCAATTCAATCCTCCGGTCAACAACGTTGCCGACAGCACCTTCGGGCAGATTCAAAACAGCTCGGTGCCGCCGCGCATCATGCAGTTCGCTCTGAAGTTCCTCTTCTAGGAGAGAAAGAAGTCGCTCGGGCCCCATCCTTTCAATCGAAGGGTGGGGCCTTCTTGTAAGGCGACGTCTTAGCGGACGGCGATTATCGGAAATCGCGTCCCAGTAGGGCCAATTCGCTTCCTGCCGGGCGAATTCTCTGATAGCATCATGCTTGCACTCTTTCGAATAACTCACCGGTCTGGAGCAATCGAGTCATGGCACTTGCATGTCAAATTTGCGGCAAAAAGCCGCGTTACGGCAATACGATCAGCCACGCGCACAATGTCACGCGCCGCCGCTGGAATCCGAATCTCCGCCGCGTCCGCGCGGTCGTCAACGGCGCGCGCAAGCAAGTGCGGGTCTGCACGGCCTGCATTCGCGCCGGCCGCGTCACGAAAGCCGCCTGACGCCATTCCATCCTCACGCAAGGAGTTCCGGTTGAAGCGCAGGATTCCCGCCCTCGCGGCGCTGCTGGTTTGCGCCTTCGCTGTTTCTTGCAGCAGGGAAATGGCGCCCGGGCCGGACGTCTGGGCGGTCGTCAACGGAAAGGAAATCCACAGCGAGGAAGTCGAGAAGCTCTTCCGTTCGCGCGTGAACGCGGATACGCCGCCGCCCTCCCAGGAAGAAGCTCTTTCGCTCAAGCTCAGCATCCTCGATGAGCTGATCAATAGCGAAATTCTCATCGAGCGCGCCCAGAAGATGAATCTCATCGCCAGCGACGCCGAGGTCGAGGACAAGTTCACCGAATCGAAGAGCCCTTACACCGAGGAAGAATTTCAGAAAAAGCTGCAGGAAACCGGTCTCACCGTCGACGACCTGAAGAGCGACATCCGCCGCCAGCTCTCCATTCAGAAGCTGCTCAACCGCGAAGTCGTCGCGAAAATTTCGATCACCGACCAGGACATCACGGACTTCTACAACAAGAATCGTGCGCAGTTCAACGTCACCGAGCCGCAGTATCACATCGCGCAGATCGTAATTACGCCGCGGCCCGATCCGAATGTCCACAATCGCAAAAACGACAAAGCCATGAACGAGGCCGAAGCGGGGCGCAAAGCTGCCATGCTTATGCAGAAACTCGCCGCAGGGGCGGACTTCAGCGAGCTGGCGATGGACTACTCCGAGGATCCCAGTGCGTCCACCGGCGGCGATCTCGGCTTTCTTGCTGAATCTTCCTTGAACCGCTCGCCGGCGCCATTGAAAGCAGCTGTGCTTGCCTTGAAAGTCGGCCAGGTGAGCCAGCCGATTCCTGAAAACGGCGGCGGCTACCGCATCTTGAAGCTGATTGCGAAAGAAGCTGCGGGCGATCGCCAGCTTTCCGATCCGCAGGTACAGCAAGCCATCCGCGATGCGCTGCGCACCCGCAAGGAACAGCTCCTGCGCTCCGCATATTTGATCGAAGCGCGCGATGAGGCCCACGTCACGAACTATCTCGCTCGCGAGATTCTCGAATCGGCCGGGAAGCTTCCAGCCCCCGATTCTCCCTAGCTCACAACGGCCAGCACTTCGCCGGCGCGCACCGTTTGTCCTTCCGATACGAGAATACGTTCGATCTTGCCTGATTTCGGCGAACGCACTTCGTTCTGCATTTTCATCGCCTCGACCACGACGATGCCTTTGCCCGCATCCACCGCCTCGCCCGTTTTCACGAGCACGCGAACGACTTTGCCCGGCATAGGCGCCACGACACGCTGGCTGCCCTCAGCCTCGATTGCCCCGCCGCGATTGCGCCGCCACTGGCGCGGATCGCGAATCCGCGCCAAATATTCGCGCCCGCCGATCGTAATCCGCAACCCCGTCGTGTCTGGCTCGACGCGAGCTTCGTAAGCAGCTCCTTCGATCAAGATCGAATAAATCCCTGGCGCCACCTCAATCGCGCTGGCCTCCGCCGCGCGGCCGTCGATCGTGCAGCGCGCGCGCCCGTTCGATCGCGCCGCTTCAGCCCCAATTTCGATCGCGCGGGTCTTCCCGTCGAGTTCGATGGTAAGTTTCATCGGTCAGTCTCGCGCCCGGTCGAGTTGTTCCCGCCGCGCGTCGAGCTTCCATCTTGATTCCTTAACCTGCGCGCGGCCCCCGGCCTTGTCGCTGCCGGTGCCGCTCCGGGCGATGTGCCACAGAGCGGCGACCAGCAAAGCCGCGACTTCGGCCTGCGGCTCTGGGGCCGCCAGCTCTTGTACCGGCTGGTGCAGAAAATCGTCCAGCCACCGCGTGTAAATATCGGCATTCCGGAAATCGCGAGTAGCCAGGATGCGGCGGAAAAGACCCACATTCGTCTTGATCCCCGTCGCGTAGTGTTCGCCGAGGGCTCGTTCGAGTCGCGCGATGGCATCGGCACGGTCGCTGCCCCACGCGATCAGCTTGCTGAGCATTGGATCGTATTCGTTCGGCACGGTCCAGCCGGCGTAGACGCCGTCATCCAACCGGATTCCCGGGCCTGTCGGGACGCGCCGCTCGACAATCTTGCCCGGCGAGGGGAAGAAATTATTGTCGGGGTCTTCGGCGTAGATCCGGCATTCGATCGCGTGGCCGCGCAGTGCGATGTCATCCTGCGCGAACTGCAACTTCTCCCCAGCCGCGACGTGAATCTGCAGCTTCACGAGATCGAGGCCAGTCACCATCTCCGTCACCGGATGCTCCACCTGCAGCCGCGTATTCATCTCGAGGAAATAAAAATGGCGCTCCGCGTCGACCAGAAATTCCACTGTCCCGGCATTTACATATTTTCCGGCGCGCGCCAGCTTCACGGCGGCTTCGCCCATCGCGCGCCGCAAGTCCGCCGTCATCACCGGAGAGGGCGCTTCTTCGATCACTTTCTGATAGCGCCGCTGCACCGAACACTCGCGCTCGCCGAGATATACGATGCGGCCGTGATGGTCGCCAAGAATCTGAATTTCGATGTGTCGCGGCCGCAGCAAATATTTCTCGATGTAAAGCCGGCCGTCGCCAAAAGCGTTTTGCGCCTCCGATGATGCGTCGCGCCATGCCGAACCCAGCGCTCCGTCGCTTTCGACCAGCCTCATCCCCTTGCCGCCTCCGCCGGCTACTGCCTTCAGCACCACAGGAAAGCCGATCTGCCTAGCGGCCGCGAGCGCCGCGTCGGCATCGTGAAGTGGATCGAGCGTGCCGGGCACCGTGGGAACTCCAACCTCGCGCGCGACGTGCCTCGCCGCCGTCTTTGATCCCAACTGCTCCATCGACTCGGGTGATGGGCCTATGAAAGTGACACCCGCCTCGCCGCACGCGCGCGCGAAGCCCGCGTTCTCGGCGAGAAATCCGTAGCCGGGATGAACGGCATCGCACCCTGACGCGCGAGCCACGCCTACGATTTTCTCGATGGAAAGATAGCTTTCGCGCGAGGGCGCCGGCCCGATCGGATAGGCCTCGTCCGCGAGGCGAACGTGCAGGGACGCCCTGTCCACCTCGCTATAAACGACCACTGCCGGCACGCCAAGCTCGCGACAGGCGCGCAGAATGCGCACGGCAATCTCGCCCCGGTTTGCGATCAGGATTTTCCGGAACATGCCCGCCCTAAAGAAACGCAGATCGGCAAGAACGGAATTCTAGCACGCCAACTCCCCAAGCCCGCGCTCTTGGCAGCCTCCGGCAAAAACCGCTATGATGACCGCGTCCTGCGGCGACAGTCAGCTGCGGCGCAGAAAGTGAGCCATCTTTTGGATTCGCCGGAACAGAATCAATGGAAACAGGCTGCAGCTGAAGCAGCGGTGAAGCTCGTTGAGAGCGGAATGGTTCTGGGTCTGGGGACGGGTTCGACCACTACTTTCTTCATAAACGCTCT
>Ga0335074_10011637_pt1 | contig 12303 bp, 8 predicted proteins | sample Lox_Sample_23_FD_206715 | JGI IMG/M metagenome (GOLD analysis project Ga0335074, IMG submission 206715) | Soil microbial communities from Loxahatchee National Wildlife Refuge, Florida, United States - Lox_Sample_2.3 | ecosystem: Environmental > Terrestrial > Soil > Wetlands | place: USA: Florida...
GGCAAAGCAGGCCACCAGAAGTGCGTTTCGACCGCCGTGATGACATCAAAGGCGCCGTCCGAAAATGGCAACCGGGAAACGGACGCCTCCCGAATCTCAACGCGCGCAATATCGATCCATGGCTTGTTCGTTCGCATGGCTACAGCCACGCTCTCCCTCGAATGATCGATGCCATAGACCTTGCCTTGCGTGGCGATTGCCGCCAGCTTGCTCACGGTTCTGCCTCCGCCGCAGCCTACGTCCAGGACAATGTCCTGTATCCCTATCGAAGCCTGCGATAAGCCCCAATCTGTAACGTTGGAGTGGCGGGAATTCATATTCCGCAGGACCAATCGCCCCAGCCATCCAGTCGGGTTCTGGCATTGATTCACGCGTGAGTTTCTGCCAGCCATATGGGTTCACCCAGCCAACGATTCTACGCACTGGGCCTCTGGAAGAGCTTAGCCTTTTTTCGTCGAACTTTCTTCTGCGGTCTACCGCTACGGACCTCAGGGTCATTGACGCGCGGACTCCCCGTCTTGATAGGTAAATCGGCGGCCAATGTCATCGGTCTTGCTGGGGGCCCGCGATTCCATTGCTCCGTCCGGCGCACGACGCCGAAAGCTCGCTGTGAACCAAAACCTGGAGCCTTCTCCCGGGGTGCTCACTGCTCCGATTTCGCCGTCCATCTTCGCCGTCAATGCTTTGGCGATAGCCAGGCCCAGGCCTGTCCCGCCGTAACGGCGCGTCGACGATCCGTCGGCCTGGGTAAATGGGGCGAAGAGCTTCTTAAGGGCATCAGCGGCTATTCCGATTCCTTCATCAGCGACTTCAAATCGAATCCGAACCCCGGGTCCGCTCCTGGGCACAAGAGAAGCCGAAACTACGATGGTCCCCGATGGTGAGAATTTGATTGCGTTGTCGATGAGGTTCGCTAGCACCTGACGAAGGCGTCCAGGATCCCCCCAAACCTCTTCACACGGCACATCGGCGTCCATCCGCATCACCAGATCTAGGGAGTGATCGCGCGCCGCCGGCGCCAAGTCCCTCACACAGTCGGCGACAACTCGCTCGATCTGGAACGCGACATTGTCCATGTCGAGCTGTCCCGAGTCGATAGTAGAGAAATCCAGAATGTCGTCGATGATCCGCATCAGAGCATCTGCGCTGAATCGGATCGTCTCCGCGTACTCCCGCTCCTCCGGTTTCAGATTGCAGTCGAGCAGCAGATTCGTCATCCCGATAACGCCGTTCATCGGCGTGCGGATTTCGTGGCTCATGTTCGCCAGGAATTGGGACTTCGTCCGCGATGCGTCGATCGCGGCGTCGCGCGCCTTAGCCAATTCTCTGGAGAGCGCAATCAAGTCGTCCGCTCTCCGGTCGGCGTGGCGTTTCCTGATCCACAAATAGACCACAGCGCCGATCACGATGGCCACCGCGAAGCAGGTGGCGATCAGACGATAAGGTGGCACTGGCGCGAATTGGAAGTCACCCGGATCTCTGGTGAAGATGCGCACTACCGGTGTGGTGTCGGTCTCCAAACTGCGGATGGCCACAATGCCGGTTACGGTCGCGCTGCCCCCATTCACGCATTGCGTCCAGATTTCCCGGCTCAGCGGTACTTCCACGGGCAGAGACACGAGCATGGTGCCGGTAGCGTCCCGTAGCTTGATTCCCAGGGGCGCATCGAGCGGCAGGATGGTCCCTTGCACACTTACCAGCCGGCCGGTGTAGCGGCCCGAAAGCGCGTCCGCCACTCGAATGCGCAACGCCGGAGGCGGCGTGTACGATCCGACTCGCGATACCGACGATACGACGATCTCGTCGGTACCGAGATCGCGTAGAGGCGTCCCGATAATGCGGAGAAGATCTCCGCGCCGGTATTTCCCCCTGATTAATTTGCCGTCCCGGCTGATGAGGGAGATCCCCGCAGAGGCGTCCTGAAGAAAGGCCAGGATGTCACCGTAATTATTCGACATCGGTTCGGACGTCAGTGTCCCAACCACTTGCACCAGGTGAGCGTGGAATGTTGGAGATGCAAGATCTTCGTGAACCGCGACGATCGTCAGGTGGGGCGCTTCGGCGTCCCCCGTGGCGAGTGCAGCCCCCAGGACGAGGAACGACAAGAGACGCAACGTCGCGAATTTCGAGCTTGGGTCCGTTGCTGAGCCCGCAAACTGAGCGGACGCTTGCGGCTTTTGCGTTTCAGTCATCGTAAGCCAAGCGGTAGTACTGCGTAGCCAGTCGGACTATGAAACTATCGTCACTTTATCTATATTTCTTTATATTGCAGTTTTAATCTTGCGCAATAAGCGCCAGATCGACACGGGTGTCGTAGGCGCGTTCAGCGGTCTGTCCGGCGAAGAGGTTAGAGACTTGTTAGGACAGTTTTGATCCGCTTCGCGGTGAGCCAAACGGGCCACAAGTTTTTCCGGGAACCGTCGATTCATCATAGAGATGTGATCGCGGAGCGGATGGCTTTCGAGACCATCCATCGTACTGCGTTCCGTGGCGATCGGGCCTAATCGGCCGCTGAATGAACGACAAGACCCAAGTTATCGACCGAGCCGTACTTTCCGCCGCCATGGAGCAGGCGGCGGATGGCATCATTCTCACCGACCCGAACGGGAAAATTGAGTACGTGAATGCCGCCTTTACCTCTTTGACTGGATATACCAGCGCCGAAGTTGTGGGACAAAATCCCCGCATCCTCAAGTCGGAAAAGCAGGCTTCCGCAACCTACGAGCAACTCTGGAACACGATTCGTTCCGGCCAGGTCTGGCACGGAGAGCTGATCAACCGGCGTAAAGACGGAACCCTTTATCACGAGGATTTGCGAATTACTCCGGTCAAGGGCTCGGACGGAGAGATCGTCAATTTCATTGCGGTCAAGCGGGACGTGACTGAGAGGCGCGAGGCCGACGACGCACATAGGTTCCTGGCCGCGATCGCAGAAAGTTCCGAGGATGCCATCATTGCATACGCGCCGACCGGGATCATTCTCACTTGGAATCGCGCGGCCGAGGTCATTTTCGGCTACTCCGCAGAAGAGGCGACCGGAAAAGACGTGACCCTCGTGGTGGCACCCGAGCGGCGGAACAGGCTGGAGCGTCTAACCGAACAGGTGCTGCGGGGCAACGCAGTTTTGCAACACGAGGGCATCTGCGTGCGCAAGAACGGGCAGTCCGTTCAGGTTTCCGCGACAGCATATCCCATTCGGAACTCGCGGGGGGAAGTGGCCGCGATCTCCGTCATTCTGCGGGATATCTCCGAGCGCAAACGGACCGAGGAGAAGATCCACGAGAAAGAATCCCGGTTCCGTATGATGGCCGACGGATGCCCGGCACTGATGTGGGTCACCAATGCGGAGGGTCGTGTCGAGTTCATTAATCGCGCGTACCGGGAGCTGATCGGTACTCCCTTGGACCGAGTAGAGGGACTCAATTGGGAGGCGTTGATTCACCCGGACGATGCGCAGCGATACTTGCAGGACTGTGAGCGGGCGCTCGAGGAACGTGCTCCGCTGAGGAGTGAAACGCGTCTCCGAAGTGCGAAAGGCGAGTGGCGCTGGGTGGCAACCTATGCGGAGCCCCGCTTTTCACCGAGCGGAGAGTTCCTCGGCTACGTCGGCCTGTGCCCGGACATCACCGAACGGAAACAAGTCGAAGAGGCCTTACGGACCAGCGAGGAAAAGTTCCGCCAGCTGGCAGAAAACATTCGCGAGGTCTTTTGGATCATGCCTCCAGAGCTTGATGAAATCCCCTATGTAAGTCCCGCATTTGAACAGGTTTGGGGCAGGACTCGGGAGAGCCTTTACAAGCATCCATTCTCTTGGGTGGAGTCCATCCATCCCGACGACCGGGAACGCGCACAAATGTTGTTACTCAGACAAATGGAGGGTGAACAAGTCCTTAGGGAGTACCGCATCCGAACCCCGGAAGGCCAGGAAAAGTGGATTCGCGACCGCGCTTTCGCCATTCGCGACCAGATGAACAGAATGGTTCGCATTGTGGGCATTGCCGAAGAAATAACCGAGCAGAAGCTCTACGAAGCGGAGCTGATTCAGGCCCGCGAGGCTGCCGATGTCGCCAATCACGCGAAGAGCGAGTTTCTGGCGAACATGAGCCATGAAATTCGGACCCCAATGAACGGCATCATCGGGATGACGGAACTTACGCTCGATACCGAGCTGGATTCCACGCAGCGCGAATATCTCAATGCGGTGAAGGATTCCGCCGACGCCCTGATGACGGTGATCAATGACATCCTGGACTTCTCCAAGATTGAAGCTGGAAAACTGGAGTTAGCCCCAGTCGCGCTCAGCGTGCGGAAGTGTGTCGGGCAGGCAATGAAAACGCTATCCGTTCGAGCCCACGAGAAAAATCTCGAACTGGCCTGCTCGGTTCCCCCGGATCTGGCGGATGTCGTGATCGGCGACCCGGTCCGATTGCGACAAGTCGTCTTGAATTTGGCCGGCAACGCCATCAAGTTTACGGAGCGGGGCGAGGTCGTCTTGCGAGTTCAGATGGAATCCCTGGATGCCGATGGCATGACCCTGCACTTCGCGATTAGCGATACCGGCATTGGCATTCCACTGGCGAAACAGAAACTCATTTTTCAGCCTTTCGCTCAGGCCGACACGACGACGACGCGCCAGTACGGCGGCACGGGACTGGGCCTGTCCATCTCAGCGCGTTTGATCGAGATGATGGGAGGGCGGGTCTGGGTGGAAAGCGAGGTGGGCAAGGGAAGCACCTTCCACTTCACGGCGCACTTCGCGCGAGCCGCGTCCACGGGTTCTCCTGGCATCGGAGCTGATGCGGGTATCCTGAAAGACTCGCGAGTATTGATAGTCGACGACAATCACACCAACCGGCAGATTCTTCGCGGGAACCTGGAGTATTGGCGCATGAAATGCGATGCTGCGCCCAACGCCAAAACTGCCCTCGCTCTCCTGCGTCAGGCCAACCAGGCAGGCACGCCATTCGGACTCATGATCGTTGATTGTCAGATGCCCGAGGTGGACGGTTTCATGTTAGTCGAGGAGGTTCGAAGGTCAGCCGGGTTCGCGGATCTTGCGACCATAATGCTGACCTCGGGCGGCCAACGGGGGGACGTGCAACGATGTAAGGCGCTTGGCATAGCCGCTTACTTAATCAAGCCCGTTCTGCAGTCGGAGTTGCTCGATGCGCTCGTGTCCGTGCTCGGAAGTCACGCAGCCGCGATCCAGGCGGTGCCCATGGCTCGCCACGCTCGCCCGGAACAGAGGAAGGCGCTGCGGGTTCTGATGGCAGAAGACAATGTGGTCAACCAGAGGCTCGCCATTCGGATGCTGGAGAAGCAGGGGCATACGGTAGTGCCAGTCGACGACGGTATCAAGGCACTTGCGGCATTAGAACAAGGCCGCTTTGACCTGATTCTCATGGACGTGCAGATGCCCTTTATGGATGGTGTCCAGGCCACCGCGACGATTCGCGAGAAGGAGAAAGCGAGTGGTGATCACATCCCTATCATTGCGATGACGGCGCACGCGATGTCCGGAGATCGTCAGCGCTTCCTCGAAAGCGGCATGGATGGTTACGTCTCAAAACCAGTCCATCAGGAAGAGCTATTCGAGGCCATCGAGAATGTGCTCGCTTTTACCACCGCGAAACCGGAGTAAGGATTCCGGTGAAGCCGAACGCTGATTCCAGAGGGAAGCCGGCCGATAGACGTCGCGACCGGCTTCATAGGCTCTTTCTTCAATAGCTTACCTTTATCACCCACGCGTAACTGCAACGTAGTTCGCGTTGGGAAGTCCTCTAAACAGGGTGAGCAAGAGCATGAAACGAATTTTTCAACTGATGTTCATTGCGGTCGTGATCGCGACTTTTTCGACTGTATCGTTTGGTGCAGTTTTTATCTCCGTTTCGATCGCTCCACCGGTGCTGCCAGTATACACGCAGCCTGTTTGTCCAGGCGTAGGATACATTTGGGTGCCAGGCTATTGGGCGTACGGCCAATTTGGCTACTACTGGGTTCCCGGTACGTGGGTTTTGCCTCCGTTCGTAGACGCGCTATGGACACCCGGGTACTGGGGTTGGGGCAACGGTGCTTATTTGTGGCACGAAGGCTTTTGGGGACTGAGTGTAGGATTTTATGGAGGAATCAACTACGGTTTCGGCTACACGGGTGTCGGCTACGAGGGCGGATATTGGAACCACGGCGCGTTCTATTACAACCGCGCGGTCAATAACGTCGATCCTCGGATCGTTCACAATGTGTACAACAAGCCGGTTGTCAACAATTTCGGTGCGAACCGCGTAAGCTTCAACGGTGGCCGCGGCGGGACGACCGCTCGTCCGACGGCGGCCGAAACGGCGGCGGCGCGGACTCGACGCATGGGACCGACCTCGACGCAGGCCTCCGTTCGCCGCGTGGCAAGCACAAATCGCGCGCAACTTGCTTCGGTGAACCATGGCCGGCCATCGGTGCTGGCAACTCGCACGCCCGCAGAATTTACAGCGCATGGAGTGGCAGAGCATGGAGTGGCAGCGCATGGAGTGGCCGCGCGCGGGGCAACGGCAAACCGCGCCAATCGGGCGGCGGCCAACCATGTGGCGGCTCGCCAGCAACCAGCGCCTGTCTCGCGAAACACCGCTCGCGCCAATACACAAGCGCGTCGGGTTGCGCGGGCGCCCGCTAGTTACAGTGCGCGAAACAACGCAACTCAACGGCCCGCTCAACGGTCAACCGGCAAGGTCCGCGGGGTCCCGACCCGAGCGGTAGCGTCACGCAACCATACGTTGGCGCATCGTACGGCTCCGCAGGCGTCGCATTACACAGCACGCAACAACGCGCCGGCTCGAAAGACCGCTCCCGGTCCTCGCTATGCGGCTCGGCCGGCCCGTCATGCCGTGCCGCAGTCTCACTATGTGGCGCATGCCAATCCAGCACCACGGCCTGCTGCTCCGGCGCCACGCGCCGTTCAGCCGCGTGAAAGCGCTCCGAGACCGAGTGCGCCCGCTCGTGGTGCAGCGCCTCGCCGGGAGGGCCGGAGGAGCTAAGCCGACGTTATCAGGCTTTGGGTCGCGGGATCCACATTCGGCCCGCGTGCAGCGGCGAATTGTTATAAACTACGCACGAGAGGAGATCCAAACATGCGTCTGACAACGACAATCCGAACCGCCTTTTGCGTCTGCGCTGCCGCAACCCTCGCGTTAACCTTCAGCACCGTCAGCAAAACCGCCACTTCCAAGCTGAACCTGCCGGTTGGAAAAGTGCCCCTGACTTCCGCCGGATCGCTCGCCTTCGGACCCGATGGCATCCTTTTTGTGGCGGATTCGGTCGGCGCACAAATCGTGGCGATCGATACCAAAGACACGAAACCGATGTCGAAAGCGTCGATCAATGTCGAAGGCGTTGACGCCAAGATCGCCGCAATGGTTGGCGTGCCTGCTGACCAGATCGTGATCAATCACGTGGTGGTGAATCCCATTTCGAAGAACGCCTATGTGTCGGCCTCTCGCGGCAAGGGACCCGACGCCGCTCCGCTCATCGCGAAAGTCGATACGACCGGCAAAATAACCATACTATCGCTCGACAGCGCGCCGAATCAGACGGTGAGCCTGGTCGATGCTCCTGAAGCCAAGTCGAATGGCCGCCAAAATCCGCGCATGCAAACCATCACGGATATGATCTACGTCAACGGCGATCTGATGGTGGCGGGTCTCTCGAACGAAGAATGGAGTTCGGCCCTGCGTTCGATTCCGTTCCCGTTCAAATCCGCCGAGAAGGGCGCGACGCTCCAAATCTGGCACTCTTCGCACGGCCGTTACGAAACGCAGTCCCCCATCCGCACCTTTGTTCCTTACGATATTTCGGGCCAGCAGTATGTGCTCGCTGCTTACACCTGCACCCCGCTGGTGAAGATCCCGGTCAGCGAGCTGAAGCCGGGCGCGCAGGTGAAAGGCGCTGAAATCGCCGACCTCGGCGCCGGCAACCAGCCCCTCGACATGGTCCCCTATAAGAAGGATGGCCATCAATACATCCTGATCGCCAACACCAGCTTCGGCGTGGTGAAGCTGAAAGCCGACAAGATCGAGACTTACCCGACGATCTCCGAGCCGCAGCGCACCGACGTGGCCGGCGTTCCCTACGACAAAGTCAGCGGGCTCGAGAATGTTCAGCACCTCGCGGCGCTAGATTCCTCGAACGTGCTCGTCATGACCGGCCATCCCGGTTCCGGTCCGGTATACAATCCTGGCCCGCCGATGGGTCCGATCAATCTGGAAACGGTCGCCCTGCCCTAAAGCTACCGGTTGCACAAGCAGCGTATATTGATTGTTGCCGCACTGGCGGTCATCCTCTCCTGGGGGATGACCGCCGCGCAAAATATCTCCATTCAGTTTCAGGGCGGCGTGTTCAAGGTTACTGGCTGGCTGGCTCCCTCTGCGCCCCCGGCCAAAGGCTGGGCTTCGGTTTTCGTTGTGTATGCAGGGAGCGGCGATGTACCTCCGCTGCTCGGTAGCTACGCGGTCGAAAGCGGCTCGTTGGTCTTTCATCCCACTTATCCCAGCGCGGCGGGCGTCCATTACCGGGCCATTTTCAATTCGCCTTCCGGCGGCGCGCCGATCGAGAAATCATTCGATGGACCTCCGCTTCCCACCAATCGCGTTGCACGCGTCGACCAGGTCTTCCCTTCGGGCGACGTCTGGCCCAGCAATCAGCTTCGCCTGTACATCTACTTTTCGGAGCCCATGAGCCGTGGGGAAGCCGCGCGCTACCTTCACGTGCTCGATTCGGAGGGCAAAGAACTGGCCGGCTCGCGAGGTGTGTTTCTACCTGGTGAAGAACTATGGGACCCGGCCTTCAAGCGTCTGACGATGACATTTGATCCGGGCCGCATAAAACGGGGCCTCACCTCGAATGAGCGGATCGGACCTCCCATCACTGAAGGGAAGCGCTACACGCTCGTGATCGATGCCGGCTGGCCCGACGCCCGCGGCGTGCCGATGGCCGGTGAGTTCCGCAAGGCCTTTCGTGGTGGACCGGCGCAGCGCGTCCCGCCCGATCCCAAACGCTGGAACATTACGGTCCCCAAGGCCGGCGGCAGGGCGCCGCTCCGGATCGATTTCCCCACGCCCATGAACTACCCGCTGCTCGAGCGCATGATCAGTGTCTCCGGGCCGGCGAGTGGCATGATTCGTGGCGCGGTTGCCATTGCGCGGCAGGAAAGCGAATGGCGTTTTGCGCCGGAGAAGCCCTGGGCCGCCGGCAATTATAAGATCCTCGTCGACACCGGCCTCGAAGATCTTGCCGGCAACCACATCGGCGAACCTTTCGATATCGACGTCTTCAACAAAGTTACCGAGCACATCGACACTAGAACCGTATCGCTGCCATTCAGCGTGCGCTGAACGGGACTACTTGCAGGCGGGAACCGGCCGATCGCTAATCTGTAGCATGGTGAAACGATCGGGGTGATGCCAGCGAACGAGAAAATAGTGGCTGGGCTGGTCCTCGAGGTGAGTGCCGATCTGCCATAGCTCGGGATCACTGCTACAGTTGACCGGATTGTCTGGGAAATCCCCCTCATCATCATCGCGGTGCAGCTTTTGATGCCACTGCTCGAGCGTGGGGGATTCGGCCAGTCGGGCACTCTCCTGCCAGGGCTCAGCCAGCCACTCTTCGACAAAGTCGCGGGGCGTAGGTGCGATTGGATCGACCTGCTTTACGGTTGTGCCGTGAATTTCGAAGTGCCGAACTGCTTTGTGCGGATAGCCGTAGCCGCCGCCTCCAGCCGAGAATTCGATTCGCAGGTCCTCGGGTTGAATTGTCCCCACTACCGGCGGATCGCCTTCGTCGTACAGCAACTCGTGTTTATTGAGCAGAGGCGTCTCGGTGCCGAGCCGCCATACCCGGTAGTAGACTTCTTTGAAAGTCAGGCACCCGGCCTGAGTGCCGAGCGTCAGGATAAGCCGCTTGCCGTCGGGACCGGGAGCGGAGATCTGAACGGAATGGAGCAGTTGAGGGAAATAGGCATTGGCTGAGTAGTCGTCTTGCTCGTTCTCCCAGATGCGCTGCCACTTACCGTCGCTCCGCTGATAGATGTAAGCAGAATAGTCGTACCCACAGCGAATTCCGACGCCTACCGCAGTCTGTGCGATGAGGAAATCCCCCTGCCGTTCGATCTGAATCTCATCCAGAAAACCGAGCGCGGTCGGAAAACAATCCGAATCCTTATCGCAGAACAGCTTCGCCTGGCTGAGGCCCCTATTGAAAGTTTCAGCCAGCGCCGCCGCATCCCCGTCCTGCGGAAACCTTGCGAGGCGAGCTTCGATCCAGTCGCGGAGCTCGTGCTTGGCCGCCGTAACCTGCGGAATGCCTCCGCGAACCTCCTGGTGTTGATTGGCGTACTGACGCGTCTCAAGAACCGTGCTGCGAATGGCCGTCAGGCGCGCATCCTGCGCCAGCGCGCACAGTGGCAGCAATACCAGCGTGAGTCGCTTCACGACCGTACATGATCGCAAATCTACATAACATCAGCAATTCCACGCTCTATTATTCCTACGCCGGTCATCCTCCGGTCCTCGCGCGCAGGTCGGGGGGACGGTGGCTGCCGTTGATTCTGGAGACGCCAGGGCAAGCAAACCTGCCCCTCGGCGTTCTTGGCTCGGTTCGATACGACGAAGGCCAGGCCCTGGTGCAGTCTGGAAACCGGTTCCTGCTTTATATCAGCAACTCCTTTTCTCCAAACTCTTCGTCGGATTTCGGGTTCGCCGCTTCACACGTGGGAAGCAAGGTATTCATCGAACTTCCACGACCATCAAAGTGCAATCATCCGAAAGAGGGCTGCGTGTACGTTTGACAAACTCCGGAAGTGGTCGTGATTGGCGGCGTCTCCGGCCGAGAGGAACGAGAATGGGAAGGTGGAGCAATTCGAATTGGCGATGACGACGTACCACCCGGATACGCTTGCTCATGATCAAGAAGTACAGGTCGCTCGGAGATGAGGTTGCTCTCACTCCGGGAGCGGGAGGCGCTGCGCGAACGTTTTTGCCCCGCACGGATTCGGATTCTGTTTGTCGGTGAGGCTCCTCCCGTATCCGGCCGTTTCTTCTATTCCGCTAATTCCGGTTTATATCGCGCCATGCGCGACGTATTCAAAGCAGCCGACCCTCGAATCAATGAGGCCAATTTCCTAAACCAGTTTCAGGCCTCGGGCTGCTATTTGATGGACCTCTGCCCGAAGCCCGTCGACCACTTGGACACCGAATCACGCTGCCGGGCCCGAGTCGCCGGCGAAGAACTTCTTTCCCAAAAACTCATTCGGCTTCGACCCGACAAGATTGCAACGGTGCTGCGGGCGATTGTAGGTCATGTTGCGAACGCGGCCGCGCAGGCAAATTGGCGCGGAGAATTCATCGAACTACCGTATCCGGGAAGATGGCACCGCCATCGCGAAGAGTTCGTAAAGGCCCTTGAGCCCACCCTCCGTCAATTGTTCTTTGCGCTTCGCCATTTAGAATGAAGCGCGCCGACAGCTGGCGTTAGGATTCCAGACCGAGAGGTCCGGACACATGGGTAACCCCTCCCCGCTGCTCGAGCGTCTTCACTTCAATCGATGGCGCAACCCCCCGCCGGACTCTACTGCGGCGATAGGCCTTGCGCTCAGCAAAATCATTGATTACATTACATAAAGACCGTCAAGCGGGCTTTTGGGAGGACCAAGTTGATCAAAGCGAGGCCGGGCGTCCTGAGCGCATTAAGACTTTGCACCGCTTTGACCTTGATCGCAGCCCCTGGATTCGTGGCAACCGCCTATGCGCAACGGCCCGCAACGGCTGCCGCGGTGCTTGCCACTACGGCTGCTTCCGAACGCGCCCTGCTCGACCAATACTGCGTCGTCTGCCACAATCAGCGCCTGAAAACGGCGGGGCTTACCATCGACCAGCTCGACGTGGATCACATCCAGGATCACGCTGAAACCTGGGAAAAAGTGGTGCGCAAGCTGCGCGCCGGCATGATGCCCCCCACCGGGCTGCCGCGGCCGCAACCGCCGGTCATGGAATCCATGATCACGTTCCTCGAGCGGGAACTGGACCGCAACGCCGGGCCCAATCTCACGCCGCCGGGAATGCATCGCCTGAACCGCACCGAGTACACCAACGCCATTCGCGACGTGCTGGGCCTGCAAGTGGACGCCACCAAGTTCCTGCCGCCCGACGATTCGACGCACGGCTTCGACAACATCGCCGGAGCGCTCACCTTGTCGCCGGCGCTCATGGAGGCGTATCTTTCTGCAGCCGGCAAGATCAGCCGCCTGGCGGTCGGCGATGTATC
>Ga0335074_10011638_pt1 | contig 12302 bp, 10 predicted proteins | sample Lox_Sample_23_FD_206715 | JGI IMG/M metagenome (GOLD analysis project Ga0335074, IMG submission 206715) | Soil microbial communities from Loxahatchee National Wildlife Refuge, Florida, United States - Lox_Sample_2.3 | ecosystem: Environmental > Terrestrial > Soil > Wetlands | place: USA...
CGGCTGCTGAACCAGGGGTACACCGGCAGCGAGATCGCCGAACGGATCGAGATTCCCCCTGCCCTGGACGCAGCCTGGAACACCCACGGGTACTACGGGTCGGTCTCCCATAACGTCAAGGCGATCTACCAGCGCTACCTCGGCTGGTATGACGGCAACCCGGCCCATCTGTGGCAGCACCCGCCCGAGGCCGCCGCCGCCCGGTACGTCCAGGCCCTCGGCGGCCTGGACGCCACCATCGCCCTGGCCCGGTCCTTCGCCGACGCGGGCGACCTGCGGTTCGCCGCCGAGCTGGCCAGCCATGCCGTCTTCGCCGACCCGGAAAGTGAACCCGCCAAGACTCTGCTCGCCGACGTCCTCACGAAGCTGGGTTACGGCGCGGAATGCGCCACCTGGCGCAACAACTACCTGACCGGCGCCCAGGAACTCCGCGGCCCCATCGCCGACACGATGGTCAGCGCGGCCGGGATGGCCGCCGCGCTGACGATCACCCAGCTGTTCGACAGCCTGGCTATCCGCATCGACGGCCAACGAGCCTGGGACACCAGCGCCTCCATACGCTGGCACTTCACTGATACCGGGGAGACCTACCGGATGGAACTGTCCAACGGCGCTCTCATCCACCACCCAACCGGCCGCGCCGATCACGCCGACCTAGTTATCACGCTGACCCGGCCGCAGCTGCTGGCCATGCTCGGCGGTCAGGGCACCGACGGCGTCCAGTTCGACGGCGACCCCAAGATCTTCACCGCCATCGCAGAGTTCACCGATCAGCCAGACCCCTTCTTCTCGATCGTGACCCCCTGACCTAGCTCTTCTGATCTAGCGCGGAGTGTGGTCCCGGAGGAATCGGCCGACCGTTTCGGTGGCGGCGGGCAGGTGCTCGGGGTCCTTCCACGGCTCGAGCAGCTCGGCGGCCGGCGCGAGCGCGGCGATCTCGCGGCCGGTGTCGGTCGGGTGGTACTCATCGATCCCGGGCAGGACGAGCATCGGCGTGCGGAAGGACCGCACCTGGTCCCGGGTCACGCTGACGGCGAAGTCAGGAGCCCACATCGCGGTGGCGAACGCCTCGATCTCGTCGCTGCCGAGATCGTCGCGCTTGCTGATGAGCTGCTGACCCCACGGCTTCCAGAGGCCGTCGAACAGCTCTCGGTTGCTCGCGATGATCCCGACCGGCTGCTCGAGGACGGCCGCGACGACTCGTTCCGGCGCCAGTTGGAGCAGCTTGAGGATGAACGGGCCGCCGATGCAGCAGCCGAACACCAGGAACCGGTCGATGCCGAGATGGTCCATGACCGCCAGCTGGTCAGCCGCGTAGGCGCCCCACGGGTCGGCGGCCTCAAGTGGGCCGGCAGACTGGCCGGCGTTGCGCTGGTCCATCGCGATCATCCGGTACTGCCCGGCGTACGCCGTCAGCGGGTTGATCGCCGCGTGCTCCCACAGTGGCACGCTCGAGCGCATCCCGCCCGGCGCCAGCGTCAGCATGGGGAACCCGGTCCCCTGCTCGGTGTACCAGATCCTCGCCTGGCCACTGTCGACGTACGGCACACCGGTCTCCTCTCGTGATTACGACTGGCTGCGCCGGAGGGTGCGCCCCGACACGGCGGTGAGCCAGGCCAAGCCGGTGATGATGCTGGCCCGCTGGAACAGGCCGCCGTAGCGGCCTAGCCGGGATGGCTGGCCGAAACCTGCTCCGGCCAGCGCCATGGTGACCGGCATGGTCACCGCGGTGACAGCGCAGTAGATCGCGAAACCCGGCGGCTGGCCAGCTCGCCAGCTCCGCCAGCCGTAGCAGGCCGCCGCGGCCGGCAGTCCGAAGAATACGGGGACGGCGGCCAGGTTGTGTGCCGCGCCGGCGCGGCTGAACGTGGGGGGCATGTCCGGTGTTCCCGGCGGGTAGCCGCCGACCGGGTCAGTGCGGAACGCGGCCGACGCGATCAGCCCGGCGCCTGCGGCGGCAACCAGGACCGGCCCGGTTCTGCTGGCCGCCGGGCGATCACCAGCAAGCCGCAGCCCCGCCGCGCCGGCCAGGAACAGCGCGCCCGTCACGGCGAAATTCGCCGTCTGGATCCAGCCGCGCGGCCCGAGGGCCAGCGAACTGACCGGGTGGCGCATCGGCCGGTAACCGTCGCGCGCAGCGCCCTCCGCCAGGAAGGTGGCGGTGAAGACCGGCCCCGCCCAGATGCCGCAGCGCAGCAGCCTGCGAGGGTCTCCCGCCAGGCGTCCCAGCCGCATCGCCTCTGACATAGCCGAAGGGTATCGGAATCCCGATTCCATTCCCGCTCCACTCAGCCCCGCTTCACCTTCAGTACGGGTCCAGTAGGTCCGGCTAGACCGGGAGTGAGTTCATTCTGGGCACATGAGGGAGTAAGCGATGAGCATCGAGACATCCGCGGCAGAAACCGCGGCCGCGGGCGCGGCCCTGCCGGTCATCCTCGGGTTCTCGGCGGTCGGCATCTTCCTCACCACGATCTGGGCCGCATTGCTCGGGGCGTAACGCGGTCGTCAGCGTCTTCGGCATCTTCGCCGGCTTCTGGCTCAGCTACGCGATGCTGCTCCTGGGGATCACGCACAACTGGTTCGGCGTCAGCCCGGCCTCGGTGCAGGCGGCCAAGGCAGGCGGCTACGCGGCGCTGGCATTCGCCGTTCTCGGTGTGTACCTCTTCGCTTCTACCGCCTCGGTGGCCACGGGCGGCCGTGCGCTGCCGCTCGGCCGCCCGCTGCTCCGGTAGAACATCCGCTGGGGCCTATGAAGCCGCGTCTGGAGGTGTCGGGGCCGCGAACTCGAGCTGGTTGTTGTCGGGGTCGCGGAACACGACGGTGGCGTACGGGCCGTTTGGCCGACGGCGGATGCCGGTGTGCCCGATGTTGAGCTCGTCGAGCCGGTCCATCCAGGCTTCCAGCGCCGCGCGGTCGGCGACCTTGAACGAGACGTGGTCGAGGCCGGTGTGGCTCTCCTCGAACTTCTCACCCTGGTTGGCATTGTGGTGGTGCAGGCCTATGAGCAGGCCAGTACGCGGCTCCATGAGCATTTCCGCGAACCCGGTCTCCTCCCGGGCGTAGTGCGGAAGCCTGCCAGGCCACCGCTCGGCCTGGAAGAGCTGCTGGTACCAGTTCATGCTGGTGTCGATGTCGGTGACGGTCAGACAGACGTGGTGTACCCCGGTAATGGCCGGGCCGTTTGGAGTGCTCATGGTCCGGACCGTAATAAAGGCCTCTTACTTAACAGTGAAACGGGCCTCGTCAGTGCGCGGGAGGCCGAACGCCGAGAGAATCAGCGACGCCTGCCGCCACGCATCGCGAGCCTGGTCCGTCAGGCCCTGCGCGGCGAGCGCGTCTCCCAGCGGGAGCAAGGTCCCGGCCTCCAGCGGCAGGCTTCCCACGCCGCGGATCAGGACCAGCGCCTGCCGGAACTGGTCGATGGCGCTGTCCAGTTGGCCCATCCTGGCCAGGACGATGCCGAGGTCCTTGCGGACCTTGCCCTCCTGGTGCGGTTTGCGTACCTCCTGCGCGAGCGCGATGCCGCGTTCCAGGTACGTCACCGCCTCCTCGTAGTCACCGAGCGCGCTGAGCGCTTCGCCGATGTCCGCGATCGCGCGGGCTTCGCCGCGGCGGTATCCGGCGGCACGGTACAGCTCGAGCGCCGTGCGGTTGTGCTCGATGGCGAGCGGCAGCTGGCCCCGGTGCGTGAAGACCTCGGCGAAACTGCTGTGCAGGTAGGCGTGCTCGGTGGTGTAGCCGAGGGCGGTGTAGATGGCCTGCGCGCGCTCAAGATAACGGAGGCACTCGTCGAGCCGGTTCAGGTAGAAGCTGGCTCCGGCGAGGCTGCGCAGCACATGCCCTTGCCCGGGGAGGTCCGCATCCCGCTCGGCGGCTCGCAGCGCGGTTTCCATCACCTGCTTCCAGTCGTGGAAAAATCCCCGCCACTGAAGGAACTGCTGCATGGTGAGGGCGAGCTGCCAGGCTGGGAAGCCGAAATCGGAACCGGCCGCGAGCGCGACCGACGCGTTGAGCGCGTGCCGTTCCGCGGCGAACCACGACATCGCCGACTCGTAGTCGGCGAACCGCTCCGGGGTCACGCCTGGCCGCGGCGCACCAGGTGCGATCGGCTCGCGGTGCGGCCTCAGCTCCACCTGAGCGGCGTAGCTCGACTGCAGGTAATGATCGAGCAGGCGGGCGCGGGCCTCGTGGCGCTCGGTGCCAGAGTCGGTGCTCTCCGCCAGTTCCGCCGCGTACGCGCGGGTCAGCTCGTGAAACGCGTACCGGCCGGGCTGGTGCTCGCTGATCAGCGCGGTGCTGGTCAGCTCGGCGATCAGCTGCCGAGCCGCTGCCGGGGCCGCGCCGAGCAGGCTGGCGCTGGCGGCGGTGGTAATGTCCGCGGCCGGCTGCAGCGACAGCAGCCGGAAAAGGCGGCCGGCCGGCTGGCTCAGGTGGTGGTACGACCAGGAGAAGACCGTCCGGGCATCGGCCGCCACGCCCGCGGCGCCGAAGCCGTCCAGGCGGCCTCGGGTGCGCCGCAGGTCGGCGGCGACGGAGGCCAGCGTGAAATCGGGGTGGGCGGCGGCGCGGGCGGACACGATGGCCAGGGCCAGCGGCAGCCGGCCGCACAGCCCGATGATCTCCTCCGCCGCTTCCGGTTCCGCCGCCACCCGGTCGGCGCCCAGCCTGCGCTCAAGCGTCTCCCGGGCGGTGAGCGCGGAGGGAAGCTTCAGGGTGAGGAGCCGGGCGCCTTCGGTCATGGCCAGGCCGACCAGCGGATTGCGGCTGGTCGCGATCACCAGGCACCCCGGGCTGCCTGGCAGCAGCGGGCGGATCTGGTCTACGTCGCGCGCGTTGTCGAGCACGATGAGGAACCGTTTTCCGGCCAGGACGCTTCGGTACAGGCCCGCCCGGGCATCCAGGTCGTCCGGTATCTGCCCGGCCTGCACGCCCAGCGAGTAGAGCAGGGCGCGCAGCGCGTCCGCCGGAGCCATCGCGGCGGCGCTCGCATCGAACCCGCGCAGGTTCAGGTACAGCTGGCCGTCTTCGAAGTGCTTCTTGACCTGGTGAGCCCAGTGGATGGCGAAGGTCGTCTTGCCGATCCCCGCCATGCCGTCGATCGCGCAGACAGCGACGATGGGAGATCCACCGTCCGGGCTGAGCAATTTCGAGACCGTGGCCAGCTCAGGCTCCCGGCCGGCGAACGTGGGCAAGTCGGCGGGCAACTGGGCCGGGGGCACCAAGGGAGACGGCACGCCGGGAAGCGCCGCCACGGGCGCAGACTCCGGCTGTGCCCGTCCGGCCTGTTCCGGCACCTCCTGCCGCAGCACCTGGCCGTGCGCGGTGCGCAGCTCAGCGCCCGGGTCCACGCCGAGTTCGTCGCTGAGCCGTTCCCTGACCGTCTGGTAGTGCGCCAGCGCCAGCGCCTGCTGACCGGTGGCCGCGAGCACGAGGATCAGGCGTGCCTGCAGTGACTCGTTCAGCGCTTCGTCGGTGGCAACCTGCCTGAGCAGTGGCAGGATCCGCAAGGGCTGGCCACAGGCCAGCGCGGCGTCGGCCGCCTCGGCCACCGCGGTGACGTACTCCTGGTCCACCGCCGTGAACTGATCCCGGTGCCCGTAGATCTCCAGGCCGCCGCCGCAGGTCCCGCGGTGCCGTGCGAGCGCGTCCAGCAGGAGATCGAGGGCTTGCGCGGGACTGTTCTGGGCGCGCGCTGACCGGGCCTCCCGGACCAGGCGGCGGAACGCGATCAGGTCAGACGTGCTCTCGTCGGCGGCGAGCCGGTAGGCCGCGCCCTGCCGGGTCAGCCAGCGACCGCCCGACCTGGCCTGGAGGTCCGGTTCGAGCAGGCGCCGGATCACCCCGATGTACTTGTGGATGACGTTGACCGCGCTGTTGGGCGGGTCCCGCTCCCAGAGCAGCTCGACGAGCTCGTCGATGGTGACCAGGTGATTAGCCCGCACCAGCAGCAACGAGAGGATGGCGCGCTGCTGGTTCGGGCCCAGATCCAGCTCCTCCGGGCCGCGCCAGGCCCGCACCGGGCCGAGCAGGCTGAACTGAACATCCACGGGGTTGTCGCTTCGCGGGGGGCTAGAGCACTGGGAGAAGTCATCGGCGACTTGAGGGACCCATTGTACTGCCGGTGGTTTCGCCTGATCCATTGGAAAGCAACTGGTTATGTAGTGCCGGCTGGTGTGCTGACTTCATGCCTGTCGTTCGCGTCGGCACCGAGAACTCGGGTGCCGTGGAGCTGCACTACGAGGATTACGGCAGCGGTAGCCCGGTGGTCCTGATCCACGGCTATCCGCTCAGCGGCCGGGCGTGGGACAAGCAGGTGCCGCCCCTGCTGGCCGCCGGGCACCGGGTCATTACCTACGATCGGCGCGGGGCCGGCGATTCCAGCCAGCCGGCCAGCGGGTACGACTGGGATACCTTCGCCGCCGACCTGGCCGCGCTGATCGACACGCTCGGCCTGGAGGGCAGCACGCTCATTGGCCACTCCATGGGGACCGGCGAGGTCACCCGGTACCTGAGCACGTATGGGTCCGCGAAGGTCGACCGGGCGGTGCTCATCGGCCCGATTCCGCCGTTCCTGTCCCAGGCGCCGGACAACCCCGACGGGGTTCCGGCGAACCTCTTCGACGGGTTCCGCCAGGCGGCGGCGGCGGACACCCCGGCCTGGATGAAGGGCTTCCTCGACAACTTCTACAACATCGACCAGTTCGGCGGGAACCGGGTCAGCGACGAGGCGTATAAGGCCAGCTTCAACGTGGCCGTCTCGATGTCCGCGATCGCCGCGTACGCCGAGGTCACCACCTGGCAGGCCGACTTCCGGGCCGATCTGCCCAAAATCGACGTCCCGGTGCTGGTCATCCAGGGCGACGCGGACCGGATCTTGCCGTTCGATAAGACCGGCAAGCGGCTGCCCGGGCTGGTTCCCGGCCTTGAGCTCGTGGTGATCAGGGGCGGCCCGCACGCCATCCCGTGGACCCACACCGACGAGGTCAACGGCGCCCTGCTCAGCTTCCTCGGCCATCCGGCCGCGTTATCGCCAGTCAGAGTCGGACCGCAGGCTGGAGCTCATGCTCATTGTGTTCACCCTCCCTTTGCGCTCTGCATTGTTGGCAGCAGGCTAAGCAACTGGAATTGACGGCCGTTGAGTACGAAATTGACGCGTCAAAGGGGTCATTCACCCCCTGCCCCGGCGGGAGAGCAGGCGACAGACTGGCAGGGACAGCAGATACTCGGATGGGCGTGGAGACGCTGATGCCGCGGGAAGTTCGGTTCACGGTTCTTGGCCCGGTGCGGGGATGGCGCGGGAGGGGCGAGCTCGAGCTCGGGCCGCCGCAACAGCGGGCGCTGCTGGCGATGCTGCTGCTCGCGCGGGGCCGGCAGGTTTCGCTGCAGGGCCTCATCAACGGCCTTTGGGGCGAGCAGGTGCCCTCGGCGGCCACGAGCACGGTCCGTACCTACGCCTCGCGGCTGCGTCGCAACCTGGACCCGGGCGCCGGCCGTCGGCGCGACCAGCTCATCCAGTCGGCGGGCGACGGCTACCTGGTGCGGCCCGAGGTGCTGCTTCTTGACCTGAGCACGTTCGAGCGCCGGCTACACGGGGCGCGCGCCGCCCGGGACCGGCACGACACAGCGGCCAGCGCCCGGCTGCTGCGCGAGGCTCTCGGGCTGTGGCAGGGCGCCGCGCTGGCGGGAGTTCCCGGCCCGTACGCCGACTCCCAGCGCCTGCTGCTGACGGAGCTGTGGCTGGCCGCCGCGGAAGAGAAGCTGGCCATGGAGATCTCGCTCGGCGAGCACGTCCAGGCGACCGCGGAGCTGCGGGCCCTGGTCGCCGAGCATCCCTTCAGGGAACGGCTCGTCGAGCTGCTCATGCTCGCGTTCTACCGGGCCGGCCGCCAGGCCGAGGCGCTGCTCGCTTACGAGGCCACCCGGCGGCGCCTGGGCGAGGAGCTCGGTATCGACCCCGGCCCGGCCCTGCGGGCCATGCACCAGCGCCTGCTGCAGGCTGACCGGCACCTCATGGACGCCCCCGCCCTGCGCCTGACGCGCCTGGGGAATGGGGCGGACGTGTTCGGGGCAGCGTGCTGAGAGCCCGCGCCCCGCAGGCCGCAGGCCGGGCTTTAGACGAGGCTTTCCCGCAGGGCCAGGCGGGTGAGGTCGGCGCGGCGGCGCGCACCGGTCTTGGCCCGGATGCGGTCCAGGTGGGAGGCGACGGTTCGGATGCTGATGAACAGCTGCCTGGCGATCTCGGCGTTGGTGCGGCCCTGGGCGACCAGCGCCACCAGCTCCCGTTCCCGCGGGGTCAGCTCGCCGTCAGGCGCGGCAGCTGAAGGCTCGGTCAGCAGGGCGACGAGCTCGGCGGCGGCGGCGAGTGTCATCCTGGCCCCGCGCTCCTGCGCCTCGCGCATCCGGTCGGGCTCCAGCACCGTCTCGATGTGCCGCATGAACTCCGCACGCCGGGAGTCCGGAGGGACGCCGCGAGCGCTGGTGCGCTCGATCTCGGCCCCGTACGCGGCCCAAAGCGTCACGGCCTCGGCCCAGCGTCCGGTCGCCATGCACAGATTGCCGCCGTAGCTTACGCACTCGCGCAGCCGGAAGCGGCGGCCGGTCCGCAGGTCGATGTCGACGGCCTCGTGCAAGTGTGCCGCCATGACGGCGGCGTTCCCCGCCTGATCCTCCAGGTAAATACACGACGCCAGCTGGTCTGCCAGGCCCGCCAGGTCACCAGCATCGCGGCACCAAGTCAGGGCGGCGGCGCACAGCTGCCGGGAGTCGTCGTACTGGCCGACGATGGCGAGTGCGATCGCCAGCCCGTTGCGGGCCTGACGCGCCATCCGGCCCGGAACCTCCGCCGTCAGGCGGTCCACCGCCTGACGGAACCAGGCCAGCGCCTCCTGGGGAGTCCGCTCGGAGTACTTGGTCTGACCGCGAACCGCCAGCGCGAAGACCTGCGCCGCCGGGTCCCCTGACTGTCGGGCCAGGACCACCGCCCGCTCGGCGTCCCCGTCTGCCCCGGCCAGCTGACCTAGCTGGCGGCGCGCGATCGCCCGGTTCGCCAGCGCGAGGATCGCGGATTGCGCCAGGGGATCCGTAGCCGTCTCCCAGGCCGCTGAGTAATGCGCCAGGCTGCCGGCGGCATCGCCCACGGCACGGGCCAGGATTCCGAGCCACAGCTGCGCGTCGGTCGCGGGGTGAACGCTGGCAGCGGCCGCGGCCAGCAGGGTGTATCCCCCGGCGGCACGGCCGCGGGCCAGCCACCACGGCGCCAGGGCCAGGGCCAGCCGCAGCGCGGCGCCTGGGTCGTGGCCGAGCGCCCGGTCCAGTGCGGCCCCCAGCGTGGCGTCCTCGGCATCAAGGTGGCGCAGCGCGGCCAGCTCCCGGTCGTCACCGCTGGTCGCTAGCCCGGCCGCGGCCTGTCCGGCGACCGCAAGCGCGAAGGCGGTCAGCGCCGCCATGGCGTCCGCCTCCTCCCCGGCGGCGGCCAGCACCCCTGCCCCGTAGGCGCGCAGCGTCTGCAGCAGCGAGTAGCGCATTCGCCCGTCCGGCCCCGGCTGCGGCGGCGTCACCAGCGAGCAATCCACTAGCTGCAACACCGCAGCCTCGGCCCCCGGACCGGCGACCGCCTCCGCTCCCTCCAGCGTGAATGGCCCAGGGAAGGCCGCCAGCCGGCGAAACACCCGCTGCCCGTCCGCAGGCAGCAGCCGGTAACTCCACTCCGCCACCGCCGCCAGCGACCGGTGCCGTGCCGCCCCCAGGGAATTCCCGCTTTCCAGCAGACCCAGGGCGTCATCGACCCGGTCAGCCAGCCCGGGCAGCCCCAGCGCCTCGACCCGGGCCGCGGCCAGCTCGATCGCCAACGGCATCCCGTCTAGCCGGGTGACTATCCGCGCCGCCAGCGGCGCGACCGCAGGAGTCAGCGCGAACCCGGGGGCGGCCCGTCCCGCCCGCTCGGCGAGCAGCGCCACCGCCGCCGACCGCTCGATCTCGGCGGGCGCGCTTGACGCGGGGAGCGAGAGCGGAGACAGCCGGTACCGCACCTCCCCGTCCACCCACAGCTGCTCCCGGCTGGTCACCAGGATGTGCAGGTCGTCGGCCGCCGCCAGCAGCTCCGCGCACAGCCCGGCGACCGCGGCGGCCACCTGCTCGCAGTTGTCCAGCATCAGCAACAGCCGCTGCGGGGCCAGCGCCGCCGCCAGCGTCTCCCCCGGCGCCGCCCCAGGCACCTGCTGAATCCCCAGCGTCGCGGCCACCTCAGCCGTCACCCGCGACGGATCCGTAACGCTGCCCAGGTCAACGAAGTGCACCCCGTCGGGAAACTCCCCCGCGACCGCCCGGGCCACCTCGACCGCGAGCCGGGTCTTGCCCACGCCGCCGGGCCCGGTCACCGTGACCAGCGGGGAACTCAGCACGAACGCGGATAGCTCGGTAACCTCCCGCTCCCGGCCTACCAACTGCGACAATGCCCGCGGAAGCCCGTCACGGGCCTGTGCCATACGGGCAGGATAACCAGCAGGCTCGAGATCACGAACGCCGGCCGAGATATCTTGACGAGCGCTCCACCGGCCGCATAGAAGGATCAGCATGCTGCCAGTAGCAGAGCTTCACGTTCATATCGAGGGCACTTTGGAGCCCGAACTGCTTGTCGCGCTTGCCCGGCGCAACGGTGTAGTGCTGCCCACCGCCGACCCAGCTGAGCTGCGATCCGCCTATCAGTTCACGAGCTTGCAGTCGTTCCTGGATCTGTACTACCGCAACGTGGCGGTGCTGCGCACCGAGGATGACTTCCGCGAGCTGGCCATGGCCTACCTGAGCCGGGCAGCCAGCGCTGGTGTACGGCGGGCAGAGATCTTCTTCGATCCGCAGCAGCATCTGTCGAACGGCGTCCCGTTGCAGGCGGTATTCGCGGGGCTGTCAGCCGCGCTCGCCGAAGGGCAGGCAGCCCACGGCATATCCGCCGACCTCATCATGTGCTTCCTGCGCGACCGGGGGCCCGAGGAAGCGATGCAGACCCTGCGTGCGGCCCTGCCGTACCGGCAGCACTTCATCGGTGTCGGCCTCGACTCCGCCGAAGTCGGTTACCCGCCAGCGCTCTTCCGCGACGTATTCGGCGCTGCCGCCGCCGAAGGCCTGCACCGCGTCGCGCACGCCGGAGAAGAAGCCGGCCCAGACTACGTATGGCAGGCGCTGGACATACTCGGAGCCGAGCGCATCGACCACGGAATCCGTGCCGTGGAGGATGCAGACCTGATCCGGCGGCTGCGTGAGGACCAGATCCCGCTCACCGTCTGCCCGCTGTCGAACGTTGCCTTGCGCGCCGTTAGCTCACTGGCTGACCATGGGCTGCCGGCGATGCTGGCGCACGACCTCAAGGCGACAGTCAACAGCGACGACCCGGCGTACTTCGGCGGCTATATCGAGGCTAACTTCGCCGCGGCCCGCGGCGCGATGAACCTGAGCGAGCATCAGATCCGCACGCTGGCGCGCAACTCGTTCGACGCCTGCTTCAGCACCCAGCAACAGCGCGACATGTGGAAGGCAGAGCTAGAAGCCATAGCAGCACAGGTACCTGACCCGGGTTAGGGTCGTATCGCGGCCAGGACGGCCTGCCAGTACAGCTCCGCGACTTCGGGATGCATGATGTCGCTGTGCGCGCCCATCCACGGGTTGCTCTGGTCGCAGATCACCGCGCTCGCGTCCATGTTGTAGATCCGGGCGGGCCGCAGGCCGTACTCCGGCTGGGGCAGGTCGCTGGCCTGCTTCATCGCCGGAAGGGGGCTGGCCGCCGGGTCTGTGTTCAGCAGGCCGTGCGTGCCGACCGCGGCTCCGTAGTCGAGCAGGTCCGATGTGGTGGCGCCGGCTGTCGCCGGACGCCGGAGTATCCCGTGGCCAGCGGTCGCCGGGATCACGTCTGGGGACTCCAGCGTGGTGGCGAGCGGGTACCAGAAGCCGTTGGCTTTGTCCCACCGGGACTGCGTGGTCACCAGCGGCCCGCGGACCCGCCGCTGCGCCGGCCAGAAGTACCCGGCCTCCGCGACGTCGAACGGGAAGTGCTCGCTGTACGACCACACCGACATCGCGCCCTGGACGAGGTAAACCGCACCGACCTGGTGCCGGTCAAGGGCGCACTCCGCCCCGTCTCCCTGGACCGGGCCGCAGACCGAGGCAGAGGCGAGGATGCAGCCGAAGCTATGCCCCATCAGGTGGATGCGCAGGTCCTGGGATGCTGTCAGCAGGTCGTTGAGGAACTGGTGCCCGAACTTCGCGCCGACCTGCCGCGCCCGCTCCTTCATAGACCAGAAGGACAGCTGGGC
>Ga0335074_10011639_pt1 | contig 12302 bp, 11 predicted proteins | sample Lox_Sample_23_FD_206715 | JGI IMG/M metagenome (GOLD analysis project Ga0335074, IMG submission 206715) | Soil microbial communities from Loxahatchee National Wildlife Refuge, Florida, United States - Lox_Sample_2.3 | ecosystem: Environmental > Terrestrial > Soil > Wetlands | place: USA...
AGATGGCGGCTGAAACGAGCGCCATCCCCAGGCCCCAGCGCCAGCGCGCCGGCAAACCCGCCAGACCGCTGCCCGGGTGCCCGAAGCCGTGGTCGTACTCGTCGAACACGACCGTCCTCCGGCCCGGGCCCGCCAGGTCGAGCCCGAAGGCTGCGTTGTCTGCGTCGGCGATCGTCTGGTCCTGAAGTGGCGAGGACGAGGCGAGCAGCACCAACGGGAACCGTGCCGAAGCCAGGGCGAGGGCGCCTTCCGGCCCGGCGAGCAGCGGCCGGGTACCCGTCCCGCTCCCGGCGCGGTAAGTCCCGCCCCCCGGAGCGAGCACGACAGAGAGCCCGGTGGTTCCCGGGCTGCTGCCGACCGGGGCAACGGCGCCGGCTGCGGCGCTCTGCCACAGGGGAGCTGGCCCCCCTCCGAGGAGCTTGGCCAGCAAGCCCGATTGAGGGGGACGGCCGCCGAGGACGACCTTGTGGCCGAGGTGGAGGGCCTTCATCAGGGCTTGAGTGTCGGAGGACGACCACGAGACCGGGTCGAGCACGAACAGGGTGGCCCCGGGACCGAGCTCCGCGCGGCTAAGTGGCACCGTCTGGCGCACGACATGGTGCCCCCGATCGGCCAGGAGCTGGGCGAAGGCTTCGGTGCCTGTTTGCGAACTGTCGTAGGTGGAGGAAGGCCCCGAGGCACCGGCGCCGCCGCTCGCTAGACCTGATAGGAGCGACGATGCGATCTCGAACAGCACGGCGGCTGCCAGGATGACCCAGACCACCTGGTACCGACGGGGGATGGCGCGCCAGCGGTCGGAGACCGAGACCGGCTTCTCCCAATAGGGCGGGGCCGGCGCGCTCACTGCCCGGAGTTGTTGGCGCGTGCCTCGACCAGGACGCGAGGCCAATCGCGGCGGGCCGCCGCCGAATCCTCGGCCACCGCCGGCTGGCCTCCGTAGACGATGCGCTCATGGCGGCGTGCCAGCTGTTCGAAGATCGCTGAGCCAACGAGTTCGGCGAGCTGGCGGTCCGTGCGGGCAGCGTCGTCGGCGAGGGTGCCTTGACGTGCCAGCTGAAGGAGACCGGCCTGGTAGCGAAGCCGTACCGCCCTCTCGTAGTCACCGGCGCTTTCGGCGGCGGACGCTTCGGCCTCGAGTGCGCCCGGGTCGTCAACGCTGAGCAGGCGTCCCGCCAACATGGCTCGCCGCGGCACCCGTGCCCGGCGCCGTACGAGCGCTACAGCCGACAAGGCCCCGATGAGGACGGCGATAACGGCCGCAACGACCGGCCACCACCCTCCGAAGGCGACAGTGAAGCCGTTGCCCATGTGAACCAGGACGTGATGGTAAAGCCACCTAAAGGGGGGGCCGAACACCGCGTCGAGGGCACGCCCCAGAGCACGGAAGATACCCGCCAGCGGCCGTGGGCCGTTGCCCGAGGTGCTGTACGGCGGTCGTGACAGGATGTGCTCGACCTGGTTGCGCGCCGTTGAGGCGAAACTGCCGTCTGTGCCGCCACTGGTCGGCATGGCTAGCCCGTACCCGGGGAGCTCCCCGTGGCATTGTCGCCGGGAGGCTCCACGGGAGTTGTGCCACCAGCGTGTGGTGGGACGGCTGGGCCGGGGCCCGTGGGTGGTTGGGGGTAAGGCGGCACCGGGTAAGCGGGCGGGTGAGCGGGCGGCGGCCCGGCGCCGGGGGGAGCCACAGGGGGTTGGGGAGGCGGCCATCCCTGCCCCGACGACGGAGGGGGGTAAGGCATGGTGGGCGGCGGGTAGCCCGTTGCCGTTGGAGCGGGCCACCAGCCACCGGCCGCCCCGGCACTACCGGCCGCCCCGGCACCACCGGCTGCCCCGGCACCACCGGTTGCCCCGGCACCACCGGCCGCCCCGGCACCACCGGTGCCACCGGCCGCCCCGGGGCCGAACGGGCCCTGGCCCCACCCGTATTGCGGCTGGACGAACGACAGGGCCGTGGGGCTTGCAGCCACCCCCATCCGGGATGCAAGCAGATGGATGTCGAACCCCTCCTTGCGCACCCTGAGGTCGATCGACAGCACCACCAGCACGGCCGCCGAGAAGGGCGTGGCGACCAGGAGGGTAACGGTACGTGTGAAAAACCCGGTAATGCCCGACGCGGTGGCGCTATCACCTGTTGCCGCCGTCGCCACTGCGGCGACGATCTCGATCGCCACGCTGGCGATCCCGACGATGATGTTCGCCACCAGCTCGGTGCCAAAGACCGACCACCACATACGCCGGCACAGCCCTATGGACCGCCTGATGGCCTTCCAGCCGCGGATGTCCTCGATCATCAAAGTGGGCACGGCCAACTGGCTGCAAGCACCGAACCAGATCAGGAAAACAAGCCATGCCAGGCCACCGACGACGCCTACGAGCACTGCAATGGCCGTCACGTGCACGACGGCGAACAGCACGACCAATACGGTGAGCGCCGCCGCCGGCAAACTGATCGCGCAAATGGTCAGGAACACGATCCAGAGGATGGAAAAGAAGCGTGCTGCCCCCGCTCGCAGCGCGGCGCGCCATTGGACCGGCTGGCCGAGATAGGCGTTGGCGATGATGCGATAGCAAGTCGCTGTCGCAACGGCCGTGACAACCTCAGTTATTGCGAGCACGACGAGGAGCCCGGCCACGTATGCAGAGACGTTGCCACCGGTCAGGTTGGCTGTGGACGTACCGCTCACTGCGTTGCGCGGCAGTGCAGTCGAGATGGTGATGAGGGCGTCTACTAGCCCGGCCGGCACGGCGATGACCAAGATCGCCTTGGCCATGGGCGAGAAGTTGCGGCCGAAAATCTTGAAAGACGCATCGAGCCGCTCGCCGAGGCCGAGAGGCCGCAGCTGAGGCCCGGGGACCATCGCCACGTCAGGCCACCTGCCGGGGCCGCGGCACCCTCAGCATCGCTGTCCTCGGTACGGTTGGCACACCCGGTCGTTGACGATAGGGCACGCACGCCGGCAAAGGGAGGACCTCAGCACGGGTGCCGGGCGCTAGTGGCCTGCGGGCAGGTTGGCTTCCTGTGCGATGTACCGCGCCCGGCGGATGAAGATGACGGTGTGGTACACGGTCGTCCCGTCCCGGAAGGTCAGCTGACCGCGCCGGATGAACCGCATGAACGACGAGGCGGCCGGTGCCCCTAGCTGCACGACGCCCGGTCCACGTCCATGCGTCATCAGCAGCTTCCCCGGGTAGTGGAGCGGCCAGTCGCGGAACACATAGACCTTCTGGTCCGTGACCAGCACGATCCGGTGGAAGTAGAAACCAACGATGCTGAACGCCAAGTCGACGAGGGGGCCGATGACCGGGACGAACCTCGCGGTGTCCTCGACCATGCCGAAGACCGTCATGGTCGCGAGGTTGTTGAACGTGAAGGCGACCGCCGCAGCACCTTCGCCGTCGACATGGGCCCTGCGGGCCACCCGTCTCGCCATGCGCTGGTTGTAAGAACGAACCGCGTATTGGCGCGGACCAGGGCCTTCGTACTGCTCAGAGCTCATCAGGTAGCACCATGCTCAGCTGCAGTTCAGGTCCCCGTGCGCAGCGTGGCTGCGTACTTCTTCCAGGCACGTCCGATCAGGACCGGGTAGAGCAAGCGCACAGGGGCTGGTAGGAAACGCATCATGTAGGCGCGGTCGGCTGGCTCGAGCGGTTCGAGGATCATCCCGAACGCGACACCCTTTTTGTCACGCGGGATCTGGGCGACTGCGTGCTCGCCGATGGCGTCCCACTCCTTCTTCGTCAGTGTCACCGCTGCGAGCGGGACGACCTTTTGCTCTTCGTCGTCGAGGTGTGGCTGGACAACCACGTTGAGCCGCTCGAGAGCGCTTGCCAGCGCTTCACCGGTATCTGGCGCAGGCCTCTGGCGCCAGGCCTTGCACGCCGCCGAGACTACGTCGATGGCTTTGCCGATCTCGTCGTGCTGGAGCTTGGTCTGCTCGGTTACCGCCGCCTTTTCTGGGGCACGCTCGATCAGCTTGGGGTAGAGCAGCTCGTCTTCGCCCTCGTGGTGGAAGTGCAGCATTGCCAGGCCGAAATCTACGTGGTCGGCCAAGAAGGTGACGCGGGCCGGCGACGGTGCTGCGGCGGCGCGCACGAGACCTGCCGCCTCTGCGTACCCTTTGCGGAACGTTTGGTGAACGATCGCCATGTCCCTCACGTCGATCGGCTGCGCGCTCGACATCACGTTTCCCTCCCTCGCCGGAGCGTTTGCGATGGCTCCCGGAGCGGCCCACCGTCGGTCGGGGACGCTGCTTGTAAGGTAGCCGCTCGGGGCACCGGGCAACAGGTCCCGGACCGGAGCGCTGTCGGCTCGACGATCCGGCCGCGGCTCAGGAGCGTCGGCTGGCGAAGGAGGACCGGCGAGCGCGCGGCAAGAGCCCCGGGGGCCCGGCTCCCCGCTCGGTCATCCACGGCGTGCATGGCCGAGCAGGGTGGCAGGTTTTAGGGCACGTTCGGGCGAGCCCGGAGGCCAGGGCCTAGATGTCGTAGTAGAGGTAGAACTCCCAGGGGTGCGGCCTGAGCCGGACGGGGTCGATCTCGTGCTCGCGCTTGTACTCGACCCAGGTTTCGATCAGGTCGTCCGTAAAGACGCCGCCTGCCTGGAGGAACTCGTGGTCAGCTTCGAGGGCAGCCAGTGACTCCTGCAGCGAACCGGGGACCTGGGGCACCTTGGCGAGCTCCTCGGGCGGCAGGTCGTAGAGGTCTTTGTCGACCGGGTCGGGCGGCTCGATCTTGTTTTGGACACCGTCGAGGCCCGCCATCAAGATCGCGGAGAAGGCCAGGTAGGGGTTGCAGGACGGGTCCGGGCAGCGGAACTCGACCCGCTTTGCCTTCGGGCTCTTGGAGTAGAGCGGGATCCGGCAAGCCGCCGAGCGGTTGCGCTGCGAATAGACGAGGTTCACGGGGGCCTCGTAACCGGGCACCAACCGCTTGTAGCTGTTGGTCGTCGGTGCTGCGAAGGCGAGGATGGCCGGGGCGTGCTTGAGCAGGCCACCGATGTAGTGGCGGCCCATGTCGGAAAGGCCCGCGTAGCCGAGCTCGGAGGCGAACAGCGGGTCGCCGCCGCTCCAGAGCGAGCTGTGGACGTGCATGCCCGAACCGTTGTCGCCGTAAAGCGGCTTCGGCATGAACGTCGCAGTAAGCCCGTTGGCGCGCGCCACGCTCTTTACGACGTACTTGTAGAGCATCAGCTTGTCGGCCATCGCAAGCAACGTGTCGAAGCGCATGTCGATCTCCGCCTGGCCGGCAGTGCCGACCTCGTGGTGCTGCACTTCGATCTCGATGCCCATTTTCTCCATCATCAGGATCATTTCCGAGCGCAGGTCTTGGAAATGGTCCATCGGTGGGATCGGGAAATAACCTTCCTTGTGCCTTGGCTTGAAACCGAGGTTCGGCTCTCCGCCCTTACCTGTGTTCCAGATCCCCTCGACAGAGTCGATGTGGTAGTAGCCCTCGTGGGCGTTCTGGTCGAAGCGGATGTCGTTGAAAATAAAGAACTCTGCCTCGGGCCCGAAGTAGGCGGTATCCGCCACTCCCGTCGAAACCAAGTAATCTTCTGCCTTTTTTGCTACGTAGCGCGGGTCACGGCTGTAGGACTCGCCCGTAACAGGGTCGCGCACGAAGCAATTGATGTTGAGCGTCTTGTGCTGGCGGAACGGGTCGAGGACAGCAGTGTCCGGGTCCGGGACCAAGAGCATGTCGGATTCCTGGATTTCTTGGAAACCGCGTATTGAGGACCCGTCGAAGCCGAGGCCGTCCTCAAAGGCGCCTTCGGTGAGCTCGTGAGCGGGGATGGAGAAGTGCTGCATGAGCCCGGGCAAGTCGCAGAAGCGCACGTCGATGATCTCGACGCCCTCCTGGTGGACCTGCGACAGGACCTCCTCAGGCGTACGCCTCTCGAAGGCCAAGGTACTACCCCTTTCTAATCTGGTTCAGAGGTGGCAACACTGGACGCACCACCGCGGCAGCCCACCGTGGCACGGCCGTATGGCAGCTGTGTTGCTCCTCTGTGAACTCTGTGTGAACGTCGCAGGCTGCTGGCTGGCGAGACCGGCGAGCACCCCGCTCGCGGTCTATCGTTGCATAGGCGAAGGGGCTGGCGCACGAGCGGTGCCCGGCCGGCGCCCTGTCGGCGCCCCGGCCGCGCCGGGGCCGAGGAGATGCTATGGACTCCCAAAAGGACTACGTGCTGAGGACCGTCGAGGAGCGCGGCATCCGTTTTGTCCAACTTTGGTTCACGGACGTGCTCGGTATCCCCAAAGCGTTCAACATCACGCCTGCCGAGCTGGAAAACGCTCTCGACGAGGGCATGACCTTCGACGGGTCGGCTATAGACGGCTTTTCGCGGGTCCAGGAGAGCGACGTCCTCGCCGTGCCGGACCCGAAGACCTTCCAGCTCCTCCCCTACCTCACTGGCGGGGCACCGGTCGCCCGGGTGGTCTGCGACATCCTCAACCTCGACGGCACCCCTTTCGAAGGCGACCCGCGCTACGTTTTGCGACGGGCGCTCGACCAGGCTCGCGACCAGGGTTTCTCGTTTTATGTGGCGCCCGAGCTGGAGTACTTCTACTTCGAGCCTCCGGGCGCGCCCGGCCAACCGCCCCACCCCCTCGACGAGGGTTCCTACTTCGAGCTCATGGGCAACGACCGCGCCACCGCGCTCCGCCGTGAGACGGTGCTCATGCTCGAGGAAATGGGGATACCGGTCGAGTACAGCCAGCACGAGGACGCGCCGAGCCAGCACGAGATCGACCTTCGCTACACCGATGCCATGACGATGGCCGACACGGTCATGCTCGTGAGGGTGGTGGTCAAGGAAATGGCAGCCAGGAGCGGCATACTGGCGACCTTCATGCCCAAGCCGCTGAGTGGCGTGCAGGGTTCGGGCATGCACACGCACATGTCGCTCTTCGACGGCGACACCAATGCCTTCTACGACGACTCGGACGAGTACCACCTCTCCGAAGTCGCGCGCCAGTTCATCGCCGGGGTGCTCCACCACGCCCGCGAGATAACTGCCATAACCAACCAGTGGGTCAACTCCTACAAGCGGCTGATCGTGTCGCAGGAGGACCAGCCTCTGATCGAGGCGCCCGTCTACCTTTCCTGGGCGCAGAACAACCGCTCCGCTCTCGTACGCGTACCCCCCACCAAAAAGGGCAAGCGCGACTCGACACGGATCGAGTACCGCTCGCCGGACCCCTCCACCAACCCCTATCTCGCATGGGCCGTCGTACTTGCAGCCGGCCTCGCGGGTGTAAAAGGGCACTACCAACTGCCCAAGGAAGCCTCGGCCAACATCTACCGGATGTCAGCGCAGGAGCGGCTCGCAGAAGGAATCAACGCACTGCCGGCGTCCCTCGCCGAGGCGCTCGACGTCATGGAAGGCTCCGAGCTCGTGGCCGGCGCGCTCGGGGAGCACGTCTTCGAATGGTTCCTCCGCAACAAGCGCGCCGAGTGGGCTGCCTACAAGGCGGAGGTAACGCCTTTCGAGGTGCGCCGCTACCTGGAAGCTTTATAGAAGCCGGGCGGGCGCACGACCAGATGTCCCCGACAGCAACCTCCCCCGCCGGCCGATAGGAGAACTGTGGAGCCGCTACTCGTCTTCCCGGGCCCGCCACCGGCTGCGGTCGGGCACGCCCTGGCGATGGCGAGCTACACGTGGAAGTCGGTCACCTCGCTCGCCGACGCCGAGCAGTACGAGCCCGAAGATGGGTGGTCCGGTGGCGTCGTCTGCGCCGACGACCAGCCGGACGCGGCCTTCGCACTGTGCCGCGCTCTTCGCAAGCGAGACGTCCCGTTCGCTCCCCTCCTGCTGGTCCTGTCGCCCCAGCAGCTCGGTGCTCTCGAACTGCGCGAGGACCTGTTCGACGACTTCTGCGCCACGCCCTGCGACCCGAGGGAGCTCGAGGCGCGCCTGGCCCACCTGTTTTGGCGAACCGGGAGAGGGCTGCGGCCCGAGCTCGTCGAGTACGGCCCCCTCGTGCTCAACCTCGAGACCTACCAGGCCTCGGTGGCCGGCCGGCCGCTCTCGCTGACGTTTATGGAGTACGAGCTGCTCAAGTTCCTTGCGACGCACCCGGGGAAGGTCTTCACCCGGGAGACGCTGCTCTCGCGCGTCTGGGGCTACGAGTACTACGGCGGTGCGCGCACGGTCGACGTGCACATCCGCCGCCTGCGGGCCAAGCTCGGCGAGGAGCAAGCCAACCTGATCTCGACGGTGCGGTCTGTGGGCTACCGCTTCGGCCAGAGCCGCTGGGCGCTCTAGGGCTCCCGCCTCGCCCAGGCCTCAACTTCCACGAGAGCACCGAGCGGAAGCCCGGCGACCCCGATCGTCGAACGAGCCGGGCGGTGGTCGGCGAACGCTGCGACATAGGCATCGTTCATCACTGCGAAGTCGGATATGTCTGCAAGGAAAACCATCGTTTTGACCACGTCGGACAGCTTGGCGCCCCGGCTCACAAGAAGGCTCTCGACGTTGGCCACCGCCTGAGATGTTTGCGCAGCCACGCCCCCAGGAACGAGGGTGCCGTCACGCGCTCCTACCTGGCCCGAGACGACCAGCCATTCGCCGGCTTCGACGATCGGTGAGTAAGGCCCTGCCGGGCGAGGGGTGCTCAGCTGAAGGACTGGCCGCAGCCGCAGGTGCGCGTGGCGTTTGGGTTGTTGATCGAAAAACCCGCGCCCTGCAGCCCATCCTTGTAGTCCAGTGTCGCCCCCGTCAGGAGCGCCGCGCTTGCGGGGTCCACGACAACTTTGACCCCGCCCGTCTCGGACTGGAGGTCGTCATCGACCAACTCGGTGTCGAAGAACATCTCGTACGAGTAACCCGAGCACCCGCCGGGCCGCACGGCGACCCGCAAGAAAAGCTCCGAGTTGCCTTCCTCCTCGAGCAGCTCCTTCACCTTGGCGCTCGCCCCGTCGGTAAGGGCCAGGGTCTCGGTCGGGTTGGTTGCTGATGTAATGCTCACGCGGCCTCCTGCTGACTGCGGACTTCCTACGACGAACTGTCACCATCGTACAGCGGGGCACGGCATCCGGGCTGCCCGCACGGGGCCGTACCATGGGCCCATGGCCACGACGCAGCCGCCGGACGAGGCGTCGGTAAAAGACGCCCTGCGTGGAGTGGTCGACCCCGAACTAGGGGACAACATCGTCGACCTCGGCATGGTCGACCGGGTCGAAGTGCTCCCAGGGGGCGTGGTGCTCGTCCGGGTGGGGCTCACGACGCCTTCTTGCCCTCTTCGCGGCCAGATCAAGGCCGAGGTGACCGGCCGGGTCGGCGCCCTGCCCGGGGTGAGCCAAGTCAAGGTAGAGACGTCCGAAATGGGGCGTGCCCAAAAAGCGGCCCTGATGGCGCGCGCCCGGTGGAGAGCGAGCCAGAAAGCCCCGCCGACGGCGGTGCCTCCCCGTGCCAGGGTGCTCGCAGTGTCGTCCGGCAAGGGCGGCGTCGGGAAATCGTCTGTGGCCGTCAACCTCGCCGCTGGCCTCGCCGCCCGTGGCTATTGCGTGGGGGTGCTTGACGCCGACATCGCCGGCTTCTCGGTGCCACGCCTGCTCGGGCTACACGGGCAGTTGGAGGGCACATGGGACCCGAGCGTGCCCGGGCGCAAGGTGATCCGTCCCTTGGTACGCGCTTGCGGGAGTGGGGAGCTGCGGGTCGCTTCGATGGGTTTCCTGGCCGGCGAGGACGAACCGGTCATGTGGAGAGGCTTGATGCTCAACCGGGCCGTGCAACATTTCCTCGAAGAGGTGGCTTGGGGCGACCTCGACTACCTCGTGGTCGACATGCCCCCCGGCACGGGCGACGTGCAGATGGGGCTCGCGCGGATGCTGCCGCGCGCCGAGGTCATTGTCGTCACCACCCCTGCCCAGGCGGCTCAGAAGGTGGCCGCGAGGGCTGCGACGATGGCTCGCAAGGGGTACCTGCGAGTGGTAGGCGTCGTCGAAAACATGAGCTCGTTCGTCTGCGAGCACGGCGAGCGCTACGAGCTGTTCGGGACAGGGGGTGGTCAGCGGCTCGCCGACGAGGTGGGGGCCCCGCTGCTTGCGAGCATCCCGCTCGAGCCCTCAGTTTCGGCTGGCGGCGACAGGGGCGAGCCCGTCGCGCTTGAGCGGTCCACCCCTGCCGGCTCCGCTTTCGCAGCGCTCGTCGACGAGGTGGAACGGCTCTGCCCGGCTGTCCAGATGACCAACTGCTCCGCCCGGGTGCTCGAGGCGCTCGAAGCCCTGGGCCAAGTGCCAGAAGCTGCCGCGCCGATCGGCTGACGCTTCCTGAGGCGGCTCAGGGCCGGGCGGGAGCCGGTCGGGGGCGTGACGGAGGCTCGGCGGGGGCCGGTCGGGGGCTCGTTCGCCTGTTGCGACTCTTGCCACAATTGGGCCCTTTGTCAGCGCTCAACGCGCGTACCGCGCGTACGGGGCACCCGAGCGCGTCGGAACACCGCTCCTCTTACGGCAACACGTGCGAGGTGGCTCACGCGCGTGCAATTGTTGGCCAATCCCAATATTTCGGGAGGGGGAGCTGGCGCACGGCGGCCACCCTCGTCCCGGCCCACGGAGACAACGACAGGAGCAGTGGTGAACTCAAGTCACCCACAGCAGAAATCAGACATCTCGGTCGTCCAAATGGCTGAGGCCCTGGTGCAGGGGGACGTGTTGATCGCTCTCCAAGAACGTGGCGAAGCAGCGCCGGCATGGGGCTACCTGAACCTTTTGGCCCATAGCGACCGCAACTCGCTCGCCCGTGTCCGGGACTTCAACCAGTCGCGTAGGCCCCTTTCGGGCTGGGGGACCGTCGTGTTCGACTTGATCGTCGACATGCTGGCCTCGGCGCCGAACGACGACGAACTCGTATCGTTGCAACGCAAGGTCCTGGTCCCACTGGAGCTCAAGATCTGGGATGGCCAGGAGATCCTCGCCAAGCCGCAAGATCTCGACGTGCTAGTCCGCAGCGCCCTCTACCGCTACATGGGCCAGGTGTAGCGAACAGACAGGCTGCCACTCCCGTCGGCCCGTTGCGCCGCTTAGCGGTGACCGCCGGCCCACGGAGCCGCGACCCTCGCGCGAGGTCAGGCGCCAGTGCCGCCGGCGGGGATTTCGACGGTTACGTTGGTCGCCTTGACCGAAGCGACTGCGCTCACACCCGGTTCCAAGCCGAGCTCGTCGGCCGCTTCCCGGCTCATGAGCGATACCAGGCGGAAAGGCCCCGCTTGTAGGTCCACCTGGGCCATGACGCCGTCGCGGGTCACCTTTGTAATTATCCCGGGGAACCGGTTGCGCGCCGAGTGAGCCGCGGTCGCTCCTATCTCACCGGTTACGGACCTGCCCATGGCGGCGGCGAACTCGGCGAGCGACTGGCCGTCGATCACCCGCCGCCCGGCGGTGTCCCTGCTTGCCCGGAGCTTGCCCGCGTCCGCCCAACGGCGCACCGTGTCGGGGCTCACGCCGAGCAGCTGGGCCGCCTCGGGCACGTGGAAGCTGGTCACGGACGGCGAGCAGCCCGGTAGCGGCGGATAAGGGTATCGGTCGAGCTGTCGTGGCCAAGGGCGGGCTCTGCCTGTGAGACCAGCTCCGGCACGATCTTGAGGGCGAGCGACTTGCCGAGCTCGACCCCCCACTGGTCGAAGCTGTTGATCCCCCAGATGACTCCCTGGGTGAAGACCTTGTGCTCGTAGGTCGCCACGAGTTCGCCGAGCACTCGCGGGGTGAGGGCCGGCGCCAGGATGGTATTTGAAGGGCGGTTACCAGGGAAGGTGCGGTGCGGCACCAAGCGGTCAGGGATGCCTTCGGCTCTGGCCTCCTCGGGCGTTTTGCCGAACGCCAGGGCCTCGGTCTGAGCGAAGAAATTCGCCATCAACAAATCCTGGTGATCGCCGACGCGGTGAGCGGGCCGCAAAAAACCTATGAAATCGGCGGGGATCAACCGCGTCCCCTGGTGGAGCAGCTGGTAATAGGCGTGCTGCCCGTTGGTCCCGGGAGTGCCCCACACGACCGGCCCCGTCGAAAGGTCGACCGGTTGGCCGGCCAGAGTCACGCTCTTGCCGTTGCTTTCCATGTCCAGCTGCTGCAGGTAGGCCGGGAACTTGGAGAGGTAGTGGTTGTAGGGCAGGATGGCCTGCGTCTCGGCACCGAACAGGTTGTTGTACCAGATGCCGATGAGCCCGAGGAGGACAGGCACGTTGCGCTCGAAGGGCGTTTCTCGGAAATGCTCGTCGATCACCCTGAAGCCGGCGAGCATCTCTTGGAACGCGTCCGGGCCGATCGAGATCATAAGCGACAACCCGATCGCCGAGTCGTACGAGTAA
>Ga0335074_10011640_pt1 | contig 12302 bp, 4 predicted proteins | sample Lox_Sample_23_FD_206715 | JGI IMG/M metagenome (GOLD analysis project Ga0335074, IMG submission 206715) | Soil microbial communities from Loxahatchee National Wildlife Refuge, Florida, United States - Lox_Sample_2.3 | ecosystem: Environmental > Terrestrial > Soil > Wetlands | place: USA: Florida...
GACAAGATTCTGCAGGTGCAGTTGACCATTTCGCCCGCGAACCCCAAGCGCATTTACGCCGAGGTTGCGCCATATCCCGGCCCCGTGCAACTGTTGCGCTCCGACGATGGCGGCGATCACTGGGTGCACACGCCGGATAACGACTCGCGTCCCGAAGAGCGCATCGGCGGCGGCGACGATCCGGTTCCGCTTGCCGATCCCAAGGATCCCGACACGATTTACGTAGCAAGCATTGTGACGTGGAAGTCGACGGATGCGGGCAAGACGTGGACCGGCCTGCGCGGCTCGCCCGGCGGCGACGATTACCAGAACGTCTGGGTCAATCCCAACAACACCCAGATCATCGCGCTGGCGAGCGACCAGGGCGTGATCATTTCGCAGAACGGCGGCGAAAGCTGGACGCAGTGGTTCAACCAGGCCACCGCGCAGATGTACCACGCGACCGCCGACAATGCTTTCCCCTATCGCGTGTGCGGCGGACAGCAGGACTCGGGCTCGGCATGCGTCTCCAGCCGCAGCAACGACGGCCGCATTACCTTCCATGACTGGCATCCGGTGGGCATCGAAGAGTACGGCTATGCCGCGCCCGATCCGCTCGATCCCGACATCGTCTACGGGGGCAAGGTGACGCGTTACGACCGGCGCACCGGACAGATTGAGGACGTGGAGCCGAAGCCGCTGCGCAGCTATCGCGCGTTGCGCACGGAGCCGCTGCAGTTCTCGCCCGCCGATCCGCACAAGCTGTACTTTGCCACGAACACGTTGTGGCTCACGGAAGACGGCGGCAGGCAATGGCGCGAAGTGAGCCCCGACCTGAGCCGCGAGACGTGGGACGTTCCCGCCGTGATCGGCGACTACAAAGATTCAGGGGCGGCAAAGGTCACGCGGCGCGGCGTGATCTACGCGCTGGGCCTCTCGCCGCTGGACGGCAATCGCATCTGGGCCGGCACCGACGACGGGCTGATCTGGACCACCACCGACGGCGGCGCGCACTGGAACAACGTGACTCCGCCCGAGCTGCAGCCGTGGTGGAAGGTGTTCAACATGGACGCGGGCCACTTTGACGCGCAGACAGCCTACGCCGCGGTGAACACAATGCGCCTGGATGACATGCGCCCGCATCTCTTCCGCACGCACGACGGCGGCAAGACGTGGACCGAGATCGACAACGGTCTTCCTGCCGGTGCGGCGACCAGCGCCATCCGCGAAGATCCCAAGCGCAAGGGTCTGCTCTACGCGGGATCGGAGACACAGGTGTATGTCTCGTTCGACGACGGCGACCACTGGCAATCGCTGCGGCTGAACATGCCGGCCAGTTCCGTACGCGACCTGGAGGTCAAGGGCGACGACCTGATCGCGGCCACACACGGACGCGGATTCCTGATCCTGGACGACGTCACTCCGCTGCGCCAGCTTGCCGCAGCCACGGCGCAGGAGACTGCGCATCTCTACGCGCCGCAGACTGCACTGCGCATTCGCAACGACATGAACCCGCCCACGCCCTGGCCGCCGGACATGGCGACAGGCAAGAATCCCCCAGACGGCGCCATCCTCGACTACTACCTCGGCCCGAACGTGTCCGGCGTGGTTTCGCTGGAGATCGCCGGCGGCGACGGCCAGGTGATTGCGCGCTTCAACAGCAACGACCCGGTACCGCCGCCTGATCCGCGCTATCCCGATCCCACGCTGTGGGCGCGACCGCCGCGCACGCTCTCCGCTGCGCCGGGGCATCACCGCTTCCTCTGGGATTTGCAGTATCCGCAAGTGCCGGGGATGGCCACAGGGCCGGACGACGATCTTGCGATTCCGCACGACACGCCCAACGTTTCGACTGCGCCGTGGGTGATGCCAGGCAACTATACGGTGCGACTCATCGCCGGCGGCCAGACGTACACCGAGCCGCTCACGGTGGCGATGGACCCGCGGGTCAAGACGCCGATGGCCGATCTCCAGCAGCAGTTCACGCTGGCCAAGTCCATCTACGACGATCTCATGAGCTCGACGGCCGCGCTCAAGGAGATCAGCGTGCTGCGCGAGCAGTTGAAGGCGCGCTCGGGCCAGCCCGCGATTGCGCAGACGGGTCCGTCTCTCGACTCGAAGCTGGATGCGATCGCCGGGCCGGAGCGCCGCGGCGGCTTCATGCGCGGACCGATGGGCCCGCCCACGCTGTCGTCCGTCCGCATGCAACTCGCCCGTCTGCTGCATTCGATTGAGAATGCCGACGACGCGCCGACTGCCGCACAGCAGGATGCGGTTCAGCTTGTCTCCAAGCCATTGCCGGACCTCATCGAGCAATGGCAGAAGCTCAAGCAAACCGACCTGCACTCGCTCAACGAACAGCTCAAGCGAAACCATCTCGCCATCATCGACGTCGATAAAGACAAGTCTGATCAGAACGCAGACCCGATTGAAATGGGCGACGAGGACTGATGGTTGCTCTATGACGGGGCCGGCAAGGGCCCCGTCCCGCATCGCTTCGGCGCGCCGCTCGCAAACGTCAACCGAATCGCGTCCATTACAATCATTCCCTGACTTGCATCGCCGTTCCCCGGCAATTCCCGATTCACAGGAGCCCCTGTATGTCCGCGTTCCGCCGCGCCCTGTTCCTGCTTCCTGCCCTGCTCATGGCCGCCGCTCTCACCGCGCAGCAATATCCCGCATCTCTGCTCTCCGGCCTCGAGTGGCGTGACGTTGGTCCCATGCGCGGCGGCCGCACCTACGCTGTCGCCGGCATCCCTTCGCAACCCGACACCTTCTACATGGGCGCAGCGGGCGGCGGCCTGTGGAAGACGGAAAACTCCGGCCGCACCTGGGTTCCCATCGCCGACGATCCCTCCACCGGCATCCCGTGCAGCTCCATCGGCGCCGTCGCCGTCGCGCCGTCCGATCCCAACATCGTCTACGTGGGCACGGGCGAGCCCGACATCCGCAGCCAGCACAACTACGGCATCGGCGTCTTCAAATCCACCGATGCAGGCAAGACGTGGCGCTTCATCGGGCTGCGCGATTCGAGCCATATCGGCCGCATTGTCGTCGATCCTGCCGACCCCAATCGGGTCTACGTCGCCGCTCTCGGCCATGCCTACAACGCCAACTCGGAGCGTGGTGTTTATCGCTCCACCGACGGCGGTGCGCACTGGAAGAAGATCCTCTGGAACAAGTCCGATCCTGACAACGTCGGCGCAATCGATCTCGCGCTCGACGCGAGTCACCCGCGCACCCTCTACGCATCGTTGTGGGCGACGCGCCGGCCGCCGTGGGCCGTTTACGCGCCTTCCAATATGCCCGGCGGCGGCCTCTGGAAATCCACTGACGGCGGCGACACCTGGCATCAGCTCACCAATGGCCTGCCCACAGACGATTTCGTCGGCAAAATCGGCATCGCCGTCGCGCCGTCGAATTCCAACCGCCTCTACGCCGTCGTCGATGACCTCGGCACCGCAATTGCGCCGTCATTCCGCATGGCTCCGGCCAAAAACGCGCCCAAACCCTCCGGCGGCATCTACCTCTCCGACGATGCCGGCGCGTCGTGGCGTCTGGTCAACAATGAGCAGCGCCTCTGGGGTCGCGGCTGGTACTTCGGCCAGATGGCCGTCGATCCCACGAACCCCGACCGCGCCTACGACATCAATACCGCGACCTACATGACGCTGGATGCAGGCAAAACGTGGGTTCCCGTCAAAGGCGCGCCCGGCGGCGATGATTACCACCAGCTCTGGATCAATCCGCGCGACGGCAATCGCATTGTGCTCTCCAGCGACCAGGGCACAGTGGTGTCCGTCGATGGCTCGCGCACCTGGAGCACGTGGTACAACCAGCCCACCGCGCAGATCTACCACCTCGCCGCCGACAATCGCTTCCCCTACTGGCTCTATGGCGCACAGCAGGACTCGGGGGCCGTCAGCGTCGGCACGTGGTCGCGCATGGACATCCTCGATGACCGCAACTGGCGGCCGATCTGCGAGGCCGGCGAAAGCAGCACCGTCGTTCCCGATCCCAAGGATGCCGACTTGCTTTACGGCAACGGCGACCAGCGCTGCAATAATGCGCTCAACGTGTCCGCGCCGGCCGGTGGTCACCTTCCGCCATCTGATTCATCCGATCCTTACCGCCGCACGTGGACGCTGCCGCAGGTCTTCTCGCAGGCCGACGACGCTCTCTACTACGCCAACCAGTTCATCTTCCGCACGCGCGATCGCGGCAAGACATGGGAGAAGATCAGCCCCGACTTGACCCGCGAGAATCCTCCAGTGCCCGCCAATCTCGATCCCGTGACAGCGAAGGATATTGACGAAGCGATGACCACCCGCTTCGGCGTGGTCTATGCGCTGGGGCCGTCGCCGCTCGACGCGAAGACGGTCTGGGCAGGCACCGACGACGGCCTCATCTACGTCACGCGCGATGACGGCGCACACTGGAACGATGTGACGCCGCCGCCGATGACGCCCTGGAGCAAGGTCTCCGGCATCGAGGCCGGCCACTTCGACGCGGAAACAGCGTACGCCTCCGTCGATCGTCATCGCCTTGCCGACGACCATCCCTACATCTACCGCACGCACGATGGCGGCAAGAGCTGGACCAATGTGGTCGCTGGCATCCCCGAGGGCGCATTCGTCAACGCCGTCAAGGAAGACCCCGAGCAAAAGGGTCTGCTCTACGCCGCCACCGAGCTGAGCGTCTACGTCTCCTTCGACGATGGCGACCACTGGCAGCCACTTCAGCTCAACATGCCCGTCGTGTCGGTGCGCGATCTGATCGTCCATGGAGACGATCTCGACATCGCGACATTCGGCCGTGGTTTCTGGGTCCTCGATCAGATGCCTGCGCTACGCCAGATCGCCGCGCACGGAAGCGACATCGCATCGGCCAACGCATATCTGTTCGCGCCGGGCACAGCCTACGCCATTCGCCAGGGCGGTCAGGACGGCACGCCATCGCCCCACGAGGAACCGCAGGAGAAGAATCCGCCCGCTGGCGTAGTTACGTATTACTGGCTCAAGTCCGCGCCCACTTCCCCGGTGAAGCTTGAACTCGTCGATGCAAGCGGCAAGGTCACTGCATGCCTCGCCAGCGACACGCCTGCGAAGCCTGTGGACACCGAGGCCATCAACGTTCAAGCCTACTGGCTCGAGCCTTCTGCGCCGCCGTCGGCCGCAGCCGGCATGCATCGCGCGGCACTCAACGTGGTTGCGCCATCGTTCGGCTTCGGCCGCCGTCCCGCCGCACCGCCTGTGGACGCGTGCCATCCCGCCGCAGCGGGCAAGCCTGCGGGCACTCCGGCTCCTGCCGCCGCGCCAGGAGGCTTCGGCCGCAGCGCCCCTGTGCTTGAGCCCGGCGACTACACCGTTCGCCTCACCGTGGACGGCCAGACGCTGACGCAGCCAGTCACCATCAAGCCCGACCCGCGCGGCCTTCCCGCCGGGGCTACGCCGCCGAGCGACGACGATGACGATCAGTAAGCGAGTTGTAGTTCGTAGTTCACAGTTCCTTTCGCGCAGTTATCGCTGGCAGCCGAGAACTGTGAACTACGAACTGTGAACTTCTACTCGTGCCTCAGCGCCTTCATCGGATCCACGCCCGCGGCACGCCGCGCCGGAATCCAGCTCGCGCCCAGCGCCACCAGTCCGAGCAGCGCAGCGGAACTTAGCAGCGTCGCCGGATCCCACGACTTGAGCCCGTAGAGCAGGCTCGCCACCAGTCGTCCCATCCCCAGCGCCGCAGCCATCCCTGCAATCATCCCGATCGCCACGATTCATGCCGCTTCGCGCAGCACCATTGCGAGCACCATCGCCGGGCGCGCCCCCAGCGCCATGCGGATGCCGATCTCGCTGGTTCGCCGCGAGACCGAGTACGCCAGCATCCCGTAGATGCCGATCCCCGCCAGCACCAGCGCCAGCACACCGAAGCCCGCGCTGAGATCTGCGAAGATCCGCTCATTGCGCATCTGCGCGGCAATCTGCTCATTCTGCGTGCGCACGTCCATCAGGGGCAGGTTATCGTCAACGCTGGCCACCGCCTTGCGCACGGCATCCATCAGCGCCGCGTGGTTCACGCGCGTCTTCAGCGCAAATGTGGCTTGCGAGACTCCGTGTTTCTCCTGCAAATAGGGGCGGTAAAACTGCGGTTCCATTTCGTGCCGGAGGTCATAGTATTTCGTGTCGCCGCAAATGCCCACGATTTCCACCTGCTCCGGCTCGTGATACCCCACCTCGAACGTGCGTCCGATGGGATTCACGTTGGGAAAATACTTCTTCGCCAGCGCCTCGTTGATCACCGCAACTTTGCGCGACGTCTCTGTGTCGGTCGCGTCGAATGCCCGCCCCGCGATGATCGGTATTCCGAAGGTGTTGAAGAAGGCAGCGCCCACGTCGTTGGAGAGTACGCTGGGATCATTGCCGCCCTTCTTCCTTGGCGTACCCTCCGGCACAAACGTGTCAATATCCGCACTGCCGCTTATCAGCGGCTCTGCTACTAGCGTCTCCCGCTGCACGCCGGGGATGCTCGCCAGCTTCTCTTCCAACTGGCGATACAACGGCGTCGTTGCCGCCTCGTGGTATCGCGCCTGCGGCGGAGCAATCTGGAACAGCAGCAGATCATGCGTCTGAAAGCCGAGATTCACGCGCCCCAAGTCCATCAGCGTGCGCGTAAACAGCCCCGCTCCCACCACCAGCAGCATCGAAAGCGCCACCTGCAGGGCCACCAGCCCCTTCGCTGCCAGTCCGCGTCTGCGGTGGGTCGCTGTATGCGCCGAATCCTTCAGCCCCGAGCTCACCTCCACGCGCGTGGCCGTCCACGCGGGCGCCAGCCCAAACACCAATCCCGTCAGAAGCGAGATCAATGCCGCAAATCCGAAAATCCGCCAGTCGAATCGCGCCGCAAACGCCGGCGGCAGCCACGCGTTCGAGAGCAGCCGGGGAACCCCGTTGCGCACCGCGTACGCCAACGCCAGGCCCGCAGCGCCGCCCATCAGAGATAGCATGAGGCTCTCCGTCAGCATCTGCCGCACTACCCGCCCGCGCCCTGCTCCCATCGCCATGCGTACGCTCATCTCGCGCTGCCGCGCGCTGGCCCGCGCCAGCAGCAGGTTGGCCAAATTGGCGCACGCGAGCAGCAGCACAAATCCCGAGAGCCCCATCAGCACAGTGATGGGCTTCGTCATCCCTTCCGCGGAGGGATTCTGTCCCCGGCTCCCATCCATCAGCAACAGCTTTGGAATCGTCTTCCCGCTCACCGGCATGTTGGCGCGCACCGCAGCATCCAGGGTCACGTTCAGTTCAGCCGCCGCGGTTCGATCCGGCACGCCCGGCATCGTCCGGCCCATCACCAGCACCCACCACATTTCGGTGTTGGTTAGCAGGGAAGGCGATTTGCTCCCGCTGAACTGCTCCGGCGCCACCACCGGCTGCATGCTCATGGGGAAAAACACGTCTGGCGTATCCTGCGCCGAGTAAGCGCCCGTAAATTCCTTCGGCGCCACCCCTACAATCGTCAGCGGCACAGTATTCAGCAGAAGCGACTTGCCGAGAACGTCCGCGGCGCGGCCAAAGTGTGTCGTCCAATAGCGGTCGCTGATCATCGCCACTGGCCCGCTGCCCGGCGCTCCGTCGTCCGCCTCGTCAATCGCACGCCCCAGCTCCGGCCGCACTCCCAGCGCTGAAAAATAATTGCCGGAGACCATCTCCGCATCCAGCGCCTCCGGCTTTCCGTTCGCCGTCACCGTCTGCTCGCCCAGGGGCTTGAACGCGAAAACATCCTCCATCGAATGATTGTGCTTACGCAATTGCTCGTACACCGGATACGAAAACGACGTCGACACCGAGGTGTTACCGGCGCCATCGTCCCACCACCCCCACATGCTGTCCACGACGCCGTTGTTGGTCGGCTGTGACCACGCGAGCAGCCGCAGTTCGTCCGGATGCGGCACATTCAGGCGGTCCAGCAGCATGTGCTGTGCCGAGGTGAAGATCACCGTGTTGACGCCAATCCCCAGCGCAAGGGATCCAATCGCGATCGCCGCAAATCCCGGGCTCTTCTTCAGCGTGCGCAACCCATAGCGCAGGTCGCCGAACAGCTCGTCGAAGAATCGCGCGCCCCACGCCCGCCGGCAATCCTCGCGCCGCGCCGTCAGGCTTCCCAGTTCAGCCCGCGCCCGCCGCTGCGCTTCCTCGCGCGCTATTCCGCGCCGCTCCAGCTCCGCTGCGTAACTCTCGATGTGAAACGCGAGCTCCTCATTCACCTGCCGGCTCATCTCGCCGCCACGAACCACCGCCCGCCACCAAGTCCGAACTCTGCTCCGCAAACTCATGGCTTTTCGTCTCCCCGCTGACCTGCCGACTCGATGACTTGCTGCTCTTACTCTTCCCGTATCGCCCGCGCGGGATCGATTCCCGCTGCCCGTCGCGCCGGCATCAGTGCAGCGAGCAGTGCCGCGCCCAGCAGCAACAGCAAGCTACCCGCAATCGCCACCGGATCTACCACCGACGTCTGGTAGAGCAGGCTCCTCACCCAGCCCATCGCCGCGAACGCCACCGCCAATCCCGCCGCCGTTCCCAGCAGCACCGGCCCCGCCGCTTGCCGCAGCACCAGCCCTACCAGCGCGCCGCGGCCAGATCCCAGCGCCATCCGTATCCCGAACTCCTGCGTCCGCATCGACACCGAGTACGCCAGCACGCCGTAAATCCCCACCAGCGCCAGCAGCAGCGCTGCCGCGCCAAAGCAACCCAGGATCGTCGTCTGGAACCGCTCCGTGGCCACCGAGTCGCTGACCTGCTCATCCATGGACTTTAACGTCGGAATCGCCACCTGCGGATCAATGCCCCAGATCGCCTTCCGCATCTCCGGCATCAGCGCGTCCGGCGGCTGCGCCCCGCGCACCAGGAACGACAGCGTCCATGGCGTGTACAGCCAGTAGGGCGCGTACAGCATGCTCGCCGTGTCCTTCAGCCCGTTGATCCGATCGTCCGCCACCACTCCTACGATCGTCGCCAACGGAGCTTTCTCCACCCCCGGCAGATCCAGCTCGATCTTCTTTCCTACGGGATTCTCGCCGCTGAACCCCTCCCGCGCCGCCCGCTCCGAAATCATGACCACGTAAGGGTTCGCGCGATCCGCCTCGGTGATGTTCCGCCCGCTCACCCGCGCCATCTGCATCGTGGTCAGGTATTCCGGATTAATCCAGCGCACGTTGATCGGCGGCCGCTGCGCTTCGGGCACCGGATGGTCCGGCCGGATCAGATCATCCACCCAGTTCTCTCCCGTCATCGGCACCGTGCTCGTCACCGCAACCTGCTGCACTCCCGGCAGCCCCCGCAGCGCCTCCAATGCCCGATCGGTAAAGCGCAACTTCACCGCCTGCACGTTCTTCAGGCTGCCGGCGTACTGCGGCGCGTACAGCTCCACGACCGCGAGCGTCACGTGGCTCGCGTCGAATCCCAGCTTCTCTCCCAGCAGCCGCGAAAAGCTCCGCAGCACCAGCGCCGTCACCAGCAGCAGTGCCACCGTGCATGTCACCTGCGCCGCCACCAGCGCGCTCCGCGCCCGCCGGCTCTCATGCGTATTCGCCACCCGAGTTGTATTGGCCCGCAACGCCGTCTCCGGCCGCACCCGCATGCCCTTGAGCGCGGGCACAATTCCGAACCCGATCGCCGCCGCAATCGAAAGCCCCGCCGCAAACAGCAGCACCGGCCAGCTCATGTGCACTTGGTTCAGCCGCGGCACATTCGCGGGCGCCAGAGCCAGCAGCCCGCGCATCCCCACAAACGCCAGCGCTACGCCAGCCATCCCACCCGCCACGGCCAGCACCACGCTCTCCGCCAACCGCGCCTGCAGCAGCCGCGCGCGATTGGCTCCCAGCGCCGCCCGCACCGCCGTCTCCCGCTCCGCCGTCACCGCTCGAGCCAGTTGCAGATTAGCCAGGTTCACGCACCCGATCAGCAGCACTCCGCACACTGCCGCCAGCATCATCCACAGCGCGCCGCTGATTCCCCGGGTCACATCCGCGGCCAGCGGCGTCACCACTGCTCCCACCTCGATCGGCAAGTGCGCCGACTGCGTATATCCCCGCTGCAGCGTCTCCAGCTCGGCCTGCGCTTGCGCCACCGTCACGCCCGGCTTCAGCCGCGCAATCATCTTGTAGTTGAAATTCCCCGTGTCCTGCTTCAGGTCGTAATCGCTGGGCGCAGCGGTCATATACAACATGGTTTCGCCTTGCCCGATGCCCTGCGATCCGGCAATCTTGTCTCCCCACGCGATCTTGGGCAGCATCACGCCTGGCGGCAGGACTCCGATCACCGTCATCGGACCGCCGTCCACCCGCACCGTCTTGCCTATTGCCTTGGGGTCGCTTCCGGTCAATTCCTTCCAGCCCTCGTAGCTGAGAATTGCTACCTCCGGACTGCCTTTCACCGCATCGCTGGCCACAAAGTCCCGCCCCATGAGCGGCTGTACGCCCAGCACTCGCAACAGATTCGGCGAACTCGTCACCCCGCCCATGATCTCCGGACGATCCCCTTTCGGCGACACGCTGACCGCTGAATCCTGAAAGATCGCAGCATCCTCCAGCGTCTTCGAGGTCGTCTTCATGCGCAGGTAATGCCGGTAGCTCACTGGAACCTGGGTCCCCGGACCAAACGCCTTGGGTTCGGTCTCCCGCACTACCACCAGCCGCCCCGGATCGGGGAACCCGAACGGCTTCAGCAGCACAGTATTCACCACGCTGAACACCGCCGTTACTGCGCCGATCCCCAAGGCCAGCGTGCCCACGGCGGCCAGCGCAAATCCCGGCGAGCGCTTCAGCGCCCGTATCGCGTACCGCAGATCGCCCCAGAACGCCCGCACCATCTCGCCGCCCGAGGCCCGGTTGACCTCCTCGCGCACTCGCTCCCGCGATCCCAATTCCATCCGCGCCCTCCGCATTGCTTCGTCCCGCGGCACGCCGCGACGTTCCAGCTCCGTCGCGTAGCTCTCGATATGGAACGCAAGCTCTTCCGAAACCTGTCCGCGCAAATCCGCAGCGCGAAACACCGCTCGCCCAAACGTCCTGACCCTGCTACGTACGCTCATCTCTGCACCTCAGATCTCAGTTGGCAGCCTGTAGCCTGTAGCTTGCAGCTCGGTTTCCCGGCTACCGGCTACCGGCTCATTCATGCCGCAGCGCCGTCATCGGATCCACTCCCGCCGCGCGCCGCGCCGGAATCCAGCTTGCTGCCAGCGCCACCAGTCCGAGCAGCGCAGCGGAACCAACGAGTGTCGCCGGATCCCAGCTCTTGAGCCCATACAGCATGCTCGCCACCAGCTTGCCCATCCCCAGCGCCGCGCCCGTCCCCGCGATCACGCCGATCGCCGCAATCCAGGCGGCCTCGCCGAGCACCATCCCCAGCACGCTCGCCCGCTGCGCACCCAGCGCCATGCGGATTCCAATCTCATTGGTCCGTTGCGCCACCGAGTACGCCATGATTCCGTAAATGCCCACCGTCGCCAGCGCCAGGGCCAACAGCCCGAACCCGGAAGTCAGCGTCACAAAAAGGCGTTCTTCCTGCATGTCCGCTTCAATCTGCTGACGCTGCGTCCGCACGTTCACCACCGGCAAGTCCGGGTCCACCTGCCGCGTCGCCGCCCGCAGCGCAGGCACAATGCTCTCCGGTTCCACGCGCGTCCGAATCTCGTAGGTCATCCCCCACGACTCACTCTGTTGCTGTACGTATGGAATGAGGAACTGCGGCGGCGGCTGGTCGCGCAGATTCTCATACCTGGTGTCGGCGCAGATACCCACAATCTGAATCCACTGCCTGCTCTCTTCGCTCGACTCCCCAAGCCCGGCGCTCGTCGAAAACCTTCTTCCGATCGGATTCTGTCCCGGGAACCGGCTCCGCGCCAGCGCCTGGTTGATTACGGCCACTTTCTGCGATGTCGCCGTGTCCTGCGGCCCGAATCCGCGCCCGGCGATGATCGGAATCCCCATGGTCTCGAAAAACCGGTTGCCAACCGAATCGTAGTCCTCTGACCGATCTTCTTTTGAGTCTGGTTTCTCGCCCTCCAGCAGGAAGTCCGCCCCCGACCGGTCGTCGGAAACGTACGCCGACTCCGCAGCGGTCACTGACTCCACTCCCGGCACGGCCGTAAATGCCTGCTCCAATCGCTGATAGAGCGCAATGTCCTTGCCCGCCGGATAACGGTTCTGCGGGGGACTGAACTGGACCAGCAGCAGATGGTCGGTGCGGAAACCCACATCGACCGCGCTCAGCCCGGCCAGCGTGCGCAGGAACAGCCCCGCGCCGACCACCAGCAGCATCGCGAGCGCAATC
>Ga0335074_10011642_pt1 | contig 12301 bp, 14 predicted proteins | sample Lox_Sample_23_FD_206715 | JGI IMG/M metagenome (GOLD analysis project Ga0335074, IMG submission 206715) | Soil microbial communities from Loxahatchee National Wildlife Refuge, Florida, United States - Lox_Sample_2.3 | ecosystem: Environmental > Terrestrial > Soil > Wetlands | place: USA...
GGACCGCGAGCGCGGCCGGAGTGACGAGCTCGCGGTCGCCGACTGAGAAGCCGAGGCGCGTGAGCTTCGCAAGCGTCCGGTCGCGCGAGTGCGCGGTCGTATTGGTCACAAAGCGCAGCGCGAGGCCCGCGTCGCGTAGATGGTTCACCGCCTCCAGAGATCCGGGAACGCGCTCGTCCTCGACGTAGAGGACGCCGTCTAGGTCGATCAGCAGGGCGCTAATGCCCTCGAGCACGAAAGGGAAGATCGCAGATCCAGCATCGCCGATCCCCTTGTCTAGCGCTGGTCGCTGGCGATGATGTTCTCGGCGGTGCGTTCCGGGATCGCGGTGGGGACGCCGATGGCAACGCGCTGTCGCGAAAGGTCCGCAGCTCGATCAGCGGGTCCTCATCGATGAAGCTGCGCTAGCTGAAGCGCAGCTCGTCGTCCCCGAAGTTGGCCTCGGTGGCCCACGGACCCTTCTCGGGAACGAGCACGTTGAGCCCTGCGCTAGTGAGCGCGTAGGCGGCGATCCCGCCGCCGGCGCCCGACCCGACGATCACGACGTCGTAGGGGCCCGTGATGCTCATGGTCGCGACCGTCCCGAGCTCAGCTGCCGGGCCAGGGGTCGACGCTTCCGGAGCTGATGCCGAATGCGTTGACGCATCCACCGTTTGGCTGCTCGGTGGCCGCGGTGCCCGGTCCGTTCATCTCGTCGGGCGCGTAACCGCCGTAGATCGCCCACGCCCCCTGACCGGTGCTGGGATCGGTTGGCAGCCACAGCGAGGACGAGGTCCAGCTCGTGTCGACTTGCGAATACCGCACCCCATGCACGTCCCCGGCGAACCCGAACGCCTTCCAAGCCGCATAGCCCTGGTTGCCGGCGTACACCGGGTGCGAATAGGTCCCCTTCATCGTGCGGTCGAACAGCGCGCCAAAGAAGTGGGAGCCCAAGGAACTGGGGGTCAACCGGCTTTCGCCGATCCCGACCAGCTCGCCAGGGCCGGCGGACAGGGCATGCGGCGGCAAGGTCACCTTGCAGGCGTGCGGCGGCCCGTCCCCGGTCCACAGCGTGCACCAGAGCGAGCCGCAAGGCACCTCACCGGGACGCTTGAGAACCGTGTAACGGATCCATGCTCCCCGCGACGCCGGCGGGTCGGCGAGTTTCAGATAGAAGCTCTCGTAGCGCCCAGCTTGCGTCGAGAGCGAACGAAACTGTGGAGAAGAAAGGTCGCCGGTCAACCGATCGGCACCTCGGACGCGGATCATTCCGGGTTCTGGAGATGCGCTGATGCGGCGACGACGCTCAGAACATCTGTGCCGACGCGCACCACGTCGCCGGGATGGAGCTGTCGGCCGCGCCTCAGCTCAGGCTGACCGTTGACGGTCACCTGACCGCCGGCGATAAGGGCCTTGGCATCCGCCCCGCCCGAGGCAGCACCGGCAAGCTTGAGTAGCTGGCCGAGGCGGATCATGGAGCCGGCGATTTCGATCGACTGCTCCACCCGGCGAGGATCAGTCGTCCCGCGGGAGGGGCTGAAATACGATTCGTTTGAGCTCGGCGAGTGCGTGGCCGCCCAGACGAAGTGCCGTCTGGAAGCCCTCGACTCCGAGCTCGCCGGCGTCGAGCGCGCGCCGCAATTCGTCGAGTGCCGGTCGCTCGCTGTCGAGTACCTTCTCGCGAGGAGCCTCGAGCAGGATCAGGTGTCGCGGGCGGCGAAGGCCGTGCGCGAGCCGCACGTACCGTTCGCGCTCCAGAGCGTCGAATCCCTCGAGGGGCAGAACAACGCTCTGCTCGGCCTTCAGGCGCTTCAGGACAGCGCCGGCGAGCAGCTCGTCGGTGCGTTCCTCGATCTCGCTCTCTGCGACCCGACCGGCGAGGAGCGCTCGCACCCGGCTGGGGGCGAGCGTCGCCCCGCGCTCCTCCACGACTCGCTCGGCGAACCGTGCGGGCTCAGACGCCTCGGCGCCGACGATGATGAGAAGGCTCCCGGGCGAGTAGCGCAGCCGATGCGACGGAGCCAGAACCCGGCACCGGACTGAGATGTCCACCGGGCGCGGCGGGGCGCCGCTTTTGTGAGGGCGCTCCGATGACCAGCCGGTGCGCTCATCGGCGGAGATCTTGACGCTTCGGGCTGTCGGCTTCTCGGACACGAGCACAATCATCGTAGACGCGGCCGCTCGGTGCGCCGCGACCCGGCCGCGTAGGGCTCAACGGGAGCGCAGCTCCGCAGGTATGTGCGTGGCAAGGGCATCGGCCAGAGACGCCGCCTTCTCACCGGCCATGCGGACGACGTCGGGGTCGTCGGGGCACTTGCGCGCAAGGAACGTCATGCGCTCGCGCAGCAGTGCCCAGGCGGGCTCGCGCCACGGGACGAGGTTGCCCATCAGGTAGTGCATCTCGAACGCGAACCCGGTCTTGGGCCCATCGGCGGCCGACCCGACGGGAAGCTGCGTAAGCGCGTGGCCGAGCGGGCGGATGATGTCGCCCATCATCTCGAACGCGGCGCTGATCAGCAGCTCAAGCTGCTCGTCGGTCTCGTCGGTGTGAGTGAAGAACCGGAGCAGGAGGTGCAGGAGGACCTCGTAGGCGATCGTGGTGATCTCCGCGGCCCGGTGGGCCTCGGGGTTCGTAATCACCGTGACGGGATCCTTCAGGTCGAACGGCTGTCGCGTGAAGGCCGCCACTACCGGGCGTGCCGGCTCGAAACTTGGATCGGTCTCCCGGAAGGAGTGGTATTCGTCCCAGATCCCGAGGAAGCGGCCGTAGTGAGCGTCCTCCCAGAGTCCGCGCGCACCCTCGCCCTGCTCGATGATCTCGCCCACCGCCCGCAGCGCCGAGCCGAGATCGGTGACCGCAACGACCTGCGGCCAGTGGAACATCTCGGGTGTGGCCTGCGCGCGCGGCGAGCCGACGAACAGCGCCCGCTCGCCAAGGTCGTGGGTCAGCCTCCTCAACCCGTCCTCGATCCCTCGGTAGAGGTGCCCGACGGTGAGGAACTCCTGCCCGCGCGGCATTGCCTCGGACTCGCTCAGGGGCTCGCGGCCCGGTGCCGTCGGCACGAACCCCTCGGCGTCCTGGCGCTCCATTCCCTCTGGCCGCTCGAGGAACAGGAAGTGCTTCAGCGCACGCTCCCCGAACGGCATCAGGTCGAGCTGGATGCTGGCCGGGAAGTAGCCCGAGCGCTGCGGGAAGTTCGGCCGTCCCAGGTACGGTGCGGCGCCGATCGACGACATCACGTTTGCGACCAGGGCCAGGTGGAGCATCTCCTCGATCGCGATCCCGCGCAGCACGCCTCGCCAGCGCTCGACCGCCTTCGCCTGCTCGTCGGTCAGACCGTCGCTCTTGTCCTTGAGCGTCCACTCAGCGAACAGGTACTGGCACATGATCATGTGCTCGAGCTGGCACGCTTCCGCCAACAGCCACCACAGATCCTCGCGGTGGGCAACGACTACCTTCGGCTCGGTGGTGGCCATATTGACAGCAGGACTGTACAGCATCGCTGTCGAATATTTGTGAACGCGATGAAACTGCCTCCGAACCTGTCTGCGCGGAGCTCGTACCTCCTGGGCCGCGCCGCCACGCTCGTACAGGCGATGGGCGAGCGCGACCTCGAGCCGCTCGGGATCACGCCGCGCGAGTACAGCGTGCTCGCGGTGCTCGCCGAGCGCTCGCCGTTGTCGCAGACGCAGGTGGCCGACGTCCTCGGCCTTGACCGCACGACGATCCTCAAGCTCGGTGCCTCGCTCGAGGCCAAGGGATTGGTGGTTCGCAAGCGCGACATCAACGATGCCCGCGCATACGCGGTCGCGCTCACCCCGGCCGGGGATCGGCTCCGCGCGGAGGCCTTCGAGCTGCTGCTCGCCTGCGAAGCGCACTTCTTGACGCCGCTCAACCGCAAGGAGCGGGCGCAGCTCCACGACCTCCTGGCGCGCGTGACCGACCTTTGACGTGGTCATCGCACGGGCGTCAGGACGATGTCTTAGTTCCGGTGGAGACGCGGGTGGCGCTGAACGAGCCGCCTGCGTGGGGTTCGGGTTGACGGAGCGGGTCTGTCGGTCGTGACGGCGGCGATCCCTGTCGTTGGCTCGATGGTCATGTGCGGGAGCCAATCGAGCCACCTGGGCAGATACCAGTTGTAGTCGCCGAGCAGCTTCATCGTTGCCGGGAGCAGCACAGCGCGGATGACCGTGGCGTCGAGCATGATCGCCACGGCGAGGCCGATGCCGAGCATCTGGAAGACGATCTCCCCGAGGGTGGCGAAGATCGCGAACACGGCGACCATCACGATCGCGGCGCTGGTCACGACGCCAGCGCTTGCCGTGATGCCGTGGGCGACCGCCTCTTCGGTGCTCATGCCGTTGTCGTGGGCCTCGCGGACACGGCTGAGGATGAAGACGTGGTAGTCCATCGATAGGCCGAACAGGATCACGAACAGGAACAGAGGGAGCCAGTTGACGATGCCGCCGATGGAGGTGAAGCCGATCAGCGATTGCAAATGACCCTGTTGGAAGATCAGCACGAGTACTCCATAGGCCGCTCCGACGGAGAGCAGGTTGAGGATGATCGTCGTGAGCGGGATCACGATCGAGCGGAACGTCAGCAGCAACAGGAGGAAGGCGAGCCCCAGTACGAACGCAAACACGTACGGGGCGTGAGATTTCATCGTGTTGTTGAAATCGACGGTCTGACCAGCTTCACCGGTGGTGTGCACGGTCACACCGGCCACGCGGCCGATCGTGTTGGGGATTACGTGGTCGCGCAGGAGCGCGAGTGCGCGGAGCGAGGCAGCGTCGGTGCCGGTGCCGGTGAGCGGGATCGAGACCCTTGCGGCCTGGTGAGAGGCGCTGATGTCGACCAGTATCGGCTCGTGCATCTGCCCGGTGGCGAGCGCCTGGTGCTCGAGCCCGGCGATGCCTGCCGTTATTGACGGGGTCGTGACGTCTCGTGCGCTGATCACGACCGTTTCGGGGTTGGCGCCGCCCGGGAACGATTGTTGCTCGCGTTGGTAGGCCTGCATCACCGGCAGATTCGAAGGCAGCCCCTGCATGCCGGCGCTGACCGTGTGGAGGCTGAAGGCGGGGATGGCAAGCGCGACGAGGAGCGCTACCGCAAGGGCAGCCGACACCGCCGGCATGCTTAGAACGGCGCTGATAATCGGCGCCCAGAACCGGGATTCTCCGGGCTTGGCACGGAGTCTCTGCAGTCCCGGTATGCGCCCGCGGTCGATGCGATCGCCAAGCATCGAGAGCACCGCCGGCAGCACGGTGAGCGACCCGGTCAGAGCGATGGCGACGACCAGCACCGTGCCCATTCCGAACGACGTGAAGATCTGGTTGCCCATCAGGAACATGCCGGTCATCGCGATCATGACGGTGAGACCGGAGATCAATATCGCCTGCCCGGAGGTGGCTGCTGCGGTATTTAGCGCATCGGCCGGTGTGCGGCCGCGCGCCCGCTCCTCGCGGGTTCGGCGCACATAGAACAGCGAGTAGTCGATGCCAACCGCCAGACCAATGCAGAGGATGACCGAGGTGATCGACGCCTCGACATGCACAACGTGGCTGAGCAGCTCGGTTATGCCGATTGCCGCTAAGACTGCGGTGAAGCCGAGGAGCAGCGGCACCCCGGCCGCGACGAGTGCGCCAAACGCCAGCGCCAGGATGAAGAGCATGACGGGCAGCGAGGTCGCCTCCGCCTTGTGGAAATCATCGCTGACGAGGGTGTTTGCGGCTCGGTTCGTGCTGGCGTATCCCAGCTCGCCGATGAACAGCGTGGGGTAGGCGCGCTGCACCGCCGCGGTTGCCGCGAGCGCGGGCGCGACTCGGTCCGTCGCCGTGTCCGGATCGCCCGTGATCTGGAAGGTCACGAGTGCGGCACGGCCATTCCTTGAGATCTGCCCCTGGTTGCTCGGGGCAAGCGGTGACCTGATCGCGGCCACCGATGGAGTACGCGAGAGGCGCGCCACGAGGTCAGTTACCGCTGCTCGATAGCCGGTGCCGGCAAGCGAACCGCGCGGGTTCTCGATCAAGACTTCCTCGCCGGCTCGGTCACGCGGGAACTGCTTGGCCATCGTCTGATCGGCGAGCCGTGACTGGCCGTTCTCCGCTTCGACCGCCTTCAGCTGCACCATTCCGGCGGCGCTGCCGATCGCAAACGCCGCGATCATGAACGCCAGCCAGCCAAATACCGCCGCTTTGCGATGAGCGGCGCTCCAGCGCGCGGCGCGAGCCGTGAAATTCTCGCGCTCATCCACCGGTTCATGTGGCAACGAGTTGGCCACATGATGAGCATGGACCGGACGAGGCGCGTCGGCATCGGTGAGCTGCCGAATTACACATCTGTAGTTCTCCGACGTGGCGACGAATCGCCTCTGTTGTGACCGGCGGCCCTCACGGTCACCGGCCAATGATCGGGGACGATCTCTCCATGATCGCCGTGAAAATCACCGACCCCGGCGATCGTGCGTCGCAACCCCCGCGATCCATCATTCAGTCAGCGAACTCGCGACCGGCGAAGCCGTCTCAACCCACCGGATCGAGCCCCAGGCGCGCGAATTCCTCGGCCATCCGTGCGCCGACTACTTGCAGCGCCGAGGCTGGGCGGAGCATCACCTTCAGCTCGGTGATGCGGCCGTCCTCGTCGAATGTGAGCTTGTCGATGCCCTCGACCTGACGTCCCTCGACCTCCGTCGCAAACTCAAGGATGGCCACGCGCGCGCCGCTGTCCTCGAGTTGGTGGATGTACTGGAAGTGGCCGCTGGCCCCGAGCACACGCTCGGCCGCGCCAAGGACTTTGAGCACCGTGTCGCGTCCCACGTATGGGCGGTAGACCACCGGGCTGCGGAACACGGCGTCCTCGCGGAACAGGCCTGCCGCACCAGCGATCTCGCCGGCCTCGACGGCCGTGCGGAAGCGGTCGGAGCTGCGGCGAATTAGATTCTCCTCTGTGACGACGACCGACTTGGCACACGTCGCGGCCGAAAAGGCGGCCGACTCGGGGTTCGGGCACTGGTTGGCGGTGCGCCGCGGCGTCCTCGTTCTGTACTTCATTTCGCTCGGCGTCTGGACGGCTCACTACGGGATTCCCGTGCAGCGCGAATTGGTCGTCGCATGGGTTTGCGGGGCGCTCGCCTGCGCATCGCTTGGCCGGCCGTGGCGTCAGATGCTCCTGCTCGTCCGCGACTGGCTACCGATGGTGGTCCTGCTCAGCGCCTACGACTTCACACGTGGCGCGGCTCACTCACTCGGGATCGGCGTGCATGTCCACCCGATGATCGATTTCGACCGCTTCCTGTTCTTCGGCACGACGCCAACCCAGTGGCTGCAGGCGCACGTGAACAACCCGAACGTCGTCAACTGGGTCGATGTCGCCTTCACGCTGATCTATACGTCCTACTTCATCGTCCCGTTCGCCGTGGCGGGGTTCTTGTGGGCGCGTGACCGACTCGAGTTCCTACGCTTCTCGCGGCGGCTCGTCACCCTCTTCGCCGCCGGCCTCGCCACCTACGTCGCGTTCCCGGCTGCCCCGCCGTGGATGGCCGCCAACATGGGTCTCCTACACGGCGTCGCCCGCACCACGGCGGACGGCTGGCAGGTGATCGGCGGGCGGACGGTCGAACTGTTCAACGAAGGACAGGCAACCGTGAACTTGGTCGCCGCGGTGCCGTCGCTTCACTCAGCGGTCACGATGCTGTTGGCGCTGTTCCTCTGGCGTCGCGTGCGCCGCTCGCTGAGACCGTTGCTCCTGCTCTATCCCCTGGCCATGGCGCTGACGCTCATGGCCACCGGCGAGCACTACTTCTTCGACGTCTTGGTGGGGTGGATCTACGCCGGCGCCGTGATGGGCGCATGGGCGTGGTGGGAACGCCGCCGGGAGCGTGTGACGATGCGCGGCCGGATTCCAGGCTCGGAGTACGGTGGTACTAGCGGCGCCATTGTGGGCGGGGAACCCGGCTTGGTGTCCAGGGTCAGCGCTGACCAGACCGAGGCTCCGGAGCCTAGGGGCCGCTCAGGCCTTGCAGAAACGGGCCGAGGTTGAGGCCCATCTTGTGGGAACACGTTTCCGCGGAAACGTGACGGTGAAACAGCAACAGTGACGGATTTCCGACCCGATCACCGGCGAGGTGCTCTCAGCCCACGGCGTCAACCAACAGAGCTACTGGAGCAACCAAAACCTGGAGCCCGGCCGGCGCCCGAGCTCCCGAGACACCTGAGACCTGTGTCCCGAGACATCACACCAGGAGCGCCCGTTGTCTTGGGGCGCCAAGCGCCAGCACGCGCCAACCGGGTCGCAGCCGAGCTCGCCGCGATTCACACGAGCCGAGACCCGGCGGGGGTAGCGGGCGCGTCGCGCGCCTGCGACACAGGGTCTCCTGGTCACTGCTCTGGTTCCCAGAATGCCTCGATGATGTACCCATCCGGATCTCGGCATTTGATGCTGGCGTAGTCGGATTCGTCCCACTCCTCGATGAGCTCGATGCCATCGCCGACGAGCCGCGTGCGCAGGGTCAGCACGTCTTCACGAGCGAGGAGCCGCACTCCGAAGTGCATCCAGGAGGGCCTGACGATGGGCTCCGTGCTCGGCCCCAGCGCAAGCGCAAACCCCTGTGCGTTGTGGAGCATGAGGACGCCATCGTCGTAGTGTTTCGCCGGCTGCGCTGCGAACCCGAAGTAGGCCTCATAAAAGCGGCGCGAGCGGGACTGGTCGCGTACCGGAATCGCGAGGTGGTCCATGGCTCGTCACGTTAGTGGCTCAGCCAGGGGGGTCGCGAGGGCGTTCCGAGATCCATGGAGCCGTCAGCCAGTGGGCGTCCTCCGCTCACCGAGCGGGCGCGCGGCGGGACAAACGATCACGCAGGCTGGGCGTCCTGGCACTCGTTCTCAGCGGCTTGCTCGAGTGTTGTGCTGCGTCCTTGGTCGACGAACGCGTCGAGCGTGCGTTCGTCGAGTCGTTCACGGAGTGCGTCGCGGATCGCCTGCTCGGTGATTGCATCTTCCGGCTGCAACGCGACGCCGGTGTGCCAGAAGAACGCCCGGGACAGCCCAACTGACCGTGCCTCACGACTCGGCGCGGAGTTGCGCTAGGACGCTTGCGTGGTCGTGTAACCCCCAGTTCTCTACGACGATTCCGTCGGCGAAGCGGTTGAAGACCATCGTCCTGAACTCGACATGCTTGCCGGTTGGAGCCACGCCCTCGAACTCACCTTCGTGGGTTCCCTCGTGCAGCACGTTATACGCGACCCAGTCGTCTTCTGCGACGAGTGTCTCGATGGTTGTGTGGAAGTCTGGGAACGCGGTCCGCCACGCTCGAACCTTGTCCTTTGCGTGTTCCGCCAAATCGCCGCGCGTCTCGTCGATGACGTCGAGGATGCCGCGGTTGAGCGCCTCATCCACGTATCGGCGAATGTTCGCTTTGTTCGCCTCGGTCTGAGCCGACGGCCCCACGGAACGGATCATGCCCGGTGGAGGTACAGGATGCAATGCACACTCTTGACCCCACGCGTTCAGCGTGGTGCTGTGAGGAAGGCTTCCACATCGCCGGCGAACTCGGCGTGGTGCTGGAACAGGAACCCGTGCGCTGAGTCGGGGTAGATCTTCACCCGTGCTTGCGGCATCAAGCCGGCGAGCAGATAGGAGTAGTGCGGCAGGATCATCGGGTCGCTATCGCCGTTCGCCACGAACACGGGAACGTCGATCGCGCTGACCCGTTGCAAGTGACCGTGATCGGGGATCCCCCAGGCGCACACCGCGTCGTATTGCGCCTGCCGCGTTTGCCAAGTCGTTGACTCGTCCCGATCCTCGCTCCGCGCGGTCAGGCGACCCAGCACCTCGATCCCCGATTGCCGACTCGCGGCCGAGCGCGTGAAGAACACGCCGAGGTACCCGTCAGGGTTGGGGGCCGGCGCGCCGACGGCGCCGATCACCTCCGCCGCCCAGCCGTGCATCCCGGCGGCCCCCTGAGGGGCCGACGACGCGAGCACCAGACGTCGGATCAGCGCCGGGCGGATCAGAGCGAGCTCCTGGGCCACGAAGCTGCCGATCGAGAACCCGAGGACATCGACTTGTGTGAGATCCATCGCTTCGAGGCATGCGATCGCGTCCCTCGCCATCTGGGTGATCGTGCCCGGCGTCGTTCCGGTCGACCCACCGACGCCGGCGTTGTCGAACGCGATGACCCGCCGAGCGGAGGCCAGGGCGTCGATCAGCGCGGGGTCCCAGTTGTCCAAATTTCCCCGGAAGTGCTGCAGTAGCACCAGCGGCGTTCCTCCGTCGCCGATCTCGCGATAGGCATAGTTGATCCCGTTGGCAGCGCTCACCAGTCGGTTGGGAGATGTCAGATATTCGCGCGTGGTCGCGGCGGTTGCACTCATCGGATCCCTACTTTCCTCGGTTCATTCCGGCCAATGCGCTCTACGAGCGACGCGGCACAGCGATCACAGCGACGCGTCGGCGGTAACGGCGGCGACTGCCGACGCGCAGCACTGCCTCTACGTTGCCGCCGACGCTACGACCACGTGTTTGACGTCCGCCATGTAGCGTCCGGCGGCGGCGGAGGCCTCATCCGGTGCGCTCCCACGCTCGCGCGCGTCCATGTAGGCTGCGTACCAGTCCCACCAGTCGTGGGGCGGGGCGACGGCCTCGAACGAGCCGTGGCGCACCGATGTTTCGTGGAGGAGCTCCGCCAGGGAAGCGACGTCCATCGTCAGTCCTCCCACGTCCGGCCCGGTAGCCGGGTTTTGATCTCCTGGAGCAGCCAGGCGTTGCCGTCAGGATCGCTGAAAGAGACGTAGGTTTGGTAGGAGCGTCCCTCGGGATCTGGTCCCGGAACGGGCCCTCCGTCGAGGTGGAACACCCCGCTGACGTCGATGCCGCGGTGGACGAGGTCCTCACGGGCCGCGTCGACGTCGTCGACAGCGAGGATCAAGCGCTGGGCGGACCCGGGAGGTGCCGTGGTGAGCCCCTTCCCGAACGCCACCGAGCAGCCCGAGTGCGTAGGCGTCAGCTGGACCGCGCGGAAGTTCTCGCCCCGGACGATGTCGGCGTCCAGCCGCCACCCGAGGCTCTGGTAGAAGGCCTTCGCACGGTCGACATCGGTGACGCCCAACGTCACCACCTCGAGGTTCATGTCGACGGTCCCGGGCTCCCGGGCCGCCGTCGAGGCGGTGGCGCCCACGCTGGTGCTGCTCATGCTGACCTCCCCGGTCGATTGGTGTTGGGTGAAGCCTCTCTCCTGCGCTCATCTATCGCAACCGTGCGTCCCGGTCAACGGCTGTAGTGCGTTCGCACCGCTGAAGCCAGTCCGCCACAGCGCGAGGCGGACAAGCGTCTCAGTTCAGTCGACTGCCACCAGGAATGGCTTGTCTTTTTCGACGAAGTACGTGGCGAGTTCGGCCGCGTTGCCGCTGCCGATGTTCCTGACCGCGTGGACGGTCTCGGGCGGGACCATCAGGCCCTCGCCGGCGCTGACGCGTATCGGCGCCTGACCGTCGATCTGGTACTCAAGCGATCCCTCGAGGACGTAGATGACCTCTTCGCCCGGATGCTTGTGCCTGAAGAGCGGCACCTCCGGGCTGATGTCGACCCGGTTCTGTATGACCTGGCGTCCGGGAACGCTGAGGTCGTGCTCCTGGATGTAGGTGCGAGTGAGTCCTGGTGCCTGCGGAGCGTTGGTGCTCATTTGGACCTCCTTTGTTCGTGTGACGGTCGGGAACGTTCGCTTAGTGGGTCTTGCGGAGAGATCGGAACGCGGCGCGAAGCTCGGTCGCGAACAGCTCGGGCTCCTCCCAGGCCGCGAAGTGCCCTCCCCTGTCGACCTCGCCCCAATAGATCAGATTGCTATAGACGCGCTCCGCCCAGCTGCGCGGTGCTTTGAAGATCTCATCGGGGAACACCGTGAACGCGACCGGGAGCTTGACCTCGACGGGCGTCTGTCCCGCCGCGTGGGCCGCCGCGTGGGCGCCCTCCCAGTAGAGCCGCGCCGCCGATGTTCCACTACGTGTCAGCCAGTAGAGCGTCATGTTGTCGAGGATCCTGTCGCGGGTTAGGCCGCCGGTCGGGCCCTTGCCGAGAAAGGCGCCCGAGATCTTCTCGTAGCTGTCAGTGTCGTGATCGAGAATCCAGGCGACCAGGCCGACGGGTGAGTCGCTTAGGGAATAGCCGATCGTCTGGGGCGTCTGACCCTGCTCGACGATGTACCCCTTCCGGATCTGGGCCTTGAACGGTTCGAACGCTGCGCGTTCCTCCTCCGTGAGTCCCTCGGGATCACGTGCGGCGCCGAAAATCGCCTGCGCGACCTCCACTGGGGGCCTTCTGAGGAAGT
>Ga0335074_10011643_pt1 | contig 12301 bp, 13 predicted proteins | sample Lox_Sample_23_FD_206715 | JGI IMG/M metagenome (GOLD analysis project Ga0335074, IMG submission 206715) | Soil microbial communities from Loxahatchee National Wildlife Refuge, Florida, United States - Lox_Sample_2.3 | ecosystem: Environmental > Terrestrial > Soil > Wetlands | place: USA...
GGACAGCTCCACCCAGTCGTCCCACCGCTCCCTCGGCGGGAACGCGGCCAGGTGCACCCGGCTCGCGCCCTGGTAGAAGGTCTCCCCGCGCGCCTCGGTCGCGGCCCGCGCGGCCGATACCCGGCGGCCGAGCTCGTCCAGGCTGATGTCATCGGGGATTCCCACCGGATCGGCCTCCCTCCTAGGCGAGCGGCACGGACTGGCCGGCCTGCACGTAGGCGTGCTCGTAGGCCAGCAGCCCGGCCAGGGCGAACGGGGCGGCCAGGGTCCCGATCCAGGGCGCGGCGACCGCGACCACGATGAAGACCATTCCTATCCCGAACGAGACGCGGTGCCTGCCCCGGGTCATCTCTTCTGTGGCCAGCCGGGCGTGCGCCGTGACGTGCGGCAGCGTGACCTCGCCGGCGACGAGGGCCAGATGGGCGGCGGCCGCGGCAGCCAGGATCACCTCGTCTGCGGTCACCGCGCGTCCCGGCGCCAGCCAGGCCAGCAGCGGCAGCGTGGCCGCGGCGCCCGCCAGCGCCGCCTGCACGGCCAGGTGCGGGGCGAGCAGCGGGCTCTGCCACATGTCGCGCGCCGTGGCCTGGGCGAACAGGTACGCGGTGTACACGGCGGCCGCGGCGGCCAGCGGCAGCCCCAGGCCACCAAGGACCTGCCGGGCCGCGGTGGCGCCGGCCAGCGCCGCCACCAGGTACAGCGCCACGGCTCCGCCGTAGCCGCCCAGGATGAACGCCCCGCGGACCAGCCAGCTCCGCCAGTGGTGCCGGGTGAAGATCAGATGAAACCGCATCGGGTGCTTGAGGTCGGCGATCAGCAGGGCGCCCGTGATGGCCAGGAAGGCCAGCGCCAGCACTGGCGCCGCCCAGCGCACGGCGGCATCGGCCCAGGGCAGGACGCCGGCGAAGGCGAGCGCGACCGGGACCGCGAAGCCCCCGGCCGCGACGGACTTGGACCAGGTGTACAGGCTGACCCGCCAGCCCCACGGCACCTGGTGCGGCACATCGTAGGACAGCAGCGCGGCCGCGGACGACACCGTCCGGCCCGGGTGGCCGGCGCTGACGAGCCCCGGATCCGGCGCCCCCTGGGTAGCCCACGCGAACAGCCCGCCGTCGGGGCGGCGGGCGGCAAGCGGGTCCAGGGTGGCCTGGTGGGCGCCCTTGTAGAAGACGCCGGGACGGGTGTTCTTCTCCGGCCGGCGTACCTGCACCGGCTCCCGGCTGATCACCTGCGCGACCTTCGAGGCGGGATCGTTCAGGTCGCCCACGAGGATCGCCTCGGTGGGGCAGACGGTGACGCAGGCCGGCTCCAGGCCCATGTCGAGCCGGTGCGCGCACATGTTGCACTTCTCCGCCGAGTGGTCCTCGGGGTTGATGAAGATCGCGTCGTACGGGCACGCGGCCAGGCACGCCTTGCATCCGATGCAGACGCTCTTGTCGAAGTCGACGATGCCGTCCTCGCGCCGGAACATGGCCTGGGTCGGGCAGGCCGCCACGCACGGCGCGTCCTCGCACTGGTTGCACCTGGTCACCTGGAACGCGCGCCTGGCCTGCGGGAACACTCCCACGTCGACGGACTTGACGTAGGTACGGGTCACCCCGACCGGCACCTCGTTCTCGCTCTTGCAGGCCGTGGTGCACGCGTGGCAGCCGATGCAGCGCGACTGGTCGAGCAGCTTCACCCAGCGCGGCGCCGGCAGGTCGGACACGGCCATACGCCGACAGTAAGACCCGCCGCCCGCGTTCGCCTAGCGGGCGCGCTCTTGTATCCCTGGCAAGCGACGTTTGTAAGTTTGCGCTGACGGCCGCGGGGTCGTACATTGGAGTTCGTCAGATACCCCGGTGGGTATACTGGATAATCGGCGCAGGGGAGACCGGCTATGAGCACTACTGCAGGGTCCGGCGTCGAGGTGCTGGCCATTGACACGCCCGCGCTTGGCGACCGGAGCTACCTCGCGCACGACGGGGAGGTCGCCGTGGTGATCGACCCGCAGCGGGATATCGACCGGGTGCTGGCCCTGGCCGCGGCCCGGGGGGTGCGGATCACCCACGTGTTCGAGACCCACCTGCACAATGACTACGTGACCGGCGGGCTGGCGCTGGCGGCGGCCACCGGGTCGGCCTACCACGTCAACGCGGCCGACGAGGTGGGCTTCGGCCGGGTGCCGGTCCGCGACGGGGACGTCATCGACGTCAGCCCGGTGATGCGGGTGCAGGTGCTGGCCACGCCCGGGCACACCTTCACTCACCTGTCGTACGTGCTCCAGGCCGCGGGCCGGGCGCACGCGGTGTTCACCGGCGGGTCGCTGCTGTACGGCTCGACCGGCCGGCCGGACCTGCTCGGCCGCGTCCACGCCGGGGAACTGGCCCGCGCCCAGTTCGCCTCGGCGCACCGGCTGGCCGCTGAGCTGCCGGAGGACACGGATGTGTACCCCACCCACGGGTTCGGCAGCTTCTGCTCGGCGACCCAGTCCGAGGGCAACTCCTCCACCGTCGGCCGGGAGCGGCGGGTCAACCCCGCGCTGATCCTGGACGAGGACCGGTACGTGAGCAACCTGCTGGCCGGCCTGGACGCCTTTCCCGCCTACTACGCGCACATGGGCCCGGCCAACGCCGCCGGGCCGTCAGGGCCCGACCTCTCCCCGCCGCACCGGGCCGACGCCGCCGAGCTGAGGCGGCGAATCGAGGCGGGAGAGTGGGTGGTGGACCTGCGGGCCCGCCGGGCGTTCGCCGCTGGGCACCTAGCCGGCACGCTCGGCTTCGACCTGGACGGCAGCTTCGCCACCTACCTGGGCTGGCTGATCCCGTGGGGCACTCCGCTGACCCTGTTGGGCCAGACCCCCGAGCAGGTCGCCGAGGCTCAGCGTGAGCTGGTCCGGATCGGCATCGACCGGCCGGCCGCGACCGCCACTGGGCACCCGGGCGACTGGGCCGGCGGCCAGCCGCTGCGCAGCTACCCCGTCGCCGGCTTCGCCGACCTGGAGGCGGTCCGCCACCATCACGGTGTCGTCATCCTGGACGTCCGCCGCGACCAGGAATGGGACTCCTCCCACATCGCCGGCGCCGTGCACATCCCCATCCACCAGCTGCCGTCGCGCCTCGCGGAGATACCCGCCGGCCAGGTATGGGTGCACTGCCAGGCCGGATACCGTGCCTGCGTCGCCGCGTCCTTCCTGGACGCCGCAGGCCGGACGGTCGTCGCCGTGGACGACGAGTACGCCAGGGCCGCTGCCGCGGGCCTGCCCACAGACGGCCAGCTGGCGCACGCGGCCGCGGAGTGACCAGCGCTCAGGAGTCCCTGACCGGAAGGATGCCGTGAGCCCGGTGCTCAAGAACCTCTCCGCCCGGGCCGGGTATCGCCTCGCCCCGGATGACCGCTATCCGGTCCCCGGTACGCCGACCGGTCTCGTGCTCGGGGAGGCGGGGTAGCCTCGGGCCTTCGCGCCGGGTGACACGGGTTCCCGATAGATACCCCATGGGGTATACTGGGATGCGGCGTGTACCCGATGAGAAGCGGAGAACCTATGTGCAGCCCGGTCGTGTGCGCTCGCTGCAAGAAGATCACCTGGAGCGGTTGCGGCGCTCACGCTGATCAGGTCATGGCGAGCATTCCCGAGGAAAAGCGCTGCACCTGCCCCTGAACGGCTAGACCCTGTGCGTAGCTAACTTCGCTCCGCGCTTGCGGCTGATCACCTGCCTTACCTCAGGCTCGGGGCGGGAGGGCGTCGCACGCGGCCGCCTGTATGAGCAGGGCCGCGGCGGGCTGCCGTGCCTCACCGGCGGTGAGCCCGGCCCAGGTGCCGTCCCCGGTATCTGGCGAGGCGAATCAGGCGGGACTCCTTTGAGCAGCGCAGGCCATCCCCTGGTCAGTCCCGGATAGCGCGGACCAGGGTGTCCACCGCCTCGCGGTGGCCCTCAGCGGTGGTGACGGGACGTCGGACCCGCTCGGCCCGCACCACGGTGAGTCCGCCGAGGGAACGCGTGATGGATTCCGGCGTGTACAGCACGGCCGGGTCCGGCGGGCCGCCAGTGCCTTCGGTCAGGTTCGTCACGTCGTGGCCCACCACCAGCAGCACGCCACCGGGTGCGAGGGCCGTCGCGGCGCAGCGCAGCACGCCATCCAGCTCAGATTCATGAAGCTGCAGGTAGGCGACGAGCACAAGCTGGAAGTAGGCTGCTTCGGGTTGGTAGTGGCGGACGTCGGCGTGCACCCAGTCGATGGCGACACCGCGCGCCTGGGCCAGCCGCCGGCCCTTGTCCAGCCCGGCGGCGGAAAAATCGACCGCGGTCACCTGCCAGCCCTGAGAAGCCAGCCACACCGCGTTGCGCCCCTCACCGGCAGCGACGTCCAGTGCCCGCCCTGGCGCCAGGTCCTGCAGCTCGGCGACGACGAACCGGTTCGGCTCAGCCGTCCACACCAGCTCGGCGCCGGCGTAACGCCGGTCCCATTCCTGGCTGTCCACCCTGGCCGCCTATCCGCTGATCACACAGCCGTGAGTTCTCCTACCACGCGTCCAGCACGACGCCGCCGTCCTGGCCCGGCGGCCAGGATACCCGTCCGGGTATCGTCTAGCCAGCCGTGTCCTGGGCTGGGGGATGATCAGCCGGTGCGGGCGATCGGCTGGCTTCTGTGTGCTGGCCACACCGCTCACCATAGCCCCGGCAGGGAGCCGAGGACGCGAGCGGCTTGGCCGCCGTCGTCTTCGGCGATGCGGAGCGCGGCCGGCAGCCCGCCTTGCAGTCAGGCCATAAGGAAGCCCGGCCGGCCCGGATGGCGGACCCGGCGGCGGCCGGTCTCAGCCGGGACCGGCCGGTCGGGCCGGCTGGCCCTGGAGGCAGGCGGGTGGCAGCGGGAACCAGCGCAGCGCCTCGAAGTCGGGTGGCAGCCCGGTGGGCCCGTCGTCGAGCTGAGCCGGCCGCGCGGCCAGGATCTGGCGGGCCTGCCGCAGGTAGCCGGGGAAGGCTTCCTCGCCGACCTGGACGCGCTGCCACGGGTAGTCCATCTCGCCGTCCGCGCCGTAGCTGACGTCGGCCAGGGTGAGCGGCGGGCGGGGCGGCCCGCTGGCGTGCCGCCACAGTCCGGTGCGCGGGTCGAACCGGTAGTCAGCGAGCAGCCGGTAGCCGCCGACGGCGATCAGCTCAACCGCGGCGGCGATGTAGTCGGCCGCGGCCGGTGAGATGAAGTAGTTGAGGTTGATCCTGGCCCAGCCGGGCTTGATCCCGTCGCAGCCGTGTCCGATCTCCTCGCGCAGAGCGTGCGAGCGGACCGAGCCGATGGCCAGCAGCCGGTGCCCGTACGGGCCGGCGCACGAGCAGCCGCCGCGGGCCTGGATGCCGAACAGGTCGTTGAGCAGCGCGACGACGAAGTTGTGGTGCAGGTATCGCGGGCCGTGGCGGATGCGGAACGAGACGATGGACAGCCGTGCTGCCTGGTGGCTGCCGAGCACCTCGATGCCGGGGCTGCCTTCCCAGCGGCGCAGCACGCGCTGCCACAGCTGCTGCTCGCGGGCGGCGATCAGGTCGGTGCCGACCGCCTGCTTGAGGGCGAAGACCAACCCGGCGCGGATCGATTCCACGATGGCGGGGGTGCCGCCCTCCTCACGCGCGACCGGGTCGTCCAGATACTGATGGCCGATGGGGTCGACGAACGCCACCGTTCCCCCGCCCGGGGCCGTGGGGACCGGGTTACGGACCAGTTCACGGCGGACGACCAGCACGCCGGGAGTCTGCGGGCCGCCGGGGAACTTATGCGGGGACAGGAACAGCGCATCCTTGTGATCGCCCGCACCGGGGCGCGAGGCGGCAACCCGGATCGGCACGTAGGGCCCGGCGGCGGCGTAATCCCAGAACGACAGGGCGCCGTGAGCGTGCAGTAGCGCGGCGATCGCGTCGGTGTCGGTCAGGATGCCGGTCACGTTGGAGGCGGCGGAGAAGCTGCCGATCAGCAGCGGCCGCTGCGCGTAGCGGGTCAGCTGGCGGCCCAGGTCGGCTTGGTCGATGTGGCCGTCGGCGTCCTCGCCGATGACCACCACCTCGGCGATGGACTCGCGCCAGGGCAGTTCGTTGGAGTGGTGCTCGTACGGGCCGACGAACACCACCGGCCGTTCGGCCTCCGGGATCCGCCGGCGAAGCTGATAACGCTCGTCCAGCCCGGCCGGGATGCGCAGCTCCAGGATGCCGATGAGCTTGTTGACCGCGGCGGTAGCGCCCGACCCGCAGAAGATCACCAGGTTGTCGGCGGTGCCGCCGACCGCATCGTGGACGATCCGCCGGGCATCCTCCCGCAGCCGGGTGGTCGCCAGGCCGGTGCCTGAACTCTCGGTATGGGTGTTGGCGTAGCGGGGCAGGACCTGCTCGCGGATGAAGTCCTCGAGGAAGTCCAGCGACCGGCCCGAGGCCGTGTAGTCGGCGTAGGTGACCCGCCGCGGCCCGAACGGCCCGTCCATCAGCTCGCCCTCGCCGATGAGCCCCTGCCGGATCCGCTCCACCAGCAGCGGCGTCGCTACCTCGGATAGCACCGGGGCTTCCGGCGAGACTGGCATCTGGTCAGCGGCCTCCATTGCCGCCTCCTTCTTCGATCTCAGGCCTTATCATACCCTCAGGGGTATCGGGATAGGCATCGGTGCTCTCCGCGGCCGGGTGGCCTGACGGGAGGTTGGCGAGAATGAGGGCAGGCCAATCGCGATCGTCCGCCAGGCCGCGGGGCGGCCCGGCCCGCGAGCCACACGGGCTGCTGCCGCCCTGGTCCACCGTCCTGGCGGTGGTCGCCCACCCCGACGATGAGTCGTTCGGGCTCGGCGCGATCATCGACCGGATGACCTCAGGCGGAGCAGCGGCGCACGTTCTGTGTTACACGCGCGGCGAAGCGTCCACGCTGAACGAGACCGGCACCGACCTGGTCCGGCAGCGGGCGCGGGAACTACGGCAGGCCGGGGCGGCGCTCGGTGTCTCAACCGTGGCGCTGCTGGATTATCCCGACGGTCGCCTGGCCGCAGTACCGCCGGGCGAACTGGCCGCGCACGTCGCCGGGCTGGCCGCCCGGTATCACCCCAGCGGACTGCTGGTCTTCGACGACACCGGCATCACCGGCCATCCCGACCACCGGGCCGCCACAGCCGCGGCTGTCCGAACCGCCGGGCTGCTGAGCCTGCCCGTGCTAGCCTGGGCCCTGCCCGTCGGTATCGCCGACCGCCTGCAGACCGAGACCGGCCAGCCGTTCGTCGGCCAGGCACCCAGGCAGCTTGACTTCGGCATCCGGGTCAGCCGGGCCCGGCAGAGGCAGGCCGCGCTGCTGCATGCTAGCCAGGTCTCCCCCGCAGCACCGCTGTGGCGGCGGCTGGAGCTGCAAGGAGACATCGAGCACCTGCGCTGGCTGGTGCCACCCGGCCGCCGGTCCGATGGGTGCTAAGCGGCCCTGCCAGGCTCGCTCATACTTACAAAGGTCCTGCTCATGGGGCCGTCCGGCCCGATGGATAACGTGCCGGGGTATGGAAGCTGTGTGCGCGGTGCAGGAAGGGAGGCGGCTTCATGACATCGGAGGCCAGCCGCGCCCGCCATCACGAACGGAATCGTCGCAAGCTCCTGCTCATCCGGTCCGCGCGTCACCGTGATCACGAGCTTCTCGTTGTCCGCCATCGCGTTACGCCTTGTTTCGTCTCCGGACGCCTCCGGGCTCCGCGCACGGAATCGACACCCTCAGGGCAATGCGCCCGTGCCGGCCGGGCTTTCGTCAGCGCCTGCTAGCGCCGATCGTCCGTCCGGCTGTCGGCCGGCGCGGCCTGCGCGCTGTTTTCGGCGTACGCCGGCAGCCGGGCGGAGTAGATGGAGTACCCGTCGACGTGGAAGGCGACGAGCGTGGCGATCCCGCTCGCTAGCCCGCCTGCCTGCGAAAAGAGCCTCGGAACACCGGAAGCCCGTACTCGTTCTTCAGCCGGCCGAACCCGCGCCCACACTGACGCGGGCTAGCACTCGCCCGTGGGGCAGCGCCACTTGGACGCGCCGCGCTTGGCGTCGGCCCCGGCGAACGCCCACTCGCCGTGCTCGCAGGACGGGGGCTTGTGCTCGCCGCGCTTGACGGCGGGGGTTTTCTTGAGCGCGCTGACGGGCCGTTTCCCGGATTAAGCAGAACCGTCCGAAATGGCATTGAATCGGACATCACTGGCTGGTCAATTCTTCGGTGGCGACCATTCCCAGCGCTTGCGCCCGCAGGGCCGCCCTGGGCTCGGTGAACCGGACGGGCTTTCCGTGCTCGGCGGCGTAGCGGATCTCGCCCTTGGTCGACTCCCCGAAGTATCCGGTTTCGTCCGAGACGACGAGGACGTAGTCCGCGAGGTCGATCTTCCGCTTGTGCAGCTGGTCGAGCGCGGCCTTCTCGGCGGAGTCGTGGCCGACGCCCTCGCCGTGGCCGTGCTCTGTCTTGGCGTGCGGGTAGAAGCCGACCGACAGGACGATCTCGCCGCGCATCGTGAGTTCGTAGTTCGCCTGCTGGAACTGGTCGTAGAAGCGCGTCGAACCGCACAGGCAGGCGATTTTCGGGGTCTCGGGCGGCGCGGGGACGACGAGCAGCGTTTCGTACTCGCCGGTGTCCGCGATCTCCCGGTTGTCGAGCCGGCCGCCTAGCTTCTTGGCGATCGTCTCCCAGTCGACGTCCTCGGTAAGGCAAAGGGCCTCTGCTGTCGGCCCGGCGAATACAGGGGTCTCGGTGGTCATGACGGGGGTTCTCCTTCGGGGGTTTCCTGCGGGCAGGCTGGCGGTCACCCGGCCAGGGCCGGCATCTGGTCCCAGGTGCGGCCGTCGAGTTCCCGGCCGCCGGCTTTCGGCGTCGGGCCGCCGACCTGCTTGAAGAAAAGTCGATGTCCTGGCTGGCGCAGCGGTCGCGGATGTCGCGCGCCCAGGCCAAGTCGAGCGTCCTGTGGTCCGCGCCGCTCTCGCCACCGACGATCACCCAGCTGATCCCGTCGAGGCTGAGGCTCGGGAGCGGGCCCAGACCGTCTGCCCGCTGGCGCCGGTCAACTACCCGACGCGGGACGAGACGAATGTGCCCTTGCCCACCCGGCTCACCACCAGGCCACGCTCGCGCAGTTCCCGCATCGCCCGGCGCACCGTCTGATAGCCGATCCCCCACTCGTCGGCGAGGTCGCGCTCGGCGGGAAGCTTCTGGCCCGGCGCCAGCTTGCCCGCCTCGATCTGCCCGGCCAGGTAGTCGGCCGCCTGCTCGTAGAGCGGCTTGACCGACTCCGGCTCGAAGGCGGGGCGCTCAGGTGCCATGGGGCAGACCATATAACCCATCCTGCCTGCGCAAATACTCCTGTAGCCTCGCATCGCCTCGTATCGCCATGCGTAGCGATGTATGGTGTCGCCATGATGGTGCGCGGCGAACCCGACTACGCAGACCAGGTGCCCCGGCGCGAGGCGTACGAGGCGGCCCACCCGGACGTGAAGATCACCTACCACGGCGGCTGGTGGCAGGCCGTCATACCAGAGGACGCGGGCGAGACCGTGATCTCGCGGTACGAGCTGAAGGCCCTGCTGGACAAGCTAGAAGCACTCGATAAGGAGCAGCCGGAGATCGGTTCAGTTAACACGGTTAGCTTGTCTCTCTCAGCATGACGACCGGAAATCGCGGAACCTATCGGCGCGCGGGTAGCTCCCGGTTACACCAGCCCGGGCAGGTCTCGGGCCGACGCACCTGCACCGGCTCGCGGCTGATCACCTGCCTTACCTCAGGCTCGGGGCGGGAGGGCGTCGCACGCGGCCGCCTGTATGAGCAGGGCCGCGGCGAGCTGCCGTGCCTCACCGGCGGTGAGCCCGGCCCAGGTGCCGTCCCCGGTATCTGGCGAGGCGCTGATGCCGAGGCTGACGCGCTGGGCCGGGCGGGGTCCTCCGCCAAGGGCGAGATGGCCTACCCGGACCTGGCGGCCGCACGTGGTCCGGAAGCTGACGTGAAGGCCGGCGCCGCCGGCGCCGGAAGTCCTGATGTCCATGGCATGCCTCCGCGGCCCGGTGTCACGACGTGAGCGCCGCAAGGGCGCCGGCGAGCCGTCGCCCGACCTCGCCGGCTACGGGCTTGAGCTCGGGCCGCCCGGTCAGGGTGACCATGACCCGCGGGTCGAGCGCCTCCACCACGGTGCCGTCCGCGGCGGCGCGGACCACGACGTTGCAGGGCAGCAGTAGCCCGATGCTCCGGTCGATGTCCAGCGCCTGATGAGCGAACGGCGGGTTGCAGGCACCGAGGATGACGTAGTCCTCGATCTGCTCGCCGAGCTTGGCGCGGAGGGTCGCGGTGACGTCGATCTCGGTTAGCACGCCGAACCCCTGCTCCTGCAGGGCGGCGCGGACGCGGCCGACCGCTTCGGCAAAGGAGGTGTCCAGGGTGACGCTGCTGCCGTAGCTCATCGGAGTGCCCCTTCGGCCTGCCGGCCCGCGAGCTCGGCACGAACCTCGTCCATGTCCAGTCCCCGGACGGCCTGGATGAGCTGCTCCAGGGCCGCGGCGGGAAGCGCGCCGGGCTGGGAGAACACCAGGATGCCGTCGCGGAAGGCCATCAGCGTCGGGATGGAGCGGATCTGAGCGGCGGCGGACAGCTCCGGCTGGTCCTCGGTGTCGATCTTGCCGAAGGTGATGTCAGCGTGCTGCGTGCTGGCCGCCTGGAACACCGGCGCGAACATCCGGCACGGCCCGCACCAGGAGGCCCACCAGTCGACCAGCGTGATCCCCGGCCTGGTGACCGTTTCCTCGAACGTGTCCTTGGTCAGTGCGATGGTACTCATGCTCTTCCTCGCTTCCGGATTCTGGCTCATATACCCCTACCCGTATAACAGGTCGCGCCCGGCCTTATTCCGCGTCACGCGCCGGCTTGCACGCGGGGGACGGTAGGCCCGGCTGACCAGGACCAACGCCTCTACGTCCGCGGTATCCACGGGGCACAGCGTCGACTTATGAGCAAGCGGATCATTGTGCTGGGCGGAGGTACCGGCGGGACGCTGATCGCCAACCGGCTTCGGCGCCTGCTGGACCGTGACGCCGCAGACATCGTGGTGGTCGACTCCGACGACGAGCACGTCTACCAGCCAGGCCTGCTGTTCGTGCCGTTCGGGCTGGCCACGCCGGGCCGGCTGGTCCGGCCGCGGCACCGCCAGCTCCGGTCCGGCATCACGTTCCGCCGCGCCGCGGTCGACCGCGTCGATACCGAACATGACGAGGTCGCGCTGGCCGACGGCACGGTCCTCGGCTACGACGTCCTGGTCATCGCCACCGGTGCCAGGCTCGTCCCGGAGGAGACCGAGGGGCTCACCGGTCCTGGCTGGATGGAGAGGGTCTTCACCTTCTATTCCATGGACGGCGCCGCCGCGTTGCGGCAGGCGTTGTCGCGGTTCAGCGGCGGGCGCGTCGTCGTCGCCGTGATGGACATGCCGATCAAGTGCCCGGTCGCGCCGCTGGAGTTCTGCTTCCTTGCCGACTGGTACTTCCGCAAGCGGCGAATCCGGGACAAGGTCCAGCTGACGTTCGTCACCCCGCTCGACGGGGCGTTCACCAAGCCCACCTGCAACCGCGAGCTCAGCGGCCTGCTTGAGGACAAGGGCGTGGGCCTGGTCACGGAGTTCAACACCGGCGAGGTCGACGGCCGGGGCGGCCGGCTGGTCTCCTACGACGGCCGTGAGGTTCCGTTCGACCTGGCCGTGGTCGTCCCGCTGCACGGCGGCCAGCCCTACGTCGAGCGCTCGCCCGGCCTGGGCGACGAACTCGGCTTCGTGCCTACCGATCAGCGCACCCTGCAGTCCAAGGCCGCGCCGAACGTGTTCGCGATCGGAGACGCGTCCGACATCCCGACCTCCAAGGCCGGGTCGGTGGCGCACTTCGAGGGCGACATCCTGGCCAGGAACATCACCAGGTACCTGGCCGGCGAGCCACTGGACGCGGCGTTCGACGGCCACACCAACTGCTTCATCGAGAGCGGCCACGGCAGGGCCCTGCTCATCGACTTCAACTACGACACCGAGCCCGTGACCGGCCGCTTCCCCGGCCGCGTGGGCCTGCCCCTGCTGCGCCAGTCCCGGCTGAACCACCTCGGCAAGCTGGCGTTCGGCTGGCTGTACTGGCACGTGCTGCTGCCGGGCCGCGACATTCCCGCCGTGCGCAGCCAGATGCCGGCCGCCGGGAAGCGCCCGCCAGCCGGCTCGGGTCCCGGCAATTCACCGGCCCCATCGAGAAAGGCACGCTGATGCCCACCATGACCTACGCAGGCAAGGACGTAACCGTCAACGACGAGGGATTCTTCACCGACCCGTCGCAGTGGACCGAGGACA
>Ga0335074_10011644_pt1 | contig 12300 bp, 9 predicted proteins | sample Lox_Sample_23_FD_206715 | JGI IMG/M metagenome (GOLD analysis project Ga0335074, IMG submission 206715) | Soil microbial communities from Loxahatchee National Wildlife Refuge, Florida, United States - Lox_Sample_2.3 | ecosystem: Environmental > Terrestrial > Soil > Wetlands | place: USA: Florida...
TGCCGGGACGCCAAGCGCCCGGCACCACGACTCAAAGCCCGTCAGCCCTGGTGGCTGCGCCAGCCCTCGTGGTAGTGCTCGCGGGCCTCCTGCGAGTACGGCACGGGCGCGACGGTGGCACGGACTTCCATCTGCCGGTGCGGCCGCTCGACGGACGCCTTCGGCGAACCGCCGTCCGGCTCGCCCCAGATCAAGGTAACCTCCGTGCCGACGGGGATCTCGGGGTCGATCACGCCAAGTGACAGTTCCTTGCGCTCGTTGTGGCTGTAGCCGCTGAACAGCGAGAGCCCCACGACCTTGCCGTCGAGCAGCACGCTGTCGTAGTTCGACGCGGCATAGTTCGAGATCGGCACGTCAAGGCCCTTGTACGGGATCTCGTCGGTGAACAGCGAGGCGGCGACCCTGCCCGCGTCCTCGCCGTTCCAGGCCAGCGTCACCTTGCGGCGCTGCGCCGGCTTGTCTAGCGCTTCCAGGGCCTCCCGGCCGATGAAGTCGTGGTCGAACCTCACCATGTGGCCGTACCCGAGCTCGTACGGCGTGAGGTAGTAGTCCTCGATGTTGTCCGAGATGAAGCTGCCGCCGATCGACCCGGCGAAGCCCTCGTAGCCCAGCGCCGGGAGCCACTCACGGTAGGGCTTGAGCTGGTCGCCGGTGTAGATGGCAGGCAGCGGAGAGGGGATCCAGCCGGACTCGATGGTGTTGGACGCGTAGGCGCGGGAGCCTACCGGCTCGATGCCGAACTCCTGGCCAGCCTCCAGGATCGCGTCGCGGATCTCGAAGTACTCCTCGTACGGCCCGAACACCTCGAGGCCAGGCTGGCCGGACATGCCGTGCCGCAGGGCGCGGACCCGCCGTCCGTTGATGTTGATGTAGTCCGTGCGGAAGAACCTGATGTCAGGGAACGGGCCGCCGTTGAGCTTCTCGATCACCTGCCAGGCGTTCGGCCCCTGGATCTGGAACCGGTACTGGGTGCGGGTGACGGCCTTGCCCATGGGGCGCGACGGCGAGCGGTCGTCGCGGACCAGCTCGACATCCCAGTCGCCGGTCTCCACGTGGAACTGAATCCAGTTCACGGTCGGCACGCGGCCGACGAACTCGTACTCGTTCTCCTCGAGGTGGAACAGGATCCCATCGCCGATCACGTAGCCGTCGTAGGTAGTCGGCACGAACTGCTTGGCCATGTTCGTCGGGAAGTTCTTGAACGTGTTGATGCCCAGGTGGGAGATCAGCTTGAGCGCGTCAGGGCCGTTGATATACACGTTCGCCATATGGTGTGACTGGTCGAAAAGCACGCACGTGTTCGCCCACGCGAGCTGCTCGTTCTTCCAGTTGCTGAACTCGGTCGGGACTACCGGGTATACGTAGGCCCCCTCCTGGGAGCTGCGCAGCAGCTCGACGGGATTGGCTGTCTGCAGCAGATCCTCAAGGCTTCGCTGCGTCATCGGTGGTTTCCCTGCCTTCCTTGGTCACTGCGTCCGATCCCCCGGGGGCCCGGGCCGTCCGGGCAGGCCGGATATAGCCTCCTGCGCCGGCGGCCCGATGACCATCATGTACCCCCGTAGTCACGCTGTCGCTGTTGCGTTCACCCGAATTTGGGCCGGCACTCTCGTTACCGGCCCCAGCCACCGGAGAGCGCGTCTCGGCGCCAGACCGCGCTGGTTACATGGCTGAACCGGCTGCGGGCACGCCCCCCGCGGGGCCCCGCCGCGGGCCTCAGCCGTGGTCAGACCACAAACGTCTGCGCGGTCAGGAGGAGCCGAGCATGCGCAGGCCGCGCTCGGCAAGCAGCGGCACCGCCGGGCCCACCTTCTCGTAGCCCTCCCCGACCGTTTGCCCGCCGAGGTAGCGGGCGTGCACGCCTTCGCAGATGACGGCCAGCTTCATCCACGCCAGGCCCAGGTAGAACGAGAGATTTCGCAGGTCCCGGCCGGTGCGCGCGGCGTAGGCGGCGGCGAGGGACTCCGCGGAAGGGAACCCGGGCTTGTCGGTCAGCCCGGCGGAGACCGGGATCTCACCGCGCTCGACGTCCCCGGGATCGTGCCAGTACGACATCGTCGTGGCGAGGTCAGCGAGCGGGTCGCCGAGCGTGGACAGCTCCCAGTCGAGGACCGCGATGACCCGCGGCGAGCCGCCAGCTGCCCCCGGCGCCCCGTCAGCCGGCACCGTCACGACCGTGTTATCCAGCCGGAAGTCGCCGTGCACAATCGTGCAGGCGCTGTCCTCGGGCGCCAGTTCCGCGAGCTGGGCCAGCAGTGTCTCCACCTCAGGCACGTCTCGCGTCTTCGACCGCTCCCACTGCGCTCCCCAGGTCCTGATCTGCCGTACGCAGTAGCCGCTATGCCGCCCGTAGTCGCCGAGCCCCACCGCGTCAGGCGACACATCGTGCAGGTCCGCGAGCACCCCGATCAGCGAGGACGCCAGCTCGCCCCGCGCCGCGGGTGTCAGCGCCGCCGTGTCCTCCGGCCTCCGCAGCACCGAGCCCGGCACGTCGCGCATCACGTAGAACGTCACGCCAAGGACGTCCGGGTCGGTGCAGAGCGCCAGCGGCTCCGGCACCGGCACCGCCGTCCCGAACAGCGCCCGGAGCACCCGGTACTCGCGCCCCATGTCGTGCGCGCGGGGCAGTACGTGCCCGAGCGGCGGGCGGCGGAGGATTACCGTCCCGCCGGGCAGCCACAGCCGGTAGGTGATGTTGGACAGCCCGCCGGAGATCACCTCCGCGCGCCACGGCCCGCCGTCGAAAAGCCCGGGCAGCGCTGCGCGCATCCACCGTTCGGTCGCCGCCGCCGGGAGCCCGGGCAGCTCCGGGAGATCCTCAGCCATTGGCCTGCGCCCGCCGGGCGGCCCTCTTGGCGATCGACATCCGGTGTACCTCGGACGCGCCGTCATAGATCCGGAACGCGCGCACGTCGGCGTAGATCCGCCCGGTCACCATCTCCTCGGAGATGCCGAGACCGCCGCACAGCTGCACGGAGCGGTCCACGATCCGGCTCACCGCCTCGCTGATGAACACCTTCGCCCGCGACGAGGCCTCGGTGGACTTGTCGCCTCGCGCGACCTGCCACGCGACCTGCCAGAGCAGCGCGCGGGCCGCCGCCAGCTCGATCTCGTTGTCGGCGATCATCTGCTGGGCCATGCCCTGCTCGGCGAGCACGCCGCCGAACACCGACCGCGTGACGCTCCTGGCCAGCGCGATCTCGTGCGCCCGGCGGGCCGCGCCGAGCCAGCGCATGCAGTGCGTGAGCCGGGCGGGCGCCAGCCGCACCTGCGCGTACCGCAGCCCCTGGCCGGGCTCGCCGAGCACCGCGTCGTCGGGCACGAAAGCGCCGGAGAAACTGACCTGGCAGTGCCCTCCCACCGTCTGCGAGTCGATCGTGCGCGCGTGCCCCTTGATCACGAAGCCCGGATTGTCCGCGTCGACCAGGAACATGGTCGCCCCGCCGCCGTCCGCGCCGGCCGCCATCACGATCGCGAACGCGGCCCCCAGCGCGCCGGTGATCAGGTGCTTCTCCCCGCTGATGAGCCAGCCGCCGGCCACCTTCGCCGCCGACGTCAGCAGCGCCGCGGGATCCGATCCGGCGCCCGGCGGCGGCTCGGTCATCGCGAAGCACGACCGCACGTCACCGTCCGCCAGCGGCCGCAGGTATTTCTCTCGCTGGCCGGCGGAAGCGATCATGTGCAGCAGGTGGATGTTCCCCTCATCCGGCGCGGCGCAGTTCAGCGCCAGCGGCCCGAGCAGGCTCCGCCCCGCCTCCTCGAGCAGCACCGCGGCCTCGTCGAACGCGAACCCCCCGCCGCCGAGCTCCGCGGCCGCCTGCGGCGCCCACAGCCCGGCCTCCTTCGCCGCCCGCTGAAGCTCCACGCGCAGCTCGTCATCGAGGCCTTTGGTGAACGCCTCTTGCTCACGCGGGATCACGACGTCGTCGACGAACCGGGTTATCCGGTCCCGCCACTCCTCGACGCGCGGCGTGAGAGAGAAGTCGAAGGCCATGCAGTCACCACCGTCCGTTCGGATAAAAATTCATTATCATCCCGAACGAACCCGCGGTGACTCCGCAACCTCAGCTGAGCCGGGAGAGAGCCAGCCGGGCGGCGTGGTAGCCGCCCATGCCGTGCACCGCGCCGCCCGGCGGCGTGCTCCCCGAGCACAGGTACACCCCGGGCAGCGGCGTCGCCCACGGGTGCGGCGAGAGCACCGGGCGCCGGATGTACTGAACGAACCCGGAGTGGCCGCCGGCGATGTCGCCGCCGACGAGGTTGGGGTTGTGGCGCTCCATGGCGGCCGTGTCGTGCGCGGCGCGCGCCAGGATGACGTCCCTGAACCCGGGCGCGTACCGCTCGACCTGGTCCTCGATCACGGCGGTCCTGTCCACGGTGGAGCCGTTCGGCACGTGGCAGTAGGCCCACAGCACATGCCGGCCGGCCGGGGCGCGTGACGGGTCGGCGACGCATGGCTGGACGGCGAGCACGTACGGCCGGTCCGGAAGCCGGCCCGCGCTGACCTCGGCCTCACTGGCGGCGATCTCCGCGAGCGTGCCGCCCAGGTGCACAGTGGCGGCCTGCCCGACCGCGGGATCCTTCCACGGCACCGGCCCGGACAGCGCCCAGTCCAGCTTGAACACACCGGGCCCGTACCTGAACCGGCGCAGCCGCTGCGCGTACCGGGCCGGGAGCCGCTCGCCGGCCACCGCCAGCAGCTGAGCCGGGGTCAGGTCGAGCAAGACCACCCGGGCCGGCGGCACGTCGGACAGGTTCGTGACCAGGTGCCCGGTCTCCGCCACGCCGCCGAGCGAGGTGAACCTGTCGATGAGGGCGGCGGTGAGTCGCGCCGACCCGCCGCGGACCACCGGCCAGCCGACCTGATGCCCGAGGGCGGCGAGCAGCAGGCCGAACCCGCCGGTGATCGGATCGCGCAGGTTGACCATCGAGTGCGCGGCGATCCCGGCCAGCAGCGAGCGGCCGCGTTCGCCGCCGAAGAGCACCCAGCCGAGCGTGGTGGCGGGCAGCGTGCCGAGCGCGCCGTACCTGGCGACCCGCAGCGGGGCGCGCGGCACCGAAAGCGGGGAGAGCAGGGAGTCGACCAGGCCGAACCCATCAGCCGCGGTGGCGCCCACGCTGTGCCGCCAGGCGGCCGCGTCCCTGGCGGAGCCGAGGCCGGCCGCCGTCTCCGCGAGGTCCCTGTGCAGCAGCACCGCATCCTGGTCGTCCAGCGGATGCGCCACCTGGACCGGCGGGAACGCCCAGTCCACCGGCAGGCCGAGGTTCCGGAACGCCGGGGACGCGAGCACCATCGGCAGCACCGTGGCGCACATGTCGTGGGTGAACCCGTCCAGGGTGAGCGCCGCGCTGCGCAGCCCGCCGCCGAACTCTTCCGCGCCTTCGAGCAGCAGCACCTTGAGCCCGGCGTCGGCCAGCATGATCGCGCCGATCAGGCCGTTAGGGCCGGACCCCACCACGACCGCGTCAAACCCGTCCGCCGCAGCCAACGACCCTCCTCGTTAGGTTGTGCCGCAGCATTACAGCCGGCAACCTCCCCGTGGCGGAAGCGTACTGCCCCCACTCCCGGACGGTAGCAGCCACCACCCGTCGCAGCCCACCGACGGCATGCCGATTGCGCAATCGACACTGATAGAGCAGGTCGATTGCGCAATCGACAGGTCGGTTTAGCGCAGGTCGGCCTCGGCCGGTTCCGCCTCCGGCAGCGAGGCAAGGTCGGCCGGCGCCTCGGCGCGCGGGCGCAGCGATACGTAGCTGAGCACGACGCCGACGGCCAGCAGGCCGATCGTGACCCACAGGCCGGTGTGGTACCCGTCGATGAACGCTTGCGACGCCGGGACGCCGCTGCGCAGCGCGACCCCCTGGCGGGACCGCAGCACCGCGCCGATCACCGTGATGCCGAGCAGGCCGGCCAGTTCGCGGGAGTTGTTGAGCAGCGCCGACGCGATCCCCGCCTGCTCCCTCGGCATCCCGTCCAGGACGGCGTTGGTCAGCGGCACGTTCATCAGGCCCGCGCCGACACCGAACAGCGCGAACCCTGGCATCAGCGCCGTGTACGTGGCGCCCGCGCCGAGGCGGGCGAACAGCAGCAGGCCGACGACCATGAGCAGCATGCCGAACGACACCGTGCGGTGCGCGCCGAACCTGCCCGCCACCTGCGGCGCGAGCGCGGCGGCGACGGCGACGAACAACGCCATCGGCACGAACGCCAGCCCCGCCTTGGTCGGCGAGAACCCGAGGATGCCCTGCAGGTACAGCGAGGTGAAGAAGTAGATCCCGAGGATGCCGAACGCCCAGATCATCATCGTGGTCGTGCCGCCGCTGAACTCCCGCGCGCGGAACACTCCCAGCGGCACCATCGGCTGCGCGGCGCGTCGCTCGACGGCGAGGAAGGCCGCGGTCATGATCGCGGCGACCGCGAACGAGGCCACGATCGGCGCCGACGTCCAGCCCTTGTCGTGCCCTTCGATCAGCGCGTAGACCAGCGCGGTCAGCCCGACCGCGGAGGTGACCAGCCCCGGGATGTCGAGCCGCCGCGACTCCACTCCAACCCGCGATTCCTCGACGAACGGGATCGCGATCGCGAACGTGACCACGCCGATCGGGACGTTGATGAGGAAGATCCATCCCCAGTGAATGTGCTGGCTGATAATGCCGCCGACCAGTGGGCCGACCGCGAGCCCGAGCGCCCCGACGGCGGACACGATGCCGATCGCCGCGATGCGCTCCCTGGCGTCGGTGAAGGCGTGCCAGATGATCGCGAGCGCGCTCGGCATCAGCAGCGCCGCGCCGAGGCCCTGCACGGCCCTGGCGCCGATCAGCACGCCGCCACTGCCCGCCAGACCGGAGGCGAGCGACGCCAGCGTGAAGATGGCCAGGCCGGTCAGGAAGATCCGGCGGCGGCCGTACACGTCAGCCAGCCGTCCGCCGACGAGCAGCAGCCCCGCGAGGACCAGCAGGTAGCTGCTGACGATCCATTCGAGCCCGGCCACCGACAGGTGCAGGTTGCGCTGGATCGTCGGGATCGCGACGTTGATCACGTTGTTGTCGAGATAGGTCATGAGCGTGGCCAGGCTGGCCACGGCCAGTACCCACCAGCGTGCTCGTGAAGTCATGGATCTCGGTCCTTCCGTCCCCGAACGCCCCGTACGATGTACCTGTATGCCGTACCTGTATGGCGTTCTTATACGTTGTACATGTCGTCATTGCCGATCATGACTTGTACGCCGTATAGTTGTCAAGTGACTTCTCCCAGGGAATCCGCCGTCGCGGATCGGGCCGATGGCGAGCGCACCCGGCTGACCAGGGCGGCCGTGGTGGACCGTGCGCTGCGGCTCGCCGACGCCGACGGCCTCGACGCCCTGACAATCCGCAAGCTCGCCACCGACCTCGGCGTCACCCCGATGGCGCTGTACTGGCACTTCCGCAGCAAGGATGAGCTGCTCGATGGGCTCGCTGAGCGCCTCTGGAGCGAGATCGACTTGACCGTCGACAACGCGGCGCCGTGGCCGGCGCAGTTGCGCCGCCTGCTCGAGTCGCTGCTACGGGTGCTGCGCGCGCACCCGGGCGGTTCCGAGCTGTTGCTGCACAGCGAGAAGCAGGGCGAAATGTCGGCCTTCGCCGGCGAGGCATGGGCCCGCGCCGCCGAGGTCACATTGGAGCTGTTGCGCAGCGCCGGGTTCGACCCGGATACCGCGAGCGCAATAGCCCGGTCCGCGCTGTGGACCGCCATCATGCTCGTGAGGAGCGAACCGGGCGCCGCGTGGCTGACGGAGGAGGAGAGGATCGAAGCCCAGCGCAAGAAGCAGGTTGCCCTCGCGTCGCTGCCGCCCGCCAAGTATCCCCGGCTAGTCGAGTGCGCGGTGCCGATGACCGCGTGCGACGACCCGGACCAGCACTACGAGTTCGGGGTCCGGCTATTCATCGGGGGCGTGGAGGCTATCGCGGCTGACGAGGCCGACGGCCTCCGTAGATGACGTAGTCGAGTTCTTTCCAGTACACGTCCACGCCCTCGAATCCGGCCGCGCGCAGGTAGCCGACCTGGCGGTCGAGCGGGATCATGTACCGCACGTGGTTCTCGTAGCGGAACTGTTCCTCGGCGGTCCGGTGCGCGCGTTTGTGCGCCGCGGACGGGTCGCGCCGGTCACCGGCCCGCAGCCACGCCTCCTCGACCACCGCGTCCGGAGGCTCCACCGGGTCGTAGTTGAGGTACCAGCCGCCGGGCGCCAGCTGCCGCAAGATCTCGGCGAACAGCGTCTGCTTCCGGTCGTCTTTGAGGTGATGGACGCTGAGCGAGCTGATCACCGCGTCCGCCGGGGCGGGGATGCCGGCGGGCCAGTCGCCTGCGCGCGTCAGGTCGAACTCGACGTAGGTGTAGCGGTCCTGGTACGGCGTTAGCTCCTGGATTCCCTGGGCCATCATCTGCGCCGAGAAGTCGGCCAGGATGGCGTGCGCCCGCGGGTAGTGGTCGAGGACGGTCCGGGAGGCGGCGCCGGTGCCGGCGCCGAGGTCGACGAACGTGAAGGGCTCGTCGGTGCCGAACGGCAGCAGTTCCGCCATCAGGTCCCGGTGCCCGCCCCGTCGGCGCTCCCTGTCGGCTTCCGTCGATTTCCAGAAGGTCACGCCAAGATCCGTCTTCCAGACGGCGGCGTTGGTGTCCTCCGAGGCGTTTTCGATGTCGGGCATGCAGCGATGCTAACGCCGCCGCCCTGTGGACCGGACGGCCGCTAGCCGTCTATGTTCTTCCTGATCTGCGGCGCGGCGACACCGCGGCGGTCCAGCTGCGCGCGCTGGCCGGCGCTCTCCGCCATCGGCGGCAGCCAGGTGATGTCCCAGGCCTGGGCCTCGCGCCTGGCCGCGTTCCAGATGTCGAAGCCGACCCCGCCAAGGGCTGAGGAAACGCCACTGAAGAGGCCGCCGCCGGTGACGCCGAGTACGGCGGCCACCGTCAGCAGGCTCGCCCAGACCTGGCCCGTGGCGCTGAGGTTGGCGATCACCAGGTAGAGCAGGCCCGCCAGGGCCGCCGCGGCGATCACGACCACCGGCCAGAACCGGCGGAGGATGACGACGGTCACCGATCGCGCCGCCCGCGCCATGGCCGACCCGGCCTGGACCCAGGCGCCCATTTCCGGGTTGAGGCTCACGTCGGGGTCGGCCGTGAGCACCGAATGCCAGACCGCTCCCTGCACGCGCAGGGCGTTGATGACGGTGGTGAATTGCACCGTGGCCGTGCCGGCCGCACGCAGCTTCGGCGCGTTCACGTCGATCCAGTCGGCCCAGTGCGAGAGTGACTGGCCGACGATCGCCCCGGTCGCCGGGGGGATCGCGGTCCCCGCGCCGTTGAGCCACGTCTGCATGGCGGCCACTTGGCCCTGCTTGAACATCCCCATCAGCGAGTCAAGGTCCCCGGATCCGGGCAGCCAGCACAGGTCGCTAAGCGCGAGGCCAAGCTGGTAGGCGTTGAGCTGCTGTTGGTCGTCCGCGAGGCGGTCGAGGATCGCCAGGTGCAGCGCGTTCACTTCCCGGTCGAAGGCAGCCTTGTCGAAGGGCTCGGCGCTTCCCGGCTGCCTTCTGGCGGCCTCCTCCTGCACCCGGGCGTCGGAGACGTCCGGGAACGGCCTGAGCAGGTCATGCAGGTCAGTGACTAGGAACTTCAGCTGGTCCGCCTCGTCGAGGTCGGCGATGAGCGGCAGCTGAACAGCCTGGCTGAAAGGCGGCTCACGCACGTCGAGGATTTTCCTGCGGCGGTCATCGAACAATTCCGCCATCAGCCAGCCGAGCGAGAACACGGATCCCTGCGGCGGCGGGACGGGCACATGCACCGGCGCATGCGGCGGTAGCGGCGCATGCGGTGGCGGGCTGCTTTCCGTCGGTGCGGACATAAACGCTTCTCCACGCTCGCGAACAATTGCGTTGGCCAGTTCCCGGAATTCGACACTGCATAGAAATTGGTCGAAATTGGTCCCGGATTGCCCCGATTTTGGCAGCCAGCAACAGCCGCTGTCAACGCGTTCTGGAATTCGCCGGGCCGGTCAGCTGGCCGCCGCGGCGCCCGACGGAGTCCACCCGATCGCCGGGGCTATGTGCCGCGCGATCGTGTCCAGGATCCGCGCGTTGTATTCGACGCCGAGCTGGTTCGGCACGGTGAACAGCACCGTGTCCGCGGCACGCACCGCCTCGTCTGCGGCAAGCTCGGCGGCGATCGCGTCGGGTTCCCCCACGTACGTCCTGCCGAACCGCGATTGCACTCCCTCGAGCAGCCCCACCTGGTCGTCATGCCCTTGGTCGCCGAAGTACAGCCGGTCGATATCTTCAGTCACCGGCAGCACGCTGCGGGAGACGGAAACCCGCGGCTCTCGCTCCCAGCCCTGCTCCGCCCAGGCCTGCCGGTACAGCCGGATCTGCTCGGCCTGGAGCTGGTCGAACGGCACCCCCGTGTCCTCGGACAGCAACGTGGAGCTCTGCAGGTTCATGCCCTGCTCCGCCGCCCACTGCGCGGTCGCCCGAGTTCCGGAGCCCCACCAGATCCGGTCACCGAGGCCCGGGGACTGCGGCTGGATCGCGAGCCCACCGCTGACGCCGGTGCGCGCCGGGTCAGTCCGCGCGACCGCCGCGCCGCCGATGGCGGCCAGGAAGATCTCCGTCTTCCGCCGTGCGTTGTCCGCGGCAGTCTCCCCTTCCGCGGGCACGTAGCCGAACGCCTCCGCACCCCGCAGCGCTATCTCCGGCGACCCCCGGCTGACGCCGAGCTGAAGCCTGCCGCCGCTGATGAGGTCAGCCGCCGCGGCTTCTTCCGCCATATAGAGCGGATTCTCGTAGCGCATGTCGATAACGGCGGTGCCGATCTCGATCCGGCTGGTCCGCGCGGCGATCGCGGCGAGCAGCGGGAACGGCGAGGCCAGCTGCCGCTCGAAGTGGTGCACCCGGACGAACGCCCCGTCAACGCCGATCTCCTCGGCAGCCTGCGCCAGCTCAACGGTCTGCAGCAACGAGTCAGCAGCACTCCGCGTCTGCGACCCGTCCACATCCCGCCAGTGCCCAAAGGACAGAAACCCGATCTTCTTCACGCCTACATCAGCACCGCCGACCAGCCCCGGATTCCCGGGCCCACGCCGCCACGTCCTGCTTCGGAAGGCGTGTACTGTCTCATCCGCCGACGCGGAGGCATCCGCAGCGCGCATGCCACCCCATGATCACGGAAACTTTTTTCTTAACGGAAATTCTGCATGCTATACGCAAGCTTTCTTTCCGTGATCATGGGGCGCGCCTACCGATCCAGATTCACGAAACAAAGTCGCCGCGGCGTACGCCGACGACAAAGGAATTCCATTGGGTAGAGCTGAACATCAGTACGGCACCGCGGACATTCTTGCTGTCGCGGACAGCAATTCCCGCTCCATGTGATGCCGCGATTTCTACGCATTGACCAGATCCGTACGAGCGCGAACTTCTTCTCCAGGCGCGTCCGGAGCCAGCAGCGTCGTCGCCAACGGCTTTAACGTGCACCATACCCTTCATTGTGCCACCCTCACGGTCACGTGTCCTTGTAGCCGGGACGCCACCGTACCTCAGCCTCCGGTCCGAAGTATGGATTACACGCAGAGTTTCCTCACGAGTCCTGACAAAACATAGGGAAATGAGTTCCCTTTTGATTTTCGTAGCACATGGTGAATCACGGCGCTGCCGATCTCGACCCGGCTGGCAGGCGCACTGGCAGGTCATCTTTCTATCATTTCCGTGGGGATAAATGCATACGAATCGGACGCAAAAAGTGGTCGAAAGTGATATGAAGATCCACCATGTCCTGTTGCAGGGCTTGCTTCTTGCAGCACATACTGACGACGACTGCGCGAATCCCGATCCGGCGTGTCCCAATAGCGGAAAATCGCCGGGGCTGGGTAGTGAGCTACCCGTGGCGTGTGCAGCCGGAGGGGCGAGCCTACAGACGGAGTTCGCTGCGCCGCACGTGGGCGAGGAAGGCCTTCCACCCTAGGGCAGTCACCAGCAAGACGGGGCCAAGCGGGTCCTGGCTATCCCTTACGCAGACGCGGGTATCGTGCGGTGCAGCGACTTCAACGCAGCTGCCGCTGCCGTAACTGCGGGAGCTTTTCCGCCAGCGGCGGCCGGAGTTATCGGTATCGTCAGTGACACCCGCAGCGCGGTTGGCCCCATCCACGGGGGCGACACTATCGCGTTCAGGCCCACAGTCGTGGGACGGTTTCGAGAATTAGCTCCCGCGAGTCGTCCGGAGACAGCGAAGCCGCCACGAACGCATCGAAGATGAGGCGGAAGATATATGTATCC
>Ga0335074_10011645_pt1 | contig 12300 bp, 9 predicted proteins | sample Lox_Sample_23_FD_206715 | JGI IMG/M metagenome (GOLD analysis project Ga0335074, IMG submission 206715) | Soil microbial communities from Loxahatchee National Wildlife Refuge, Florida, United States - Lox_Sample_2.3 | ecosystem: Environmental > Terrestrial > Soil > Wetlands | place: USA: Florida...
CCACTACGTTGCGCACCAGCTTGCACGCGTTCTCTGCATTCTTTATCAGGTTGCCGATGATCTGCTCCACCGTGACCGCGTCATGTTCTTCGTGCCAGCAATCGTAATCGGTGACCATGGCGACGGTAACGTAACAGATCTCGGCTTCGCGAGCGAGCTTCGCTTCTTGCAGGTTGGTCATGCCGATAACGTCCATGCCCCAACTGCGATACACGTTCGATTCCGCTCGAGTGGAGAAGGCGGGACCTTCCATGCAGAGATATGTTCCGCCTGCTTTGCTGTTGATTCCGGTTTCGATAGCAACCGCATGGACGGCCTGCGCGAGCTGTGGGCAAACCGGATCGGCAAAGCTGATGTGCGCCACAAGGCCGCCGCCGAAGAATGTGGAGACGCGGCCGCGGGTGCGATCGAAGAATTGATCGGGTATCACGAAATCAAGCGGCGCATGCTCTTCCTTGAGCGAGCCGACTGCACTGAGCGAGAGAATGCGTTCGACTCCCAGCATCTTGAACCCGAAAATGTTCGCGCGAAAGTTCAACTCGGACGGCATGAGACGGTGCCCGCGTCCGTGGCGCGCGAGAAAGGCCACGCGGCTGCCTTCCAACTCGCCAATTATGTAAGCATCCGACGGTTGGCCAAAGGGGGTTGCCAGGCGCAGTTCTTCTTGCGCCTCAAAGCCGGGCATGGAATAGAGCCCGCTTCCGCCGATAATGCCGATGTCTGCTTTCTTTTCCAATCTGGTTCCGCTCCTTCCGCGATCTACTTCTGTATCAGTTCCAGCAGCACCCCGCCGGTAGAAGCCGGATGCACGAATACATATATGTGGCCGCCGGCGCCCGCACGCGGTTCATTCAGCAGCCGCGCGCCTGCTTTGCGTAGGCGATCTGTTGCCTTTGCGAGATCGTCCACACGCAGTGCGATGTGGTGTAAGCCGGGCCCTCTTTTCTCGATGAACTTCGCAATTGTCGATTCCGAATCGGTTGCTTCCAACAGCTCGATTCGAGGCGATTGCGTCCCGCCGCCGGCCGGCAGCATCGCCACATCTACTCGCTCGTCCGCTACCGTTTCATGAGCGGTTACGGTCATGCCGAGCGTGTCTTGATAGAAGCGCAGCGCTTCTTCCAGGCTGCGAACTGCAATTCCAAGATGGTCAATTTCAATGCTCAACCGTTGCCGGTCGCCGGTGAAACCCGATCGTAGCGCCTCAACGGCCTCGTAAGGGTCCTCTACTCGCGCGGCGACGCGATCCGCATGAGTAGCGATCTGCTCGTCTGAAAGGGAAGCGAGCAGATTGTCGCGAAGCATCTCGCGCAGCCGGAACGACCAGGTCTCGGTACGAGAATTCCGCCGGCCGCGCTTTTCGAAGACCTCATGGATGACCTCCCAAAGATCATCGACTCCTTTGCCTTCTGTCGCTACCACGCGCCGCACTGGAGCCGCGTTGGCACGCTCCGGCGCGTCGGCCAGACTCTGCATCGCACGGATCTCTTGCTCGAGCCGAGCGGCTCCCGGCCTGTCCGCTTTGTTGATGGCAAAGACATCCGCGATCTCCATGACACCAGCCTTGATCGTCTGCACGTCATCGCCCTGGCCGGGCACGAGAACGAGTACCGTCACATCCGCCAGACGTGCGATTTCCACTTCGTCCTGGCCCACGCCCACTGTTTCAATAATGACCACGTCGCGGCCGCCGGCATCGAGCAGAAGGGCCATTTCCAAAGTGCCCTGCGCAATTCCGCCGAGCTTGCCACGGCTCGCCATGGAGCGAATGAAAACGCCGGGATCATCGTGATGATCCTGCATGCGAATGCGATCGCCCAAGATCGCTCCATGCGTATAAGGACTGCTTGGATCGGCGGCGATAATTCCGACCGTTTGCCGGTTGCGCCGCAGACCTTTGGCGAGCTGATCCACCAGCGTGCTCTTCCCTGCCCCCGGCGCTCCTGTGATGCCCACGATCATGGCGCGCCCGGTGCGCGGAAACAACCTGGCGATGAGATCGCGCCCGGCGCTGGTTTGACTCTCGATGAGGCTGGCGGCGCGGGCCAACGCGCGCACGTCGCCCGAAGCGATACGCTGTTCGAGATCTGCTGTTTGGATCCTGGCCGCCAATTACTCTTTTAGCAGTTGCCGCGCAATCACCAGGCGCTGAATCTCGCTGGTGCCCTCGCCAATGGTGCACAGCTTCACGTCGCGATAGAACTTTTCCACCGGGTAGTCCTTGATGAATCCATAGCCGCCGTGGATCTGCAGAGCCTCGTCGGCCACCTTGACGGCGATTTCGGAGGCGAACAGCTTGGCCATAGCGGATTCGCGCGTGACGCGATTGCCCGCGTCCTTCTTAGCGCCCGCCGAATAGATGAGCCAACGGGCGGCTTCAATGGAGGTGGCCATGTCAGCCAGCTTGTTCTGAATCGCTTGAAACTCGGAGATGAAACGGCCGAACTGCTTCCGCTGCTTGGAATATTTGAGCGCGGCATCGAATGCCCCCTGCGCGAGCCCGAGCGCGAGAGCCGCGATCGAGATGCGGCCCCCGTCGAGCGTGCGGAGGCTATCGACGAAACCTTCGCCCTGTTTGCCGAGCAATTGGCACTGCGGCAGGCGGCAATCCGTGAACAGCACTTCGCCGGTGGCGCTGGCGCGCATGCCGAGCTTGTTTTCCTTCTTGCCGACGCGGAAGCCAGGCGTACCTTTTTCGAGGATGAAGGCCGAGATGCCGTGCTGCGAAGCGGAGCGGTCGGTGACGGCCATGGCGACGCAAACGTCGGCGTACTGGGCGTTGGTGGTGAATGTTTTGCCGCCATTCAAGACCCACTCGCCATCCTTCAGCGTGGCAGTCGAGCGGGTGCCCGCGGCGTCCGAGCCGGCTTCCGGTTCAGTAAGCGACCAACAGCCGATCCATTCGCCGGTTGCGAGCTTCGGGATGTACTTGCGGCGCTGCTCATCATTGCCGGCCAGGAAGATGTGATTGGTGCAGAGCGAATTGTGGGCGGCCACGATAAGGGCAACGCTCGGATCGACGCGCGCGAGTTCTTCGATGATGATCGAGTAATCGATGTAGCCGAGCCCCGCGCCGCCCAGGTCCTCGGGAAAAATCGCGCCCATGATGCCAAGTTCGCCGGCCTTCTTGATCAGCTCCAGGGGGAAGGTTTGGTTTTCGTCCCAATCGAGGACATGCGGCGCGATCTCGGCCGCCGCGAAGTCGCGGATGGATTTGCGAAGCTGGATCTGCTCCGCCGTAAAGTCGAAGTTCATATGTTGGTTCGCCCCGTTTGCGCTTGGCCCGGGTGCTTCCCAATTGCACGTCGCCGCTGGCAAGAGCGCGGCGCGAGGGCGCTTGGAATCCTTGGCCAGCTTAGCATTCGAATGGCTTGGCCCTTTTCTGCCAAACGAAATGGGGGGGCCGTGTGGTCGTTTGCGAAACGAAGCCAAACTGAAGCTGTTTTGCCAAACGAACTTCCCTGGACCGGGGCCTGAGCGGCTCTCGGTTTTGCGAAACGAACCCAAAGTGGACTCCTTGTGACCAAATTGCCCTGCTTCTTGCATTACGAGAACCCAATTTTGCCTCTGCGGCGAGCGTTTTTACCAAACGAACCCAAGTTCTGGGCGTTTCTGCCGAACGAACCCAGGCGCTGAAAGGGGGAACGGCCGTGTTTTTGCGAAACGAAGCCAATCCCCGCCGCGGGGGATACGCAAGAACATACCGAGGCCGCCGGTGCTCTGGCCGCGGGTACGGGAGCAAGTGCTACAAACCAAAGGCCCACAAGGTGGTGCGCTTCGGTGATCAGGAGTCTATGGTTGCGCGTGGGCTCCCGCAGGCTACAGAGATCGCGTGGTTCACTGGTTACGGGCGGACGCAAAGAACGTATTCGTCCTGATTGAGCACAAGGAGCACACGAACATGAAGCCAAAGAACACGATCTGCCTCTGGTTCGACAAAGACGCGCACGAGGCGGCGCGTTTCTACTCCGCCACCTTCCCGGACAGTGAAGTAACCGCTGTTCACAAGGCCCCGGCTGACTATCCTGGCGGCAAGAAGGGCGATGTGCTGACGGTGGAGTTCACCGTCCTGGGCATTCCATGTCTCGGTCTCAACGGCGGCCCGGCGTTCAAGCACAGCGAGGCCTTTTCCTTCCAGATCGCAACCGAGAATCAGGAAGAGACGGACCGATACTGGAATGCAATCGTCGGCAATGGCGGCACTGAAAGCCAGTGCGGTTGGTGCAAGGATCGCTGGGGCCTCTCCTGGCAGATCACTCCGCGCGCGCTAACCGATGCACTGGCGGCTGGTGGCGGCGAGGCCAAGCGTGCCTTCGAGGCGATGATGCCGATGAAGAAGATCGACATTGCCGGCATCGAGGCAGCGCGGCGAGGCTGACCGGAACACGCCGAAACATCGGAACTAGGCGGATCGACACGCCTGAGCACATCGGATGTCGACTCTCACCGTTGCCCGGTCGCTCTTATTTGTTCCTTAGCAAGCCGAACACTCCCACACCATTCCTGGTCCCGACGTACACCTTGCCATTGGCAATCATGGGCGTAATGAACTTATTGCCCGAGCCGAAACGATCTCTTCCAAACCACGACTGATCGCTGTTGTATAACTCTCGCGACAGGTCGTTTGCGTCGTAGGCATGCAGCACCGCCGGATCTTTGTTCTCCAGCACCCAAACAATTCCATTGCGCGTTCCGTCAGCCGAAATGCTTGGCGACGCCCCGGGGTATATAAATTTAATCGATGTCTGGGAAGCCGGTTCCGGCAGTAGCCGCGCATTCCGGAATCGGTACTGCCGCAGCGGGTCTTCGGTCGAGGCGTAGTAAAGGCTGCCGTTGAAATACGCCGGGATCGGTCTCGCAAAGCTGTGTTTGAACGCCTTGGGCAGCTCCTGATAGATGCTGTTTTGCTTCGCGCTGAACTTCCCCATCGCCTCCCGATCCAGCAGATAAATGTTCAGGTCTTTGCCAGCTCCCACTACGAGATGGCGAACTTTTCCGCCGGCATCGAGCATATCCGGCAGCACTAACGGGCCGCCCGAACCCAAGTCACCGTCGTTGTCATTCTCCGTCTGCACGTCAAACATCGTGAAGTAATCGGCAACCTGCAGCCGGCCCTTTATTTCATTGATCTTGATAAACGAATTCCCAAAATCGCTTTTTGCCGGGAATCCCCTCGCGTTCAGGGTGGTATCGAAATCGCCGTTGGCCAACATCACGTAGACGTTGGCTTGCGAGTCGGCCGCCGGTCCCGCGCCAGACTGCCAGATCGCGCCTTCATCGCCATTCGGTGTCAGATTCAGTACTGATCTTTGCTTCAGAGTGCTCGCATCATACGCCATCACCCAGCCGTTGTAACGGCCGATGTCGCAATGCGAAGTCCACGTCAGATAAAGCGTGCGATTCACCAACAGCAGCGCGGCCCGCTCGGCATATTGTTTCGGATCGAAGGCCGGCGCATCCGGGTAGGTAGCCGCAATCTCCATCGGGCCGCCCGGCTGTTCCGCGCCACTCTGCAAATCGAGCGCATGCAGTCTGTGCCGATAATGCCCTTGCGCATCTTTGGTCATCGCGACGGTATAGAGCGAGCCATGCGGCCCCTGTTGGCGATCGATCACCGGTGTCGCCGTAATCCCGATTTCCGGAGTAATCTGGCTGCAGTTGCGATCGTCGGAAGTGGTTTCGCCTCGCCCCAGCAACCGCACGTGCCAGAACTCCTGTCCGGAATCCGCATCGAATGCGTAGACGCTGTCATGCTCAGTCGCAACGAACAACACGTTCCGGGTTCCCCGATTGGGCATCTGCAGACCGTGAACGTACAACGGTTCGGCATCGACTTTTCCGTCAACTGCAATGACAAACAGCTTGCCGAACGTTTTCGTATTGACGTTTGCGGGCGTGAGCATCGATTCCCCCAGGTTCTGCCCGGTCCGCGCGACATCGTTGTGCCAAGTGAGAACATCCTGTCCCGCAACACTTCCCGAGATGCTCGAGACCCAAACGGCCAACACCAACGTCGCTGTGCGCATTTGTGTAGTGACGCGCCTTCACGGCTCCGAGTTCCCGGGCGGCTTCGCTCGGGCATTTCGGTGACCGAGCGGGGAAGGAGAACAAGCCGGAAGGCGGAGTCAACCCGTGTAAGTACAAGTACTGGTACGTCCGGGATTAGCAGTTATGGAACTTTCACCAAACGGTTGGGATAATAAACGCGGTCAATATTCGAACCATGATAAGCTCTGTAGGACTTATGAGAGGACGGATGGTAAGAACCTTAACACAACTTTTCTCCGCCGGCACCGCTGCGGTGTTTTCGATCGCTGGCGGCGCTCTTTTAGCCCCGAATCCCGTCTCGGCAGCAGTAACGGTCACCCTAAGCTCTAATGCCGCGAGTGTGCCAGTCGGCGGTACGCTCACCTTCACGGCGAGCCCATCGGATTCACTGAATCCGGGCGCAACGTTCCTTTATCGATTCAACGTGAGGCCCAGCGGAACCTCGGCATTTTCCGTTGTCCGGGATTTCTATGAATTCGACTACTTCTATTGGACTCCCTCCACCCAGGAGGGCTCTTATGACATCCAAGTGGTCGTGCAATCGTCCGCGGGCGGCACGGCTTCGGCGATCGAGACCGTGGCGGTCCTCTCGCGGATCACGGGTTCTTCGCCGGTGGTCTCTCCCACTGCAAATTCGCTGGTCGCCCTCTATAGCGCGCCCGTGTGCAGTTCGGGGACCCAGTTGCGTGTGAGTTTCAAAGCTCCCGGCGACACCACCTCCCAGTTGACGCCATGGCTCGTCTGCGACGGCGTGCACAGTGTCAACTTTTATATCGGCGGCATGCGTGCCAACACCACCTACACTCTGCAGCAGCTCAGCTCAACCGGTTCAGCAGGGCCGCCGCTCAACTTTACAACCGGCAGCGTACCAAGCAACATCGACACTCACAGCCCGTTTACCATCAAGGCGGCGCCTTCGTCCGATACAACGTATCCGATCGAGTTGCGCTGCTGGAATCCGGCCTATGCAACCGATCTCCAGGAGCGGGTCGTGTGGTATCTTCCGGCGTCGAGCCTCTGGAACGGCTACCTGGTGCGGGCCGCTCCCGGCGGGACCTTCATTGGAATCTCGGATCAAGACGGGGTTGGGGACGACAAGATGTTGAAGGAATTCGATATGGCCGGCAATCCGATCCGCGAGACAAACTGGCCCATTCTCAATACGGAAATCAATGCCTATCGAGCCGCGCATCACCTAACGCCGGCCACCGTCCGCATCAACTACATGTCTCATGAGGGCCATCGCCTTCCGAATGGCAACACGTTGACGATGGTCAGCGAGGAGCGAGTCGCCAATCAGGGGCAAGGGAATGTCGATGTTCTCGGCGACATTATCCTGGTGCTCGATCAGAACTTCCAGTTGATCTGGGCTTGGGACTCTTTCGATTATCTGGATGTTACTCGTAAGGCGCTGCTCAATGATACCTGCACTGCCGGCGCCGCAGGCTGCCCGGCAATGTTTTTCAACAAGCAGCCAAATGGGCAGACGTATACTGTGGCGAACGATTGGACTCACGCGAACTCAATCGCCGAGGATCCTTCGGACGGCAACCTGATCATTTCGCTTCGGCACCAGGCTTGGGTCGTCAAAGTGTTCTACAACAACGCTTCCGGTGATGGCCATATCATGTGGCGGCTTGGTAACCAGGGAAGTTTCACTTTGGCGAATGGCACTCCTTCCAGCTCCTGGTTCAATTACCAGCACGATGCCGGGTTCCAGAACAACGGCTTATTGACGCTTTTCGACAACAATAATATGAAGACCGATGGCGTTGACAGCCGGGGCCAGGCTTGGAGTCTAGACCAAACGCATCTAGTGGCTACGCTGGTGCAGGATTACGACCTCGGGGTTGAGTCGTTCGCCCTGGGTGCCGCGCAATGGCTTCCCAGCGGCAACTATTGGTTTGGGGCGGGCTTCATCAATTACGACGAAACTCAAGCCACGGAATTCACTCCTTCGGGTTCGGTGGTGTTCAAGGATCAGAGCGGGAACACTACCTACCGCGCCTTCCGGATTCCGACTATGTACGACCAATAGGAACGCAGCCCGGCCAACGGTGGGATCACCGAATTCCTATCAGTTCCTCGCACTTCTCCGAGTATCCGGCGATTTCCCGGCGTTAGACTATGTTCCACAGGGACCATGAGGTCCGGTTGCGACGGAATCGGGAGAGTTCAAGTGAGAAAGATTGGAATTATTCCAAAAAGCGGCCTTAGCGCCGCTTTACTTTTGACATTTGTAATCGGGCTGCAATCTTCCGCCGAGGAAGCGGAATCGAGGCGGATGGTGTTTGCCCACTACCTAGTTACCAATCAGGATTACCAGGACAACAGCAGCGCCGAGGCGAAAGTCCGGGCTTACATGAAAGAGATCCAACAGGCGCAGGCCATCGGCATCGACGGTTTCGCCCTCGACGTGGGAAGCTGGCTGAGTTCCGGCGCCGGCGCCGAGTATTACATTGCATACTCATCGCAGATGTTTGAAGCGGCCGCGCGGCTGCATAACGGATTCAAGCTGATGTTTTCCGCGGATTTTTGTTGTGGCAACCAAGCCAGTGACGCCGAAGACATGATGCGCCGCTTTGTCAATTATCCGCGGTTCGCAGATGTTTATTTCCGGCACGACAGCAAATATGTACTGACCACTTTCGCAGGCGACGCACTCGGGGTGCCGGCGTGGCAGACGATCAAATCGGATCTGGCAACCGGCGCGAATCCCTCCACGGCAACGGTTGATCCATCGTGGGCGTCGACAACTGTTGCGGTGGCGGGTAAGCCGAGCAACGCTCCGTTCCAGATCTTTTTTGTTCCGGCCTTCTTCGGTGCTTTTGGCGGAGAGCTTCCGACGCAATCCGAGATACAAAGCGGATTCAATACCTGGAAGCCGGTGGTGGACGGCCTGTTCTATTGGGGTATCGCGGGCGTGCCGGGTTCCGGCGGACCGCTCGACCAGCTTCCGAGCAGCGAAGCGTACGCCTCCGTTCTCCACAGCGCCAATAAGCTGTACATGGCGCCGATTGCGTTGCAGTTTTGGGGCGCGGACGCGGCTCGCTATTTCGAGTACAGCGGATACCAAGGCATGCGGGACATGTGGCGGAACGCGATTGACGCCACTCATCCGCAGTGGGTTGAGATCATCACTTGGAACGACTTCATCGAGGGCACTTATATAAGTCCAATCGACGACCCAAACAAGTATCCGTTCGCGAATTTCCTTGTGGAAAGCGGACTGCCGACGCAGCCGGGACCATTGGGTTACTTCCACAGTCATGTCGGGGCTTGGGCACTCCTGCCATACTTTATCGAGTGGTACAAGACGGGCTGCCAGCCAGACATCCATAAGAACTCGATTTACTGGGCGTATCGCACGCAATCGGTGAATGATAATGCGGCTAGCGGTATTCCGGCTCTGGGAGCACTGAACGGTCCGATCGCCGACGAAATCTACGTGACGGCAAACCTTGCGCAGGCCGGAACGCTTACCGTTACTTCCGGCACGCTAACGACGAGCTTCGATCTTACGCGCGGAAGCACCGACGTGAAGGCGCCGTTCATGGATGGCGATCCTCCCGTCTTCAACTTCACGCCGAACGATAAAAATTGTGCTGCTTTGATCGGGAGCGGCAGAGACCCGATCGGCATTTACACTTATTACCCGGCCGGCGGCCCCTCGATTCAATACAACGACGAATATTATTCGACGGGTTTCCTGAGTGGGCGTTGTGGAGAATCCCGGGAGCGGTGGGGAGGCGACGCGTTCTGAGAATGTCCGTGCTGTTGGGCGATCACGGGACGATTCAAAGAGGCTGAAGTCAAATTTGTTGTTGTGATTCAGAGTGGGCAAAAGGCTGGGCGCAATCTATACTCGTTTCGGCAACTCGTTCTCCGGAATTAATGCTATGCGAGAAGACGAAGCATGAGCATCGAGATCAAACGCTGCTTTTTTTGAAGCGACATCAAGGCCGAGGCCGTGAGCCTCAGGAACCACATTGAACGTGAGTTGGGTGTGCCAATCCGGGTGCGTGCCGGCGCGCCCGGTGCACTGGATGTTTTTGTCGACGGCGAACAGATCTACTCAAAGAAAAAGACCGGCCGTCTCCCGACAGCCGATGAGCTTATCAGCCTGATCCGCTCTAAATTTGCACGGTAGCGGGCTCGGACGAGTTGCAGTTGGCGCGCAGGCTTACTGCAGGTCGAACCTTGCTTTTCATGACATATTTCGCTCGCAAACGAATCGTTCTTAACTGCTAACTTGTACATTGCAAATTGCGCATGATTTCCCCTGCGTGGCCAAGGCGCTATCGGGGCTCAGGGCGGCTATGGAATCGAGGTGGAATTTGCAAAGAACATGGACAGTCTTTATTTTGCTGACCGGCGCGGTAGTTTTGACACCGGGTACCGGATGGGCGCAGTGGAAGACGCCATGGGAGTACCAGGGAGCACGCGGCGCCGAGCATTGGAGCGAACTTGATCCCGCATACGCCGCCTGTAATGCGGGCAACGAGCAATCGCCTATCGATATTCGAAATGCGAAAGAAGCCAATCTTCCCGCCCTAGCGTTTGAATACAAAACTGTCCCGCTCAAGTATCTGGTCAATAACGGCCACACAATCCGGGTGAACTATCACGACCCATCAGGTACTGGTAGCTTTCTGATGGTGGGAGGAAAGCGTTACCAATTGACACAATTTCACTTTCATCACCCGAGCGAAGAGTACGTCGACGGCAAGCAATACGATATGGTGCTCCATCTGATGCACAAGAGCGATGACGGAAACATCGCAGGGGTGGCCGTTCTTTTGAAGGCCGGTAACGCGAACTCTACAATTCAAAAGATTTGGGAATACATGCCCAAGGTTGAGAGCAAAGAGATCGATGTTCCCGGAGTGGAGGTCAATCCCGCAGGCATGCTGCCTCGCGACACCGGCTATTACATGTACATGGGGTCGCTGACGGCCCCACCCTGCACTGAAGGCGTCGAGTGGTTTGTTCTGAAGACTCCGGTCGATGTCTCAGCCGAACAGATCAGTGCGTTCAGCAAACTCTATCCAGATGACGTGCGCCCTCTTCGGCCGCTCAACGGACGCGTCGTGAGGGAGAGTCAGTGATATCCGGCCGGGCCATTGCGCGATTGTCGATAGTCGAGGTATACTGTCGATAGTCGAGGCATCGACAATATGCCCAAACCGTCAGAGTTGTTGCAGGGAACACTCGACCTTCTAATTCTCAAGATAGTAGCGCGCAGCCCGCTTCATGGTTGGGGCATAGCGAAGCAGATACAAACGCTCTCGGGCGAGGCTCTGTCGGTGGGCCAAGGATCTCTCTACCCGGCACTGCACCGGCTCGAAAATCAAGGCTGGATCCGCGCGAAGTGGGAGGAGTCGGATCTGGGACGGCCTGCGAAAACCTATTCGCTAACGCCCGAGGGCCGCAAACAACTCGAGCGTGAGCTCAAGACCTGGAACCGCCTCTCTTCCGCCGTGCACCTTCTGATTCAGAACGCCTAACTGCGCCATTGCTATGCGAATTCTTCGGATCATCCAACGGCGCGTTCATTCATTGCTGCATCGCTCGCGTGCCGACGCGGAGCTTCAACGCGAGATTGAAATTCACATTCAGCAGCTCATTAGGCAGGGCATCGCAGCGGGCATGACGGAGATGGAAGCTCGCGCGATAGCCTTGCGGGAGTTCGGACCCATCGAGACCACGAAGGAGAAATGCCGCGATACGCGCGGCGTGAGCTGGATTCAGGATTTCACGCAAGACTTACGTTACGGCCTTCGTATCCTGCGCGAGTCGCCGGGCTTCACCACGGTCGCCGTACTCACACTAGCCTTGGGCATCGGCGCCAATACCGCGATTTTCAGCATTGTAGATGCGGTGCTTTTGAGATCGCTTCCCTATCCCGATCCCGATCAACTCGTGCTCATGTTCAATGCGCCGGTGAAACGGCCCGACGCGCTGGCAGGCGTTTCGTATAGAGACTTCACCGAGTATCGCAAACAGAACGGCGTGTTTAGCGAGATGGCCGGAAACACATTTCACGATCTCACGCTCACCGGAGCAGGCGAGCCATCGACTGTGAACACGGCTGACGTCACACCGGAGATATTTCCTCTGCTGAGTGCAAAACCTTTGGCCGGCCGCACGCTTCTGCCTGAGGATGGCAAGCAAGGCTCGGCCGCCGTCGCGGTGGTGAGCGAAAATCTGTGGCGCAGCCGGTTTGGTTCCAATCCGGGTCTTGTTGGCCAG
>Ga0335074_10011646_pt1 | contig 12300 bp, 9 predicted proteins | sample Lox_Sample_23_FD_206715 | JGI IMG/M metagenome (GOLD analysis project Ga0335074, IMG submission 206715) | Soil microbial communities from Loxahatchee National Wildlife Refuge, Florida, United States - Lox_Sample_2.3 | ecosystem: Environmental > Terrestrial > Soil > Wetlands | place: USA: Florida...
ACTCGCTCCAGGAGCCGAACATGACCCGTCCCCCGGTGAGCTCTAGCCCGGCATCAGCGAGTGCGCCGGCCACGCCAGTCGCTCGATCCTGGGAAGCGGCGTACTCATATTCACCGGTGACGTGCGCGATGCGGCGCCGGCCGAGGGAGAGCATGTGCTCGGTCGCCAGACGACTCCCTTGCACGTTGTCGCTGACGACGCACATGTCCTCCGGATCCTCCGAAGGCGCATACGCGTAGACCACGGGAACGGGAAGGTCGCGCCCGATGGACGGCCGCGCGTTGGTGTCCGATCCCACCAGGATGAGTCCGTCCACGCGCCGGGAAAGCAGCGCCTGCAAATGATGCTGCTCCCTGATTGCATCGCGGCGCGCGTCGCAGAGGAACACAGAGGTCTGCCCGGTGCCGAACGCGTCCTCAGCTCCCATCATGATCGGGATGGAGAAGCGGCCCACCAGGTCCGTCGTCAGCAGGCCGACGGTGCCGCTGCGCCCTTCAAGTAGCCCTTTCGCTAGCGCGTTCGGGTGGAATGAGAGCCTCTCCGCAGCTGCGAGCACTCGGTCGCGAGTTTCGACGCGCACGTCGTCGCGGCCGTTGAGCGCGCGAGATGCCGTCGCGATCGAGACGCCGGCCAACTGCGCGACCTGACTGAGCGTCGCGGCCTTAGGAGATTGCAACGCCCTGGTCCGCCAATCCTCGCGCTGGAAAGCCAGCGTCGCTGTTCCGTAACTTTCGTCAAATCATTACATGATGCATCCCTTGACGCAATAAGTAGCAGATAGCTAGGCTGCGGCAAGCTTTCCGGGAATTTACGGTACGGCCCCCAAGGAGGGCAATGAGCGCAGAGGCCGTGACGGGCTCCGCAGCCGTCACCGTGGCAGCGGGTCGCGGGGCGCTTATGCCGCTCGGCATCGATTCAGTCCGCATTACGGGCGGCTTCTGGGGCGAGCGGCAAGAGGTCAACGCCCGTACGACGCTAAAGCACTGCCTCGGCTGGATGGAGCGCCTCGGCTGGATTGCGAACTTCGACCGGACCGCCGCGGGCGAGGACGCAGAGCGGGCGGGCCGTTCGTTCTCCGACTCCGAGATCTACAAGCTCCTCGAAGCACTGGCTTGGGAGTCCGCGCGGAGCAGCGACGTCTGGGCCGAGACCGCCTTCACCGAACTCGCGCGGCGGGTAGTCGCCGCGCAGCAGCCCGACGGCTACCTGCACACGAAGTTCGGGGGGCCGGGGCAGCCGCCGCGGTACTCCGACCTCGAATGGGGTCACGAGCTCTACTGCGCCGGACATCTGCTGCAGGCTGCCGTGGCCCGCGCACGGACCGCTGGCGCGGATGACCTCGTCTCCGCGGCGGTGAGCCTGGCCGACCACATCTGCCGCGTCTTCGGCCCGGATGGCATCGAGGCGGTCTGCGGGCATCCCGAGATTGAGACGGCGCTGGTGGAGCTCTACCGGGTCACAGGCGAGCACCGGTACCTCGACCAGGCGGTGCTCTTCATCGCCCGCCGCGGCCACGGCACCCTCAAGACTGGGGGGGTTACCTCCGCGTACTTCGTCGACGACATGCCCGTCCGCGATGCGGCTGTCCTGCGAGGGCACGCCGTGCGCGCCCTGTACCTCGCTGCGGGCGCCGTCGACATCGGGGTCGAGAGCGCCGACGCAGAACTCCTCACCGCCCTCCGGGCACAGTGGCGCAGCACCGTGAGCCGGCGAACCTATCTGACCGGGGGCATGGGGTCACGGCACGAGGGCGAGTCTTTCGGCGAGGATTTCGAGCTGCCGGCCGACCGGGCCTACTCCGAAACTTGCGCGGGGGTCGGGTCGGTGATGTTCAGCTGGCGTCAGCTGCTGGCCGACGGCGACGAGGCGTACGCCGACCTCATTGAGCGAACGCTTTACAACGTCATCGCGACGAGCCCGAACCAGACCGGCGACGAGTTCTTTTACGTCAACCCGCTGCAGCGCGACACGCCCGGGCAGGAGAGCGCGCGGGACGTTCCCAGCCCTCGTGCCGCTTCCAGTCAGCGCGCACCGTGGTTCGAGGTCTCTTGCTGTCCCACGAACGTCGCGCGCACCTTCGCGAGCCTCGCGGCCTACATCGCCACTATCGACGCGTCGGGATTGCAGATCCACCAGTACGCACCGTCGACCATCGCCGCCGTCCTGCCCGACGGCCGCGGCATCGCCGTGCATGTCGAGACGGAGTATCCCCACTCGGGATCGGTGGTGGTGACCGTGGACGAGAGCCCGGCCACGCCATGGACGCTGAGCCTGCGCGTACCTGCCTGGGCGCTGGACGGGGCCACCATCGAGTCCGGCGGGCGCCGGGAGGCCGTTTCCGGCCGGGTGGCAAGGGTCACCCGGGTCTTCCGTGCGGGAGACCGGGTCGTGCTAAACCTGCCGCTCGTGCCCCGCCTGACGTTTCCTCATCCCAGCGTCGACGATCTGCGCGGCACGGCGGCGGTCGAGGTCGGCCCGCTCGTCTACTGCCTGGAGTCGGTCGACCAGCCAGACGTTCCGCTCCTCGACCTTCGTCTCGATGCAGCCGCGGCACCGATGCAAGATCTGCCTCCGGGCGGCGGACGGGTTCGCATGCGGGGTTACCTCGCGGGGCTGCCCTCCGGGCCCGCGTCCGCGTGGCCGTACACGCCGGAGCCGCAGGAAGGAACGCTCATCGAGCGGGAGCTCATCTTCGTCCCGTATCACCACTGGGCCGAGCGCGGCCCGTCGACAATGCGCGTCTTCGTGCCGCTGGCCGACGCCAGCGGCACGCCCGGGCCTGCCAGGGCCCACTGATACTCACCATCCGACTACAGCCAGCCATCCCCCAACAGCACGGAGACTGCCCAGGGCTAGGAGGCCCGAAATGAGAAGACGCAGACTCGTCTCCCTCTCCATCGCCGTCGTCGCCGTGACCGGCCTGGTCACTGCGTGCGGAAGCTCGAACTCCGGCGGCGGCTCGTCGTCAGGCAAGCTGACCGGCACCGTCACGCTCGGCTTCGCCGGCGGCGGCAACATCAACACCTACGTTGGCGACATCATCAAGCACGCCGAGAAGGCGCTGCCTGGCGTCACGATCAAGGAGGTCGTCTACCCCACCTACGACGACCAGCTGAATGAGCTGCCTACCGAGTTCGCCGCGGGGACCGCGCCGGACATCACCATGTGGGACAACTCGGCGCCCATCGCCGAGTTCGCGACGCAGGGCGCGATCGCGCCCATGAGCAGCCTGATCGGCGCTACCTCTATCAACCTGTCGGACTTCCCGCTGGCCCTCGTCAACGGCTGGAAGATCGACGGCAAACTGTACGGTGTGCCCGCGTACCTGCAGAACTCGGCCTATGTATACAACCATGACGTGCTCAGCAAGGCAGGCATCACCAGCTACCCGACCTCCATGGCCCAGGTAGGCACGGATGCCCAGCAGGTCAAGACCAAGACCGGGAAGGCCGGCATCGTCATCCTGGAGAACCTCTTCCACCTGACGCAGTACATGATCGCATTCGGCGGCGGTTACAACTACGGCAAGACCATCGACTCGACGCAGAACGTGGCGGGCCTCAACTTCCTGCTCAAGCTGTTCGCGACCGGCGCTGCGGCCTCGTCGGAGCAGCTCGGCGCGAGCTGGGACGGCGTCGCGATCGGCGACAACAATGCGGCAATGGCCGACGGCGGGCCCTGGTACATCGGGTACATGTCGGCGTCGGCGCCGAAGGTGTCGTATTCGCTTGAGCCGATCCCGAGCAGCACGCCCGGCAAGTCCGTGGTCACGACCTACGGCGGTGCCTACAGCATCTCCTCTAAGTCAGCCAACAAGGCCCTCGACATGGCGGTCATCGCCCAGCTAACCAACGCCTGGTCGCAGAACGAGGAGATCACGACGAACCTCGGCTTCGTCCCGGCCATGACGAAGTACGCGGCCGACTACCGGACGCACACTCCCGAGTACGCACCCTTCACCAACGCCGTGCTCGCCAGCGGCGCGTCACTGAACTACCCCATCAAGACGACAGCATTCGGCAACGCCCTCGTGACCGGCTTCCAGCAACTGGCCGCCTCGCACAAGACGTCGTCCGCGGCGCTCCTCAAGCAGTTGCAGACACAGTACGGGAGCTAGCAGGCAGGAACCCCCTCCAGGGCGGGGGCTGGCAGCCCGACCGCCAGCCCCCGCCCTCTCCGCCAGGCGATAGGGACCGCATTGACCGCCACCGCATCGAAGAACGAGATTCTCCAGCAGGGCAGGCGCAGCGGGCTGCGACGCTTCCTGGGCAGCGACAATCCAGCCGCATGGCTGATGCTGGCGCCTGCGATCGCGCTGCTGATCTGGTGGTACGCAGTCCCGATCGTGGAGTCCGTCGTGCTGAGCTTCCAGCACGTGGCCGAGTTCGACTTCAGCCAGCGCAGCTTCGCCGGGCTGCAGAACTACCAGCAGCTGATCAGCGATCCCGCGTTCCGCAAGTCCCTGGAGATAACCGGCACGTTCGTGATCGGCGTGGTGCCGGCGCAGACCGTCCTCGCGCTCCTGATCGCCGCACTCCTGCACAGCGTCTCCCGGGCCCAGGCAGCCTTCCGCACGGCGTACTTCGTGCCCTACATGACCTCGACGATCGCGATCACGACAATCTTCATGCAGCTGTTCGTCAAGGGCGGCGTTGCCGCCACGGCGCTGTCGGTCGTCGGCATCCCCAACCAGACCTGGTACGCGAGCACGCACCTCGCACTCGCGTTCCTCGTCATCGTCTACGTCTACATGTTCGTGGGTCTCTACATCGTGATCTTCACCGGCGGCATGCAGACCATCCCGAGGGACCTCTACGAGGCGGCCAGCATCGACGGAGCCGGCCCGATCCGGCAGTTCTGGTCGGTGACCCTGCCTGGCGTCCGGCCATTCCTGGCCTTCGTGCTGGTCACCGGCATAATCCAGGCGGTCCAGGTCTTCGACCAGGCCTACGTGATCGCTGGCGGCACCGTGCTCGGCAGCCCGGCCGGGGCGACCTCAACCATCGTCATTTTCATCTACCAGGAGGCCTTCCGGCTGCTGGACATCGGTTATGCCAGCGCCGCCACCGTGTTCCTCCTGGCCTGCATGATCATCCTCGGCCTGCTCAGCAGGCGCTTCACGCCCCGCGGAGATCGGCGATGACCGCTTACCGGGCCCGGCGCCGCGCCGTGCGGGGCGTGCAGTACACGATTCTGAGCGTGTTCGGCCTGATCATGGCGGCACCGCTGATCTTCGTGATCTACGCGTCCCTGCTGGCGCCGTCTGAGTACTTCCATATCGTGGCGCCGGATCAGCTCACGCTGCAGAACTACAGCTACGTCTTCGGGCATGCCCCGATCGGCCGCTGGTACCTCAATACCGCCTTCGTCACCGGCAGTGTTGTTCTCGGCGCGGTGATCGTCAATACCCTGGGCAGCTGGGCGCTGGCCCGCTTCAGCTTCACAGGCAAGCAGACGGTGTTCCTGGTGATCATCCTGATCCTGCTGGTGCCTATCCAGGCGTACCTGATCCCGCTCTATCTTCAGGTCGTCAACCTGAACTGGCTCAACACCTACTGGTCGCTGATCGTGCCGTTCCTGGTTAACCCGCTGCTCATATTCCTGATGCGGCAGTACTTCAGCAGGCTCCCGAAGGACCTCGAAGAAGCGGCGTCGATCGACGGGGCGAACAGGTTCCGGATCTTCTGGCGCGTCGGCGTGCCCCTGACTATGACCGGCATCGCCACCCAGGCGATCCTCGCCGGAACATGGACCTGGAACGCGTTTCTCGTCCCGGTGACGTTCATCAACAACCCCAGCCGGTTCGTCCTCACGCTGGGCCTCGACAGCCTGCAGGCTCAGAACTACACCCTTCCCACCGTTCAGATGGCCGGCGTCGTGCTGTTGACGTTGCCGATCGTGATCATGTTCCTGATCTTCCAGCGCTTCATCGTGCCGAGCATCGCCACGACCGGGATCAGGGCATAGCGTGACCGGGCGGTCGCTGGACCTGAGGGCCGGCAGCGAGGAACACGGGCCCGGGAGTCAGGGCGTCGAGTTCCAGCTCTGCGGGGAGGGCTTTTCCGCGCCAGCTCCGGTCGTGGTGTTCGTCGAGCAGGACGCTGTCCGCCGCGAACTGCACGCTTCGTACTCCGCGGCCCGGCGGTCAGGCGGCGGGCTCACCGGCGAGGTCGTCGTCGAGCCGGCTCCGGGTATCAGGCTGAGTGTCATCGACTCCTGGTTGCTCACCGATTACGGGGTCGAGCTGAGCCGGTCGGTACGCGTCGCCGGCACCGGGGCCGGCACTGTCCGAGCGTCCTTCGGTACTGCCGTCGCCGTCAGGCCGGCCCGGGCCGGGGGCTGGCGCGAGGTGGAGCCGTTCGCCCCCGGCGTGACGTACGGGAACGGGGAGCCGGTGGCGCCGCTCGCCCTTGCCAGAGCTGCGGTGAGGCGCTCCGGGGTCGGGACTGTGCTCATTCGCGAGGACCGCCTCACTGCCCCGGCCTTCGCCCTCCGCTACCCAGACGGCGGCTGGATTGCGGTGGTCGACCCGGCGCCGGATGCGGCGACGGTGGCCGCCGACGGCCTCGCCGAGGACGGCGGCGAGTCGCTATGCGATGAACGGATGCGCTTCCTGTCGCTGGGCGCCCGGCTGGCCCGGCCGTCCCTGCTTGAACTGCTCGCCTGCTGCCCGGGGACCGAAGGCGAGCACACCTATAGCAGCGGCGGTCTCCCCCTCAAGCAACTCCATGCCTGGCGCCACAGATACCACCCGCTGCGCGACGGGCTCGTGCAGCAATACCGGGTCGGCTTCGCCGCGGGCTCGGCAGGGACTTTCCCCGCCTTCCGGGATGACGTCTGGCGGCTCGCCTGGTCCCTTCTAGCGCCCGTGGTCGCGCCCGCCGATATGGCGGCCGTCGTCTGCCGCTCCGCCCAGGTGCTCGCCAGTCAGGCCGTCGAATGCCACGGGATTACCGGGGTGCGGCTTGAGAGCGACGCCGTCGTCAGCGAGCGCCGCGACGAGGACAACTCGGCTGTGATGGGCTTTGTGGGCGCCAACACCGACGCGGCCTATGCCCTGCTGCGCACGGCGGACTCACGCGGCGGTGCTGAGGCCCGCAGGTACCGCGTGCTGGGCGAGGGCATTCTCGACAGCTTCGCCCGCCTGCCCATGAGCCCTCCTGCCGGCGAGGGCTTCGATATGGAAACTGGCGAGCTGACCACCTACCGGCAATTCCGTGGCAGGCCGGCGGTCTATGCGCGTGCGCTCGCCGAGGGCGGTCTGGGCGCGCTGCAGGCCGTCGACTGGGAACTGCGGCGGGGCGCAGCGAAGCGGTCACGCTGGCTGGAGTGGGCGGCCGCTATCGGGGACTGGCTAGTGGGGCAGCAGGAATCCGGCGGCGCGCTCGCGCGAGCCTGGGAGGCGGGCACCGGGGCAGTGCTGGACCCCTCTACTACGGCCGCATATACCGTCGTCCCGTTCCTCCTCGCCCTGCACCGTTTCCGTGCCGGTTCAGGTTACGGAGAGGCGGCGCTGCGCGCCGCGGAGTACTCCTGGTCGCACGGCGGGGAACGTGGGGTGTTCGCCGGCGCCACCCTCGACAACCCCGATGTGATCGACAAGGAGGCGGCAATACTCTCCGCCGAGGCATACCTTGCGGTCCTCGACTCCACCGGTGAGCGACGCTGGCTCGGCCGGGCAATCGAGGCGGCGCACGCCGCCGAAACCTGGATCTACATCTGGAACGTACCGATGCCCGTGGATGCCGACGACCGGCTGCTGCACTGGAAGCGCGGAGTGCCAACCATCGGGCATCAGCTCATCGCCACGGGCGTGTCCATGACCGACGGGTACCTCGCCGCAAACGCCGCCGTGTTCGCGCGGCTGTTCCAGGAGACTGACGACCGGCACTGGCTCGACCTCGCCCGCATAGTCGTGCACGGGACGACGACCATGCTCGCACTCGACGGGCGCGTCTACGACCTGCGCGGGCCGGGATGGCAGCAGGAGCACTGGTCGTTCTCGCCGCGGCGTGGCTTCGGCCTGAACCGGCGCTGGCTGCCCTGGGTGCCTGTCGCACACCTCCGGGGTGCGCAACGCATTGAAGACCTCGGCGCCGACATCGCCGGGCTTGTGCTCTCCTGGGACGGGACGCCGTAACGGCAACTCATTCCAGCAGTTCGCGCACCTGGGCGATCGTGCGCAGCGGATCAGGGCCGGCCGGCCTGATGTTGAGCAACGTCACTCCGGCCTCCCGGTAGGCAGCGAGCCGGTCTCGCACCAGGCCGGGCGGGCCGATCATGGTGGTGCCCTCGACCAGCTCGTCCGGGACGGCGCGCGCCGCTTCGTCTTTGTGGCCGGAGAGGTAAAGGTCCTGAATCTGCTTGGCGGGTCCTTCGAGCCCGTAGCGGCAGGCCAGGTCGTTGTAGAAGTTCATCTGGCGTGCGCCCATGCCGCCGATGTACAGCGCTAGCTGGGGACGGGCCGCCTCCCGCAGCTGCTCCTGCCCCTCGCCCACCGCGACCGTAACGCTCGCGACCACCTCCAGCGGCTCGAGATCCGCGGATCGGCGACCCAGCCCGGCGGCCACCGCTGACCCCCAGACCTGCCCGGAACGCTCAGGCCAGAAGAAGATCGGAATCCAGCCGTCAGCGATCCGGGCGGCGGTCTCGACGTTCTTCGGTCCGGTCGCCGCGACGAATACCGGGATGGAGTCGCGCACCGGGTGGTCGATGAGCTTGAGCGGCTTGCCGAGCCCCAGCCCCTCCCCTTCCGGGAGGGGTATCTGGTAGTGCCGCCCGTTGTGGACGACCGGTTCCCGGCGCCAGATGGAACGGCATACCTCGATGATCTCTTCGGTACGGCCAACCGGGCTATCGAAGGGAACGCCGTGGAACCCCTCGATCACCTGCGGCCCGGACGCGCCGATACCGAGAATGCAGCGGCCGCCCGAGAGCGCATCCACTCCGGCGGCTGTCATCGCCAGCAGAGCCGGGCTGCGTGAGTAGAACGGCAGAATCGACGAGCCGATCTGGACCCGATCGGTGACGGCCGCCAGGAACCCCATCAGGCTCGGGCCGTCGAAGCCGTACAGCTCGGCGACCCACAAGACGTCGACCCCGGCGTCCTCGTACTCGCGGGCCCGCTTCTTGAGCGTGCCGGGGTCTCCCCTCCCGACACTCGCGCCGAGTCGCACGCCGCCTCCGCTTTCTGGGTTCCGCTTATCTACGAGCCGGCCTTGGCGTCCGGAAGCACCGCGTCGCCGTACAGCGGCGACGACTGCTTCATCTGCCTGAGCATCATCCGCATTTGCGCGATCACGCTGCCGTCGTCGTCGAGCGCCCGGCTGTCGAACCACAAGACCTCGGTCTTGGGCGTCTGGCTGAGTGCGGCCACCTCGCCCGTCACTTGGTAGCTGCGGTCGAGGAACACCGGCCCGCGCCGGAACCTGATCTCGATCGCGCCGAACAAGCCGACATGCGCGCCCATGGACTCCCTGACGCCGTCCAGCAAACGGGTGTAGAGCAGTCCAACGACCGCCGACGGCGAGGCGATCGGGCCGCCCCATGGCGATGCCGCTGTGTACCAGTCCAGGGGTTCGGTCATCGCGCCCTGACGGATGGTCGAGTACTGGCGCTCCGCATTGACACTCACGAGGCAGGAGCCGAGCACGTCGCCCGGCTTCATCGAGCTGAGGATGCGCAGCTCGCCGGGTTCGACCGGCCTCAGATCACGGCTGTACAGCGCAGATGCCGTGGCCGGGTTGCCGGCGCCAGCCGTTCCCTCCGCAACGAGAGTGTCGTCCACAGTCGTCGCCCAGGCCCGGACCTGAGCGTCGCTCTCGCCACGCGCCGGCCTCTCCAGGAACGCCTGCACGGGTTCACCGTCGGTAGTGGCGTGCCGGAAGTACAGCGACAAACTCCCCGTCTCGAACCAGCATTCGCCGAATGCCTCGAGCAGCAGGGGCGGGAACTGGTCCATGTGGATGCTGCCGGCCACCGTCCCGCCGCGGAACCCCAGTGCCGCGGCCGTCGTGTCGTCGTGAATGCTGCCCGCGATGTTGGCGGCGAGGTTCCGCGGGCTGCGGACCGGGCCTGCGATCGTGTCGTCAGCTGTCGTCATGCTAAACCCGCACACCGCCGCGGTCGGCCGCAGTCTTCGGCTCATGCCGGACGTCGCCCGGCTGTCCCATCACCCGGCGCCAGCAGGCGAACTCGAGCAGGATGCCGTCCGGGTCCTGGAAGTAGAACGAGCGCACGAACACGCCAGGGTGCAGTTCGCTGGCGACGCCGAATTCGCTGTCGTCGTGATCCAGGATCGGGCTCACGCGCACGCCCTTGGCCTTCAGCTTCTCCCGGTACTCGAGGAACTTCTCCTCGGGCACGTTGAAGGCCACGTGGTTCATCGAGCCCACTGCGCTGGTCCACTCCCCCTTGCCAGGCACGGTCACCGGCGCCGAGACGCCCGGGACCGCGTCGGGGTTGTCGGGGAACCAGAAAAACGCCAGCGCGTTCCCGCCGCCCATATCGAAGAAGAAGTGCTGGCCCTGGCCGCCCGGCAGGTCGAGCGTCTTGATGAGCCGCATGCCGAGCACCTGCGTGTAGAACTCGACCGTGCGCTTCATGTCCGAGCAGACCAGGGCCAGGTGGTTAACACCGCCGAGGTCGAACTCCGCGTTCCGCCACTCCATGAAGTCCTCCTCGGTCCTGCCGGACCTCGCGCTAAGTTCTAGTGCGCGCACTTGGGCTAAATCTAAAACGCAGTTCTAGTTTTGCACCAGGGCGGTGGACCGGGAAGGTTCGGCACGAGGTCCGCAGGCCGGCGGACCACAGCAAATCGGAGTGGCCGGTGGTTGAGATTGTCAGGGAGTTCGTCGGGCTGCCGTCGCCTGTCGTAGGCCGGGCCGGCGCGGGCGGCCACCCGTGCCAGGGCCTCTACCATCACCCCGCCGGAACGCGCCCGGTGACGGCGTTCATCGCGACGCACTACAACGTCGACTTCTCCGAGCATTACCTGGCCAGCCCGCTGGCGCAGCGGGGCTACGGGTTCCTCGGGTGGAACACGCGCTTCCGCGGGAACGAGGCGTACTTTCTGCTCGACCATGCGCTGGCCGAGATCGGCGTCGGAGTCCGCTGGCTGCGCGAGCAGGCGGGCGCTGAGCGGATCGTGCTGCTCGGCAACTCAGGCGGCGGGTCGCTGATGGCGGCCTACCAGTCCCAGGCGGTCGAGCCGAACGTCACGCCCGTCGCCGGGATGCAGCCGCTCCCGGCTATCGACACCCTGCTGCCTGCTGACCTGTTCATCGCGCTGGCTGCGCACTCGGGACGGCCGGAGGTGCTCACGGCGTGGCTGGATCCGTCCGTCACCGACGAGACCGACCCGTTGTCCGTCGACGCGGCGCTCGACCCCTACGACCCAGCCAACGGGCCGCCCTACAGCCCGGATTTCCAGGAGCGGTACCGCGCGGCTCAGCGCGCCCGCAATGAGCGCGTTACCGACTGGGCGCTGCGGCAACTGGACGCGCTGGCCGGCACGCGAGCCAGGGACCGGCTGTTCACGCTCTCGCGGACCTGGGCCGACCTGCGCATGGTCGACCCGTCGATCGAGCCGTCAGACCGGCGGCCGAACTGGTGCTACCTCGGCGACCCGAAGAAGGCCAACTACGGCACCTTCGGCATCGGCGCCGTCAGCACGCTGCGCACCTGGCTGTCGATGTGGAGCCTGCGGACCTCGCAGTGCACCGCGGCACCGCACCTGGCGCGGATCACCGTGCCGTCACTTGTCGTGCACGCCACCGCAGACACCGGCGTGTTCGACAGCGACGCCCGCGCCTTGTACGACGCCCTTGCGGCGGAGGACAAGACCCTCGCGGCCATCCGCGCTGACCACTACCTGCAAGAGCCGGACGGCTCCCGCGAGCAGGCCGCCGGCCTGATCACGGCGTGGGTCACCAGCCGTAGCAGCTAGTCCGGCATAGGCGTGCCTCAGCGAGGTCCGGACGGGCGACCACGCCGTGTCACAATGTGACACGATGCGATACACTATCACCATGGCTGATCACTACACGCTGCGGCTGGCGCCAGGGATCCGGCAGCGGCTCACCGACTGGGCCCGCCGATCCGGCATGCCCGAGCGCAGTCTTGCCCAGAGATACGTCGACGAGGGCCTCCGCCATGACGCCCATCCGCTGATCCAGTTCCTTGACGGGCCCAGCGGGCGGCGCGCCAGCCTGGCTGGCCGCGGGCTGGATGTCTGGGAGGTCATCGCCACCATCCGCGACAACGACGGGTCGATAGCCCAGGCTGCCGAGTACCTGCAGG
>Ga0335074_10011648_pt1 | contig 12298 bp, 9 predicted proteins | sample Lox_Sample_23_FD_206715 | JGI IMG/M metagenome (GOLD analysis project Ga0335074, IMG submission 206715) | Soil microbial communities from Loxahatchee National Wildlife Refuge, Florida, United States - Lox_Sample_2.3 | ecosystem: Environmental > Terrestrial > Soil > Wetlands | place: USA: Florida...
GCGGTACAGGCTCAACACGGCGGATGGCAGTCGCAAGGAAAATACCTTGCCGGTCGGTCTTTTCAGGGATTTTCCAAGTGAGAAGGCTGCCTGGCGCGAGGTGGACAGGCTCGGCTTGCTTATCCGAATCAACAGTGAAGAATCTGCAACGCGCATTCGCTTCAACACTCTCGCGGAATACTACCTAAAGGCTGATTTTGGCGAAGATGCCGTGCGTCCAAAGTCAGTCAACACCATCCCGATTGTGGAGCATTACGTTCGGGACTACCTTATTGCCCGCTGGGGTAATGAGCTCGCGAGCGACATCGGGCCTCTGGAAATTCAGCGTTGGCTGAAGTCGCTTCACACCGCAAACGGACTGGCATGGACGACCGTTTCAAAGATTCGTGGAATTATGCACCGCATCTACAAGGTCGGAATCCTGCATGAGCGCATCGAGAAGAATCCAGTGGAGCATGTCGAAACGCGTTCGCAGTCCCTTTACAAGGCAGTCGTCATCACACCCCAGCAAACCCTGGCCATCCTCAATAAACTGACAAACTCGCTGCATTACACGCTTGTCTTGACCTGTGCTGCTACAGCGCTTCGCGCGTCTGAAATCGTCTCGCTGCGCTGGTCAGACATCCTGTGGACCGACGAGCAAATCCGTGTATCGAAGAGATGGGCCAAGGGGCAGGACGGTGCAACGAAGACGGCGACCTCGAACGGCTACGTGCCGATGCATCCGGCACTGGCACAATACTTGAAAGAGTGGCGCGCGCAGAGCCCTTATTCGAAAATCGACGATTTCGTCTTTCCGTCGCTAACCAAGGACGGCAAGGTCCCAGTCAGGGCGTCGACCTTCGTGCAGGACCACCTGCGTCCGGCGGCAATCAGCGCCGGAATCGTACTTGCAAAAGGACAACGCTTCGGTCTTCATAACCTGCGGCACAGCCTTAGCACCTGGCTCGTGAATAAGGGGAAGGTCGATCCGAAAACGGTTCAGGGAATCTTGCGGCATAGCGATATCCGCACGACCATGAATCTCTACACGCAGGATGATCGCGACGAAAAGCAGGCAGCGCAGGGCGCTTTCCTAGACGCAGTAGGACTTGGAAGTCGTCTAGTGCAGTAATTTGTGGATCGAATTGTGGATTGTCACTATAGGAGCCATACAAACTTAAGTTCTTTGTTTTGTATGGCGGGGACGACGGGGCTCGAACCCGCGACCTCTGCCGTGACAGGGCAGCATTCTAACCAACTGAACTACGTCCCCAAAATAATCGACGGGAGCCGGACGGTGCATCGACCAGTCCTTATAATTCTCTTTCCCGGTTGCTGTCGGAACCTTCTTGTGTGTGTGTCACCCACACCCAATATCCAACTGCAACAACAAGATTGAGTCTACCAGAAATCGCGCGCACCGTGCTTCTGACTCGTTGCAAAAGCATCCATGCGCGATCGTCCGGTTGAGACCCGCCGAGCGGAGTACACCGATCCCAGCGCTTCTCGAAAAAAGTTCTACGTGATTCGCTTTTTATTCGCTATAATTCGCCCATGGCCGTTACTCGCCGCCAAAAAGAGGTGCTCGACTTCATCTCGAGCTTCGTGCAACGCAACGGATATTCTCCGTCCTTCGAGGAGATCGCCCATGGCCTCAGTCTCAGATCGCTGGCCACAGTACACAAGCACATCACCAACCTTCAGCAGAAGGGACTACTGCAGCGTGCCCACAACCGCAGCCGGTCCATTGACGTACTGCCCCCAAAGGCGAAGGCGCGGCCGGGCGAACGTCTGCCCCTGGTCGGGCGAATCGCTGCCGGACTTCCGCTCGAAGCAGTCGAGACCTCGGAAAGCATCTCGTTGAGTGATATCGTCGGACATCGCGACGTCTTTGCCCTCAGGGTACGCGGAGACTCCATGCGCGACGAGCACATCATCGACGGCGACTATGTCTTCGTGGAAAAAGTATCCGTCGCTCACGAGGGAGACATCGTTGTCGCCTTGGTGCGTGGGGCTGAAACCACGCTGAAGCGCTATTACCTCGAGGGTTCTCTCGTCCGCCTCCAGCCCTCCAACGCGGAGATGGACCCGATTTTCGTACCAGCTGACCAGGTCGCTATTCAGGGACGCGTCCTCGGCGTCATGCGCAAGTATTGAGCTACCCGGGCCGCCGGATTCAGGTCCGTAATGAAAAAAAGCGGGAGCCATGCGCAGCTCCCGCCCGTTTAGAAGTACTTCAAACCCCTAGGCATTCGGCGTTGAATGCTTGCCCGGCTTGACCTCAATCTCATTCACTACCTGTTGGACGTTGGGAACAGATTTGGCGAGCTTCTCAGCTTCTTTTTTCTGCGAAACCGTCTTCACGGACCCTTTCAGCACCAGCGTGCCATTCTTGGCCGAATAGTCGATGCTCTGGTCGTCCAGGTTCTTGTGCCCTTTGATTGCAGCCTTGTAGTTGTCTTCGATGGCGTCATCGAGATTCGATGACACCGCCTTCGCCTGGCTTGCAGCGCCCGTAGGCCGCACACCGATTTCATCCGCGATGGTGTAATCGGGAGCCGCCTGCTTGGCCAGCGCCGCCGCTTGGCTCTTCTGATCCTCGGAGTTCACATCGCCCGTCAGGGTAATGACGCCCTTGTCCCGGTCCTGCGAGACGCTGACGCTGCCGAGGCTATTGCTGTTCAGCGAATTCGTGACCGCCGACTTTTCATCGGGATGAGCGGGCTTGTTCTGACATCCAGCAATTGCGAGCGTTCCTGCCAGGGCGACAACCGATGCAAGGAATAACTGCTTTCCGTGATGCTGAGTGGCTTCCATACTTGCTGCTCCTTAAGTTCTTATGAACGGGATCTTCTGAACTTTCCATATGCTGGGATGCGGGCTGCGACGTTTGAATTGCACGCGCGTAAGCGAGAAAAATATTTTTCTCGCGAGCAACTCTCCGCCGAATTTCGGCATGTGCGGTCGACAGTTACACTCTGCTGCGAGAGAGAAATGCATTAGCATGGTGCCTGCATCAGCCAATTCATAAATTGAAGGACATTGCTGCAGCCATGCTCTCGGCGCACCGAACCAAGGCCCTGTTTTCGCCCCTGTCCGCACTACTGATTGCCATCGCCATATGCATCCCCTTCTCCGCTGCGCAGACCGGGCAGAAGAGCAACATCCCTCTTGATCATGGCTGGGAATTTCGCCAGCGCGTTTCCGGCGAAAGCAACCCTGCGCCGCAATGGCGTCCGGCAACCGTGCCCGGAGATGTGCACCTCGATCTGCTCGCCAACAAGCTCATTCCCGATCCCTATTACCGCGACAACGAGGCCAGGCTGCAGTGGATTCAGGACGCCGACTGGGAGTACCGGACAACCATCGACGCCGCACCGGCATTGCTTGCGCGCAAGCACGTCGATCTCGTTTTCGAAGGCCTCGACGCCTATGCCGAGGTCTATCTGAATTCGCAGAAGATCCTCGTTGCCGACAACATGTTTCGCGAGTGGCGCGTCGACGTGAAGCCGTATCTGAAAGCCGGCGCGAACGAGCTGCTCGTTGTCTTCCCTTCTCCGATCAAGACCGCACAGAAGATCGCTCTCACAGATGTGTGGCACGGCCAAACCCCCGCGCAGGATAAGACCTATCTGCGCAAAGCCGCCTACGAGTATGGATGGGACTGGGGTCCGACGTTTGTCACCAGCGGCATCTGGAGGCCCGCGCGCCTCGAAGCGTGGGACGATGCCCGCATTGCCGACTTCTATCCTCATGTGCGCGATATAGCGAAAACAGTCGCACACATAGATGCTGAGCTCGATGTTGTCTCCGCGGTTTCAGCCCGGGCGACCATCGCGCTGGACTACCAGGAAGGTAGCCAGAGCGCCCAGCTGAAGCAGACCGTAAACCTCGCTCCCGGCCTCAACCATCTCGTCATTCCCGTCGAGATACAGAATCCCCACCTCTGGTATCCCGCCGGCTACGGTTCGCAGCCTATCTATATATGGAGCGCGAAACTTGCCGTCGACGGCAAGCCAGCCGATCAGGCATCTCGCAAGACCGGCCTGCGCACCATCGTCCTGCGGCGAGACCTCGACCAGTGGGGACGCTCCTTCGAGCTCGTCGTCAATGGCATCCCGGTCTTCGCCAAAGGCGCCGACGTAATTCCCTTCGACAGCTTTCCTTCCCGCGTGACCACGGCGCAGTACCGCCGCATCCTGCAATCGGCGCGCGACGCCAACATGAACATGATCCGCCATTGGGGCGGCGGCTACTACGAGACCGACGAGTTTTACGACCTCTGTGACGAGCTCGGCCTCATGGTCTGGCAGGACTTCATGTTCGGCAATGACTGGCAGCCCGGCCCCTACTGGTTCCGCGAGAATATCGAGAAGGAAGCCGAGTACCAGGTCACGCGGCTGCGCAACCATCCCAGTATCGTCGTGTGGTGCGGCAACAACGAGACCGAAGGCTCACTCGCCTGGTCTGGTGCCGGTCAAATCGCCAAGACCTTATCCATCGAGGCCCGCGTCAAGATCTGGCAGGACTACCTGCTGCTCTTCAGCGGCACCATCCCGCGCGTCGTCGAACGCCTCGACCCCGAGGTGCCCTACTGGCCCAGTTCGCCCAGCGCCGACTACGAAGATCTCGCCCCCGGCAAAGCCTCAGGCGACATGCACGACTGGACCGTCTGGCACGGCCGCGTTCCCTTCTCCGAGTACGAGCAACACTACCCGCGCTTCATGACCGAGTACGGATTCCAGTCATTCCCCGAAATGAAGACCATCGAAGCCTTCACCGCTCCCGAGGACCGCACCAGCATCTTCACGCCCGTGATGCTCGCCCACCAGAAAAACAACGAAGGCAACTCCATCATCCACGACTACCTGCTCAAGGACTACACCGAGCCCAGGGACTTCGCGTCATTCCTGTATGTCAGCCAGGTTCTGCAGGCCGAGGGCATCAAGATCGGGGCTGAACATCTTCGCCGCAGCCGCCCACGCACCATGGGCTCCATCTTCTGGCAATTGAACGACTGCTGGCCCGTCGCATCGTGGTCCAGCATCGACTACTACGGACGCTGGAAGGCCCTCCAATACTACGCGCGGCGATTCTACAGCCCTGTGTTGGTATCCCCGCATGTTGAGAACGGCAGTCTCGCCGTCTACATCGTCTCCGACAAGACAACTCCGACCGACGCCGACCTGCGCCTGCGCATTCTCAAGTTCGACGGCACAGTTGTGCGCGAGCAGAAGCAGACCGTCCATATCCCGGCGCTATCGAGCGCGGTCTATCTGCAGATGCCGCTGGCTGAGTTTGAAAACGCCAACGGTGCCGATCCAACCCAGGTCTTTGCGGCCGCGGATCTCACCGCCAACGGCGCGCATCTCTCGAACAACCTCATCTTCCTGACTCCAACCAGGCTCATCCACCTGCAGACGGCGCACATCCAGACAGAAGTAACACCTGCAGACGGCGGCTATCGGATCAGGCTCACATCTCCCGTGCTGGCGCGCAGCGTCTATCTGACCTTCGGCGATATCGACGCCGGCCCATCCGACAACTACTTCGACCTGCTGCCCAACGAGCCAATCGAGATCACCGTCAAAACCCAGGCCCCGATCGACGCCGTCCGTCAGAAGATGGCAGCCATTTCGCTGGTAGACGCATTGACTCCGCCCGCAACCAACGGACCAGCCGCCGCACAATGAATCAGCACTCGCGGCGCTGGACAGCCGTTCAGCGCCGCCGTCTGCGCCAGCCCAGGAAAATCCCCACCACGGTCCCTACGAAGATCGCTCCTGCCAGCTTCTTCCTGCTCGTGATCGGAATGAAGCGCGTCTGCTGATCGCTGATCTCAATCACGCCTACCGGGATGGCGCGCACGCCCGCGCCGCCTCCGCCGCCTTCACCTTGAGCGCTCGAGTTGCCAACGCCGCCGGTGCCTGCTCCCGCGCCGTAGCCATACATCAGTTTGGCGACTGGAACGATGGTCTTTCCCTGTGCAGTAATAGGCTCGCCGTAAATGGCTTTCACACCGGCGCCACTGAGAATGCTTTCCTTGAGCGACTGCAAAAGAGCAACACTGCCCATGCGAGGACTCCCGGAGATGAATTGTTCTCTTCGTCTTGCATTCTATGCCTGCGTCGTCCATTCGCTCGAAAAAAACGGCCCGGCGATACCAGATCGCCGAGCCGGCTGTTGACAAACTTCTCCGTCACCGACCAAGCCCCGTGGCCAGCGTCTTTACCATGGTGCCGTTGGCGTCGTCGTCCTTGACCGCCCACACAAACGCGCCGCCCAGCCCGCCCGGCACACGAAGATCAATGTAAAGCGCCTTCAGAAAGGCCGTGTCCGGATCATCGTAAGTGTAGAAAGTCCCGCTGGACGGGCTATAGAGCCACACCGCAATCCGGCTCGAATCGAAGTAGCTCTTGTAGCCGTTCGCCGTCAGCGTCGAAAGCGTCGCATACGTTGCGGTACCCGCAGTCAGCAGCGTGTCGCAGCCCGGAGTGTTGCCGCTCGTATCCGTGCAGGGACCCGTGCCATTCGCCAGCAGCACGCCCGACGGTCCCGTCGAAGTCTGATACAACCCGTGGTTCTTGTTCGGAACTCCCGTCCAGCCCGCTCCGTAAAGCGGCACGCCCATCACATACTTCTGCGCCGGCACCCCGGCCTTTAGATACGCCGCGACCGTGTCGTCGATGTCGAGATTCTGTCCAAAGTCGGGATCCTGCCGCGAATCAAACAGCGAAGACGCGTCGTTCGTCACGCTCTCCCACGTTCCCGCGTAGTTGTAGCCATCGATGGTGATGAAATCCACCTGCTTCGCCGCGTTCTTCAAATCAATGTTGACGTAATTCTGTGCGCCCGCCGGTCCGTCAAAGCTGAGCAGATACTGTTTGCCGGTCTGCGCGCTGAGCGCATTCAGCTGATTGCGGAATTCCTCCAGCAGCAAAGTAAAGTTCTGCTTGTCGGTTGCAGCCGGAAACTCCCAGTCGATATTGAATCCGTCAAACAAACCCGGCGCGGTGATGTTGCCGTTCCAGTCACTGCCCACATTGCCAACAATGAACATGTTGATGCACGCCGATACCAGCGCCTGGCGTCCTGCCTGCGTGCTGGCCGCGGTGGAGAAAGCCGCAGCCTCGGCGTCACTCGCGCCCCCCAGCGAGATCAGCGTCTTCAACTTGGGATGAAGCTGCTTCAGCTTCAGAATCTCGGCAAAGTTCCCGTACAGCGGCCAGGTGTCCGCAATCCCGCCCACCGGCGGCAGACCGTTGTCTTCGAAGTCTGCCCAGGCATCGGCGATCACGCAGGTATTCGAGGAAGGATCCGTTGCGCTGGCCGACACATCTCCAAACGCATAGATAAGGTGCGACAACTTCGCCGCCGATCCGTTGCTCTCAAGATTGGACAGGTTGTAATTAGCGTAATAAATACTCCACTCCTCGAAGAAGCCGGCCAGAATCTTGCCTTGGCCGCCCTGATTTTGAGCGAACGCTGAAGAACTGGTTGTAAGAAGGACGAGCAACGTAGCGAGGCCGGCGAGGGGAATGCATACAGTGGATCTGACTTTCATTGGAAACGCCTTTCAGGGTGGGATTTGGCAGCCCGCGTCGCAGTATAGACCTCTATACGTATAAATGTCTGCATAGATTTTCCTGATCCAACTGAAAGCGGCCGAGCGGCTAAACAAACACGACCGTCTTGTTTTGATAGGCGAGGCTGCGGTTTTCCCGATGCCAGCGGACAGCACGCGAGAGCACGACCTTCTCCAGATCTTGGCCGGTCATATCGATATCTCGATAGAGCGCCGGAATATAATCCCTGCGGAGGTACCCGATGCCCACATATATTGTTCTTGCGAAGTGGACCAAGGAAGGTTTGGAGAAGCTGAAAGATAGCCCGGCGCGCCTCGATGCCGGCAAAAAAGCATATGAGGCCGCGGGCGTAAAACTGAAAGCCTTTTACATGACCATGGGGAAATACGATATGTTGACGGTGGCCGAAGCGCCCAACGATGCGGCTATCGCCAAAGCGAATCTCGCGCTTATCGCCAAGGGTGCGATTCAAACCGAGACATTCCCCGCCTTCACCGAGGAAGAATACCGAAAGATTCTTTCCGAACTTCCATAGCGCGCACGTCGCGGGGGTCGTTTGGACCTGCCAGCGACAGTTCCGATGGCCCGGCCATTACCAGGTTACTGCTCCCCGCGACTTTTCATGCCGGTTTAGCGTTTACTCCTCACAGGAGCACCTCTCATGCCTCTCACTCGCCGGGCATTCATGAAGGGTGGCGCGATGGCCGTAGTCGGCGCCTCGGCCGTTCCCTCGTTCCTTACTCGCAGCGTGCTCGCCCAGGCCACCACCGCCCAGGCCCACGGAAAAAAGCTGGTCGTCATCTTCCAGCGCGGCGCTGCCGACGGCCTCAACATCGTCGTCCCCCATCGCGAGAAGACCTACTACGATCTGCGCCCGACCATCGCCATCCCGAAAGACCAGGTCATCGACCTCGACGGCTTTTTCGGCCTGCACCCGTCCCTGCAGCCGCTTAAGCCCTTGTGGGACCAGGGCCACCTCGCTGCAATCCACGCCTGCGGCTCGCCCGACCCAACCCGCTCCCACTTCGACGCCCAGGACTTCATGGAATCCGGCACGCCCGGATTCAAGGCCACGCCCGACGGCTGGCTCAATCGTGCGCTCGCTGCCGAGGACATGACGCGGCCCCGCCGCACGGCATCCCCATTCCGCGCCGTAGCCTTGGGAGCCCAGCTCCCCCGCACGCTCGAAGGCAAAATCCCCGCCGTAGCCATTAGCAATGTCAGGGACTTCAACGTCGGCGGCCAGAATCCCGCGGCCGTTCCCATCTCCAACAGCTTCGAATCGATGTACGAACAGTCCGTCAACGCCGTCCTGCACGGCACCGCAACCGAGACCTTCGAAGCCGTAAAGATGCTCAAGGCCTCCGATCCCGACAAATACATCCCAGCCTCTGGAGCCCGATACCCGAACGGCCAGTTCGGCAATAGTATCAAACAGATAGCCCAGCTTCTTAAAGCAAACCTCGGAGTTGAAGCCGCCTTCGCCGACATCGGCGGATGGGATACCCACCAGAACCAGGGCAGTGTAAACGGCCAGCTATCCAACCGACTCAAGGAGTTCAGCGAGTCGATTGCCGCTTTCTGGACCGACATGGGCGACGACGCCGGAAACATCACCCTCGTTTCCATGTCGGAGTTCGGGCGCACCGTCCACCAGAACGGCACCGGCGGCACCGACCATGGCCACGCGAACGTCATGTTCGTCCTCGGCGGCCGAGTCGCGGGCGGCAAGGTCTACGGAAAATGGCCCGGCATGGACAAAAGCCAGCTCTACGAAGAGCGCGACCTGGCCATCACCACCGACTTCCGGCAGGTCTTGGGCGAGGCTGCGTTCAAAACGCTCGGATCGAGCAACCTTGACCTCGTCTTCCCCGGCGCGCATTTACAGAACAATCGCTTCCTGAATCTTCTTAAAGTTTGACTTTAGGTCGACTGTCTAATTTTGAACAGGATTTCCACAGGAACACGGCAGAGACGGCTGTGCTAATCCAGCCAAAGAATCTTCCCGTCCAGGTCATATACCGCGCCTACCGTGTGTAGCGGAAGATCCCGCGTTTCAGGCAGCGTCTTTAATTGCTGTTGCCCCCAGCGAACATTCGCTTCAACCGCCCGATCCAGCCGTTCCGGCATGGGAGCACCGGCATCTACATTGGCGATTGCTGGCTCGATGAGCCTTACGATCGTTTGAATGCCGTGCGGGTCCGACGAGGCATGATTTCTCGCATCCAGCGCAGCTGTAACCGCTCCGCACCCCTCGTGACCCAGAATCACAAGCAGTTGCGTATTCAGATGGATTCGCGCGTATTCAATGCTGCCGATTACATCGTTGGTGATGATGTTCCCGGCAATGCGAATGACAAACAGATCTCCGAAGCCCTGATCAAAGATAAGTTCCAAAGGAACACGCGAGTCGCTGCACCCCAGAACGATGGCAAATGGATGTTGGCCAGATTCAAGCTGGTATCTCAAGGCTGCGCCCTCATGAGCGTGCCTCGACTGACCGCTTGCAAACCTTTGGTTTCCCTTCCTTCAAACGCCCCAGAGCCTCTTGCGGAGTCACAGCCTGAGACTCCTCCGGATGATGCGTTTCCGCCGGCTGCTGTCGTGACTCGGCGCTGCACAGCCTTGGCAGCAAAGCCACAGCGCCTGCGCTTCCCGGCCAGGCCGCAACATCTCTGCGGTTGATCGTCCTGCCCACTTGCGCTTCCTCCCCCATCGAGCAGTCGTCGAGCAGCGCCCGTACTATATGCCTTGCGTGGTTGTGAAAGCATCTGTGAAATACGCAGCTGTTGAACGAGCGAATGCACTGATAGACTCAACTCTGCCCTTCCCTCCCACCCCGCAAATACTTGCATCACAAAGGAAATTCATGAGCGCAACAAATCCCACGCAAGTCACGCCTGAACGCATCATGCAATTCGCCTGGGGATACGCCCCGCCTCTTATTCTCGAGTCCGCGATTCGCAATCGTGTGTTCGATGTTCTGGATGAGGGACCGAAGACTCCCGAGGATCTGGCCGCCGCCGCCGGCATCTCCACCCGCGGAGCCGCCGCCATCACCGATGCACTGGTGGGGATGAACTTCCTCTCCAGGGACCAGGCCGGCATGCTCTCGCTCACCCCGGAAAGCGCCACCTTCCTTGTCCGCAGCAAGCCCAGCTTTATGGGCGGCATGATCCTGCACACGAGCGGACAGCTCATTCCCAGGTGGCTCATGCTGAACGAAGCGGTCAAAACCGGAGAACCGGCAAGTGCCGTGAATCAGGAAGACGCGGGCAGCGACTTCTTCGAGCAGTTCGTCACCGATATCTTTCCCCTGAGCTACCCGGCGGCGAAGACCCTCGCCGGCTCCTTCGACCTGGCCGGTGCGACCGGATCTGTCAGCGTGCTCGATCTCGCCGCCGGTTCGGGCGTTTGGGGAATCGCGCTCGCGCAAAGCTCCCCGAACGTAAGCGTAACCGCAGTAGACTGGCCGGCTGTGCTGCCCACCACCCGCAAGACAGTCGAGAAATTTGGTCTCGGCGATCGATTCAGCTTCAGTCCCGGCGACCTGCTTTCGGCTGACTTCGGGACCGGTCACCACATTGCCACTCTGGGTCATATTCTCCACAGCGAAGGCGAAGCGCGCAGCCGCGATCTCCTGGCCAAAACCTTCAACTCCCTGGCCTCCGGCGGTACCATCGCAATCGCCGAGTTCCTCGTTAACAAGGATCGTACCGGCCCCATGAACGGTCTCCTCTTCGCGGTCAACATGCTTGTGAATACCGATGAAGGAAGCACCTGGAGCTTCGAAGAAATCTCGTCCTGGCTGACCGACGCGGGCTTCGTGAAGCCCCGCACCCTCGATTCGCCCGGTCCCTCTCCGCTGATCCTTGCAACTAGGCCCTGACAAAATTGGCTGACGAATTCCGCAGTCGAGCTAAAATAGAAATAGAGGATAAAAAGGCCCTGCAGCCAACGCAGGGCTTTTTTGATTTAGGCTGCAGCATTCGCCGCCAGCGCGGTTAATACAGAAACCAGGCGACATTAAGGTCTTTGTAAGCGATTTAGAATCAGAACTATACAGATAAAGATCCTGTTTTCAGATCTTTACGAGAATAACGATTGTAATCCTCTTTGAATCAAACGGTTACAGATTAGGAGGGTAGTCAAGCGAGGGGGGGAGGGGTGGGGCTGACGAGGTCGCCCGATCTACTCCAGCGACTCGGGATGAATTGCAATGTCCTTCTCTCCCGCTGCCTTCTTCTCCCAGTACCTGCGCACCCAGGCTTCGAAGGTCTTGCCGGCCGCAGTATCGCGTCCGGTGAAGGCAAGAGCCGCGATGTCGGAGTAGGGAATGGTCAGCTTGGTCCGCTCGGTCGCTGGGATGATACGCACTGCCGACTCGGCCAGCGTCCGCCCGGTGCGCCGATCGAAGACGTACCCAGCGACGGTACGCCCATCCTTAAGGGTAAGGGTGACGTCGCCGCGGTAATCGAAGGCTTTCTCGAACGCGGCGCGGATTTCTTCGTCGCTCGCGAGCGATGGAATCCAGCCCTCGAGCTGCTCGCGTTCCCGCCCTTCGGCTACTTCCAGTTCATCGGGATTAACGACGTGTGCAGGTTGGGCGGTCATGCTGATGTTCCCTGCGTCTCGACCACGTTGACCTTGGTCTCAATCTGGATGAGCGGGTTGAAGCTGTGTACCGGCTTGGCCGGCTCGTTGAGCAGATCGAGCGCGCCCTTGTCCTG
>Ga0335074_10011649_pt1 | contig 12298 bp, 9 predicted proteins | sample Lox_Sample_23_FD_206715 | JGI IMG/M metagenome (GOLD analysis project Ga0335074, IMG submission 206715) | Soil microbial communities from Loxahatchee National Wildlife Refuge, Florida, United States - Lox_Sample_2.3 | ecosystem: Environmental > Terrestrial > Soil > Wetlands | place: USA: Florida...
CGGGCCGCTGCCTAGCGTGAGAGACATGACGAACACGAAGAACGCCGTGGTCACCGGGGCGTCCCGCGGGCTCGGCCTGGCACTCGCCCGCGGCCTGGCCGCCGACGGATGGTCCCTGGTCATCGACGCGCGCGACGGCGAGGCGCTGCGCGCCGCGGCCGCCGGCCTGCCCGGCGCGGCCCGGCTGATCCTGCTGCCCGGTGACGTCACCGATCCCGCCCACCGCGACGACATCGCGCGGGCCGCCGCGGATCTCGGCGGCCCCGACCTGCTGATCAACAACGCGGGCACGCTGGGCGCCAGCCCGCTTCCCGCCATGGCCGACTACCCGATCGGCGAGCTCCGCGACGCCTTCGAGGTGAACGTGCTGGCGCCGATCGCGCTCACCCAGCTGCTGCTGCCGGCGCTGCGCCGGCGCGGCGGCGCGGTGCTGAACATCACCTCCGACGCCGCCGTGGAACCCTACGCGGGCTGGGGCGGCTACGGCGCGGCCAAGGCCGCCCTGGAGCAGGCCAGCAACGTCCTGTCGGCCGAGGAGAACCTGGTCCGCGTCTGGTGGGTGGACCCGGGCGACCTGCGCACTCACATGCACCAGCTGGCGTACCCCGGCGAGGATATTTCCGATCGGCCGCTCCCCGGTAGCGCGGTCGGGGCGTTCAAAAAAATCATTGCCGAACGGCTGCCGAGCGGTCGCTACCGCGCGGCCGAGCTGGCGCCCACGGGAGTGCCGTCATGAGCCTGGACCTGGCCGACGCCCGGGTCGCCCTCGACTTCGTGCTGCCCCCGGAGCGCGAGGCCCACGAGCCGCCCGAGGCCAGGGGCATCCCCCGGGACGGGGTCGCGATGATGGTCAGCCGCGAGGCGGCCGGCGAGATCGGCCACCGCGCCTTCACCGACCTGCCCGGGCTGCTGCTGCCGGGCGACCTGCTCGTGGTCAACACCTCGGCCACGATCCCGGCCGCGGTGGCGCTGCCCGGCGGGCTGGCCGTGCATTTCTCGACCCCGCTGCCGGACGGGGACTGGCTGGTCGAGCTGCGGGCGGCCGACGGCCCGGCGACGGTGCGGTACCCGGGCGGGACGCCCGGCCAGCGGCTCGAGCTGCCCGGCGGGGCGGTGCTGACGCTGGCGGCGAGGTTCACGTCGCGGCTCTGGCGGGCGCGGCTGTCCACGGCCGTGCTGCCCTACCTGCGGCGCCGGGGCGAGCCGATCCGGTACTCCTACGTCAGCCGGCCGTGGCCGGTCGAGGCCTACCAGACCGTCTTCGGGACCAGGCCGGGGAGCGCGGAGATGCCGAGCGCGAGCCGCCCGTTCACGCCCGCGGTCGTGGCCGCCCTGGTGGCCAGGGGGATCACGTTCGCGCCGGTCACGCTGCACACCGGGGTGTCGTCGCTGGAGGGCGACGAGGACCCCTACCCCGAGCCGTACGACGTGCCACCGGCCACCGCCCGGCTGGTCAACCTGACCCGGCGGCACGGCGGGCGGGTCATCGCGGTGGGCACCACGGTGGTACGGGCGCTGGAGACCGCGGCGCGGCGGCCGGGGCCGGGGCTCGTCGGCCCGTCGGCCGGCTGGACCGAGCACATCGTCACGCCCGAGCCCGGAAACCGGCTGCTGGCCGTGGACGGGCTGATCACCGGCCTGCACGAGCCGCGCTCGTCGCACCTGCGGATGCTGGCCGCGTTCGCCGGCCTGGACCTGCTCGGCCGCTGCTACGCGGCCGCGATCGACCGCGGCTATCTCTGGCACGAGTTCGGCGACCTGCACCTGCTGCTGCCGTAGCCGCGCCGCCGTAGCGCGGCGGACCCGTGGAACCCCCGGGTACCCTGGGCAGCGCCATGTCCACGCCGCAGATGACGCTGCTCGTCACCGTGACCGGCCGGGACCGACCCGGCGTGACCTCCCGGCTCTTCTCCGTTCTTTCCGCCCACGAGCTGAGCGTGCTCGACGTCGAGCAGGTCGTGATCCGCGGCCGGCTGGTGCTCGGGGTGCTGCTGGCGTGCGAGAGCGCCCCGGACCTGACCGCGATCCACCGCCAGGTGGCCGCGCTCGCCGCCGACCTGGGCCTGGACGCCGAGATAACCGCCGGCTCGGCCGAGCCCGCGCTGCGCCGGGGCAGCCTGCACGTCACCGTGCTCGGCCGGCTGCTGTCCCCGGCCGCGATCGCGGGCATCGCCGGGCGGATCGCGGCCAGCGGAGCGAACATCGAGCGGATCTCCCGGCTGGCGCACCGCCCGGTAACCTGCATCGAGTTCGACATCTCCGGCGCCGACCCGGTCACCCTGCGCGCGGCCCTGGCCCGGGAGTCGGTCGAGCGCGGCGTCGACGTGGCGGTGCAGCGCGGCGGCCTGCACCGCCGGGCGATGCGCCTGGTCGTGATGGACGTCGACTCGACGCTGGTCAGCGGCGAGGCCATCGACCTGCTGGCCGCCCGGGCGGGCGCCGAGGAGAAGGTCGCCGAGCTCACCGCCGCGGCCATGCGCGGCGAGCTCGACTTCGGCGCGGCCCTGGCCGAGCGGGTCGCCCTGCTCGCCGGGCTTGAGGCGTCGGTCATCGACGAGGTGCGGGCCGAGCTGCGGCTGGCCCCGGGCGCGCGCACGCTGGTCCGCACGCTGCGCCGGCTCGGCTACAAGTGCGGCATCGTCAGCGGCGGCTTCACCCAGTTCACCGACGCGCTCGCAGCCGAGCTCGGCCTCGACTACGCGGCGGCCAACACGCTGGAGATCGCCGACGGCAAGCTGACCGGCAAGCTCACCGGCCCGATCGTCGACCGGTCGGGCAAGGCGGCGGCGCTGCGGGAGTTCGCGGCCCGGGCCGGGGTCCCGGTGAGCCAGACCGTCGCGGTCGGCGACGGGGCCAACGACCTGGACATGATCGCGGCCGCGGGCCTGGGCATCGCGTTCAACGCCAAACAGGCGGTCCGCGACGCCGCCGACGCCTCGCTCAGCGTGCCGCACCTGGATGCGATCCTGCACCTGCTCGGGATCTCCCGGGACGACGTCGAGGCCGCCGACGCCGAGGACCCTGCGTAAGAAACCCGCCGGCCCCGCCCCGCGCCGCCGTCGCCCACCCGATGTTCATGATCTGGGTACCTGAGCAGCAAATCGACCCTCTCAGGTACCCAGATCATGGAACCAGCGCCGGGGGGCGCGGCGGCGGCACGCCGGATACGCGCGCCCGGGGTGAGCCAGATCCCCGGCTAGGGCGTGCTGGTCTTGCCCGCGGTCGTCTTTCCATCCTCGTCCGTGCTCGGCGTGCCGCTGGCCGAGTCGCCCGAGCCGGAGGCATCGGAGCCGGAGTCGCCCGAACCGTGGACGCCGACCTCGACGCTCGGGCCCGGGCCGGCCGCCGCGTCGGCGTCGCCCTCCGGGGTGCCGGCCGCGATGTTCGTGGAGCGGCGCTTGGAGATGACGACCGCGGCCACCACGATGATCACCGCGCCGAGCGCCACGCCGGTGCGCAGCCCGTCGTTGTGGGCGTACTTGACCACGCTGGCCGCGATCAGCAGCGAGACCAGGTTCATGACCTTGATCAGCGGGTTGATCGCCGGCCCGGCGGTGTCCTTGAACGGGTCGCCCACGGTGTCGCCGATGATGGTCGCCTCGTGCGCCTCGGACCCCTTGCCGCCGTGGAAGCCGTCCTCGACCAGCTTCTTGGCGTTGTCCCAGGCGCCGCCGGAGTTGGACAGGAAGACCGCCATCAGCACCCCGACGCCGATCGCCCCGGCCAGGAACGCACCGAGCGGCGCGTACCCGAGCGCGAAACCGACCGCGATCGGGGTCAGCACCGCGAGCAGCCCCGGCGTGGCCAGCTCCCGCAGCGAGTCCCGGGTGCAGATGTCGACCACCGGCCCGTACTCGGGCTTCTCGGTGAAGTCCATGATCCCCGGGTGCAGCCGGAACTGCTTGCGCACCTCCATGACGACCTGGCCGGCCGCGCGGCCCACCGCCCGGATCAGCAGGCCGGAGAAGAAGAACACCACCGCGGCGCCGATCATCAGCCCGACCAGGACGTTGGGCCGGTCGATGGACAGGCTGAACGAGCCGGCCGCCGAGCCGAGCGCCTGCTCGACCTGGGTCCGGAACGCGCCGAACAGCGCGGTCGCGGCCAGCACGGCGGTCGCGATCGCGATGCCCTTGGTGATGGCCTTGGTCGTGTTCCCGACCGCGTCCAGGTGGGTCAGCGTATCGGCGGCCTCGCCCTCGACCTCGCCCGACATCTCGGCGATGCCCTGCGCGTTGTCGGTTACCGGGCCGAACGAGTCCATCGACACGATCACGCCGACCGTGGTCAGCAGGCCGGTGCCGGCCAGCGCCACCGCGAACAGGGCGATCGTGGCGTTGCCGGTACCGAGCAGGAACGCCCCGTACACGGCGCCGCCGATCAGCAGCGACGCGTAGACGGCGGACTCCAGGCCGGTCGAGATGCCGGACAGGATCACCGTGGCCGCGCCGGTCTCCGAGCTCTCCCCGATCTCCCGGACCGGCTTGCGGTTGGTCTCGGTGAAGTACCCGGTGAGCAGCTGGATCGCGCTGGCCAGCACCAGGCCGATCACCACCGCGCCGATGGCCAGCCAGCGCGGGTCGCCGCCATGGCTGGAAATGCTGGCGCTGACGTTGCTGAGCTGGCTGAAGTGGGCCGGCAGGTACCAGAACGCGGCCCCGATGACCAGGACCAGCGAGACGATGGCCGAGATGAAGAACCCGCGGTTGATCGCGCTCATGCCGCTGCGGTCGTTCTTGCGCGGCGCGACCGCGAAGATGCCGATGACCGCGGTGATCACGCCGATCATCGGGATGATCAGGGGGAAGACCAGGCCCGCGTTCCCGAACGCCACCTTGCCCAGGATCAGCGCGGCGACCAGCGTCACCGAGTACGACTCGAACAGGTCGGCCGCCATGCCGGCGCAGTCGCCGACGTTGTCGCCCACGTTGTCGGCGATCGTGGCCGCGTTGCGCGGGTCGTCCTCGGGGATGCCCTTCTCGACCTTGCCGACCAGGTCCGCCCCGACGTCGGCCGCCTTGGTGTAGATGCCGCCGCCGACCCGCATGAACATGGCCAGCAGCGCGGCGCCGAACCCGAAGCCCTCGAGCACGTTCGGCGCGTTGCCCCGGTAGATGAGCACCACGACCGCCGCGCCGAACAGGCCGAGGCCAACCGTGAACATCCCGGCCACCCCGCCGGTACGGAACGCGATCCGCATCGCCGAGTGCTCGCCGGACTCATTGGCCGCCGCGGCGACCCGGACGTTGCCGCGCACGGTCAGCGACATGCCGGTGAAACCGGTCAGGGCCGAGAACAACGCGCCGACCAGGAAGAAGATCGAGCGGCCCCATTGCACCGCGGCGCCGTCCGCCGGCAGCGCGAGCAGCACAAAGAAGATGACCACGACGAAAACGGCCAGCGTGCGGAACTGGCGCCTGAGGTAGGCCGCCGCGCCCTCCTGGACCGCCCGCGAGATCTCCTGCATCTTCGGCGTACCCTGGCTGGCGGCGAGCACCTCGCGCACCAGCAGGCCGGCTACGCCGAGTGCGCACAGGGCGATCACGGCCACGACGATCACCCAGGTCAGGTTGGAGCCGGTTACCACCGGCCCGCCCGCCAGGGCGAGGTTGTGCCTAGACATCTGTCCTCCTTGACAGGACAAGCAAGCTTCGCGCAATGCTGTTGCCCGCTGTAGCGTCACGGGCAGTGTCACGGCAACTAGGCGCGGAGTCGAACTTCGTCGAGGAGTGCCACCACGGCCGTGCCGGGGAGTCTACGCATCTGCGTGGCTGAATGGTAATACGCCCCCGCTTGTCATTCGCCATCGACTGTTCACGCCCCGGTCTCTTGACCGGTCAGCGGGCAAGCCCCAAGGACGGCCAGCTCATCCGGATGCTGGTCCCGGCGGACGTTTCCTGGATCTGGACGTCGTCGGCCAGCTCGGCGATGACCGCCAGGCCGAACCCCTGCGGCCGGCCCGTATCGGTGACCTCGACCTCAAAACGCCCCGCCTGGTCGGTCAGGGCGATCCGCACCGGCTCGGCCGGGCAGTGCAGCCGATGTGCCTCCACGGCGCGGGAGCAGGCCTCGCCGACGGCCAGCCGCACCTCGTCCAGCAGCGCCTCGTCGACGCCGCTGCGGCGCGCGACCGCCGTGGCGACCAGCCGGGCCGTCCGCACGTGGGCGGGCAGTGCCGTGAAGCTGACTTCAACGGTGGGCATCTGCGCGCGTCAGCCTGGCTACTTCTCGGCTTTTCTGGCCGCGATGGCCTCGTCGACCGTGTCGTGGATCCCGAACACCTTGGTCAGGCCGGTGATCCGGAAAATCTTGAGAATGCGCTCCTGCGTGCACACCAGGTCCAGCGAGCCGTCGTGGGCGCGGACCCGCTTCAGCCCGCCGACCAGCACCCCGAGGCCGGTGGAGTCGAGGAACTCGACCTTCTCCATATTGACGACAAGCTGGTAGAACCCGGTGTTCACCAGTTCGATCAGAAGCTCACGCAAGCGCGGCGCAGTGTAGACGTCGATCTCGCCCTCGACATCGACGATCTCGATCCCATCCTTGGTGTGGTGATCCAACTTCAGATCCACAAAATCCTCCAGCGCCAAGCGGTCAGGGTCAAAGCGTGCAGCCCGCTAGCCGGAACGCGCGCCCCGTGGCGGGCCATGTTACCCGCGCGCATTCAATCACGCTCTGACGTCATGTCTATACCAGATCGTAGTTCGAGGCACCTTGCCTCGTGATGACACACTGAAAACCTATGCCTACGGTGCCGTTGCTCGCGGACGAAGAGCTGCCGATCCCCCCAGGCGCCGCCCGGATGCTCGGGGACGGCGCGCGGTCCGGCAAGCTTACCCATCTGGAGCACGTTCCCGCCTCAGCCGGCCGGCGCGTCGACTGGCCCGTCTGGGCCGCCCCGGAAGTGGTCAAGGCGTTCGAGGCGGCCGGGGTGCCCGCTCCCTGGGCGCACCAGGCGGCCGCGGCCGACCACGCCGCGGCGGGCCGGAATGTGATCATCTCGACCGGCCCGGCGTCCGGCAAGTCGCTCGGTTACCTGCTCCCCGCGCTGACCGAGGTACTCGGCGGCGGCACCGCGCTGTACCTGTCGCCGACCCGGGCCCTGGCCGCCGACCAGCTGCGGATGATCTCCTCGCTCGGCATCCCGGGCCTGCGCGCGGCCGTCGTCGACGGCGACACCCGGTACTCGGAGCGGAACTGGGCCCGGGCCCACGCCAGCTACCTGCTCACCACCCCGGACATGCTGCATCACTCGCTGCTGCCGCGGCACGCCCGCTGGGACGGGTTCTTCCGCCGCCTGGCCTTCGTGATCGTCGACGAGTGTCACACCTATCGCGGGGTCTTCGGCTCGCACGTGGCTCAGGTTCTGCGACGACTCCGGCGGGTCAGCGCGCATCACACATCGGTCATTACGCCCCGTCTCGCCCCGATCTTCATCCTCTCCTCGGCGACGATCAGCGAGCCAGAGACCTGCGCCCGGCTGCTGACCGGCCTCGACGCGGTGGCCGTGACCAGCGACTCGGCCCCTCGCGGCCCGCTGACCTTCGGGCTCTGGGAGCCTCCTCTCACCGCGCTGCGCGGCGAGGCGGGCGCCCCGGTGCGGCGCACCGCCACGGCCGAAGCCGCCGGGCTGCTCGCCGACCTGGTCACCGACGGCATCCCGGCGCTGGCCTTCGTCCGGTCCCGGCGCGGCGCCGAGGCGGTGGCGCTCGGGGCGCGGCGCAGCCTGACCGAGGCGGGCGCGGCCGAGCTCGCGGGCCAGGTGGCCGCGTACCGGGCCGGCTACCTGCCCGAGGAGCGCCGGGTGCTCGAGGAAGGGCTGCTGACCGGCAAGATCACCGGCCTGGCCGCCACCACCGCGCTCGAGCTCGGGATCAACATCGGCGGGCTCGACGCGGTCCTGATCGCCGGCTGGCCCGGCACCCGCGCCGCGCTGTGGCAGCAGGCCGGCCGGGCCGGGCGCCAGGGCCGCGGCGCGGTGGCGGTGCTGATCGCCAGGGACGACCCGCTGGACACCTACCTGGTGCACCACCCGGAGGCGCTGCTGAACCGGCCGGTCGAGGCGACCGTCCTGGATCCGGGCAATCCGTACGTGCTCGCCCCGCACCTGTGCGCGGCCGCCGCCGAGCTGTCGCTGAGCGAGGCGGACATCGCCATGTTCGGCCCGGGGGCGGCCGCCGTCGTGGCCGACCTCAGCCAGCGCGGGATGCTCCGGCCGCGGCCGGGCCCGGACGGCCCGCGCTGGTACTGGACCGGGCGGTCGGTGACGACCAGCCTGCGGGGCACCGGCGGGCGGCCGGTGCGGATCGTCGAGGCCGCGACCGGCCGCCTGGTCGGCACGGTTGACGAGCCGTCGGCGCACGTGCAGGTGCACGCGGGCGCCGTTTATCCGCATCAGGGCGAGATGTACCTGGTTACCCAGCTTGACCTGGAGGAGTACGTGGCCCTGGTCGAGCCCTGCGACCCCGGTTACGCCACGTCGGCGCGGCAGGTAACCGGCATCGACGTGGCCGCCACGCTGCGCCAGGCGGCCTGGGGCGAGGCCGAGGTGGGGTTCGGCGACGTGGTGGTGACCCGGCAGGTGGTCTCGTTTGCCCGGCGGCGGCTCGACACCGGCGAGCCGGCCGGGGTGGTGCCGCTCGACCTGCCGCCGCGCACGCTGCGCACCAGGGCCGTCTGGTGGACGATCTCGCCCGGGCAGCGCGCGGCCCTGGCCGCGGCCGGCCTGAACCTGGCCGGTGCCGCGCATGCCGCCGAGCACGCCTCGATCGGGATGCTGCCCCTGGTCGCCGCCTGCGACCGCTGGGATGTGGGCGGGGTCTCCGCCGACCTGCACCCGGCGACCGGGCGGCTGACCGTGTTCGTGTACGACGGTCACGACGGCGGCGCGGGCTTCGCCGAGCGCGGCTTCCGCGCCGCGCGGGAGTGGCTGAGCGCAACCGTGCAGGCAATTGCGTCATGTGAGTGCGCCGCCGGCTGCCCGTCCTGCATCCAGTCGCCCAAGTGCGGCAACGGCAACGAGCCGCTGTCCAAGCCGGGCGCGGTCATCCTGCTGGAATCCTTGCTCGCCGAGCCCGAGAGATAACCGCCGGCCCAGATGAAGCACTCCCGAGCTGCCCCACCCGTCCCGAAGACCGCTCTAGTACCTCCCACACCCCACCCAACGCCGCCGGGCCGGTCAGCAGCAAGATCATGGGACGTTTAGGCCCCCTAGCGGGTGCCCAGCGGTGCGACCATGCGCCATCCCGGGCTGCGGGCGGGCTGGGCTGGGCAGGTCGGGCTGGGCTGGGCAGGTATTGCGGGGCGCAAGTGTCAGACGCACTAGCGGGACGGGGCTGGAAAAGGGGCGACCCCCGCCGGGGGGGAGAGCGGGGGTCGCCGTGCGGTCCGGCCCCGGGGGGGCAGAGCCGGTTCCGTCACCCACAAAAGCCTACGCGGCGTGAGCCAAAGTTACCAGCCGGTCATGCGTACGCAACCTAGAACTCGTTGCACTCCCCTATGCTGCCGGACCGTGGGCAGTTCCGTCGAGAGCGATCGCATAATTCGTGCAGCGGCTTTCTTTGACCTCGATAAGACGATCATCTCCCGTTCGAGCACACTGGCGTTCGGTCCCTCGTTCTACCGGCACGGCCTGATCACCCGCGGCGAGGCCGTCCGGACCGCGCTGGCCCAGTTGATCTTCCGCGTCGGCGGCGCCGACCACCAGCGGATGGAGCGGATCCGGTCCCAGGTCGGCCAGCTATGCCGGGGATGGTCCGCCGACGGGGTCAGCGAAATCGTCCGGCGGCACCTGCACGAGACGATCCTCCCGCTGGTGTACTCCGAGGCCCGCCGGCTGATCGCCGAGCACGGCGGCGCGGGTCAGGACGTCATCATCGTGAGCACCTCCGGGCTGGAGATGGTCGCGCCAATTGGTGACCTGCTCGGCGCGCGTGACGTGATCGCGACCCGGATGGAGGTCGCCGACGGCTGCTACACCGGCGAGATGGAGTTCTGGGCCTACGGCGAAGCGAAGGCGATCCGGGTGCGGGAGCTGGCCATGGCCCGGGGCTACCGGCTGGCCGACTGCTACGCCTACAGCGACTCGGTCACCGATCTGCCCATGCTGGAGGCCGTCGGGCACCCCCGGGTCGTGAACCCCGACCGCGCGCTGCGGCGGATCGCCCGCGAGCGACACTGGCCGGTGCTCGCGTTCCGGACCTGCTCAGGGCATGTGAACGGGCAAACCAATCGAGATCACGAATCGGTTACGCGCAGGGCTTCCCAAGCCAGCTGATCCGTCGTAGAAAGAAAGCAGTGACCGGACGCAACGTCCGGACGGACACGTTAAACCCGGTGTACCCACGCGCGACCAGCCGCGGGAGGCGTGGCGGGCCAGGCCCGAGGGGGCTGTCCCGGCAGAGAAGGTGCACGCTTGGTAACTCGGGCTTGACGTGGCCAGGCGGCGGCGCCCCGCTCTGGGGCGCCGTTCGCGTGTCCGCTTACCGTCAGCCCGTTCCGGTGCCGCGGATCGCGTATCAGCCCGGCCGTCAGGCGGGCCCGGCGCCATCATCGTGGTTGATCCGGGGCGAATTTGGTTACCAATCAAGCACGATCATGAAACCGCCGGACGCGCATGCGCGCGGCGCGCCAGAGTGGACGCGGTGCGAACGGCGCGATGAGGCATGAGCAAGACTTGTTGCGACAGCGCAAGAAGTGGAGAGCACCTATGGCCGAACCCGCAGTCAAGCGACCGGCTGATAACGCGCAAGAGCAGTCGCTCGGCAACCTGGTGTCCCTGGCCGTCAGCGACGTCTCGACCCTGATCAAGTGCGAGATCGATCTCGCCAAGATGGAGCTGAAGAAGGACGCGGTCAAGCTGGGCATGGGGGCGGCCCTGGTGGGCATGGCGGGCTTCGCCGGCTGCCTGATCCTGCTGTTCGGGGGCTTTGCTTACGCCTACGGCCTGAGCGCCGCCGCCGCCATTCCGCTGTATGCCGCGTTTGGCTGCGTCGCCGGAACCTGCCTGTTCCTGGCGCTCGTGGCGGGCCTTATCGGGTACACGAGGTTCCGCAAGCTCAGCGGCCTGCGCCAGACCCGGCAGACCGTCCAGGAAGACATGGCCCTGCTCAAGCGCGAGGACGGAGCGTCCGCGCCCGCCTCAAGCACGGGATGATTTCGAGATGACCACGTGACGACGCGGGGCGAGGCGCCGGTCTTCATCGACGGCCCGTGGAAGCACCGCTCGGTCAGCGCCAACGGCACCCGCTTCCACGTCGCCGAGAGCGGGGACGGGCCGCTGGTGCTGTTGCTGCACGGTTTTCCCGAGTTCTGGTGGACCTGGCGGCGGCAGCTGGCCTCGCTGCAGGCGGCCGGCTACCGCGCCGTCGCCGTCGACCTGCGCGGCTATGGCGGCAGCGACAAGCCGCCGCGCGGCTACGACCTGGTCACCGCCGCCTCCGACGCGGCCGGCCTGGTCCGGTCGCTCGGCGAGGCCAACGCGGTGCTGGTCGGCCACGACTGGGGCGGGCTGATCGCCTGGAGCGTGGCCGCGTATTACCCCAAGGTCGTCCGGCGGCTGGCCGTGGTCTCGGTCCCGCATCCGCTCCGGCTGCGCGCCGCGGTCTGGTCGGACCCGTTCGGCCAGGGCCGCCGCAGCGGATACGCGCTGCGGTTCCAGCTCCCGCTGCTGCCGGAACGGCAGCTGCTCCGGGACGGGGCGCAACGGGTCGGGCAGATGCTCAGCAAGTGGTCGAGCCCGGGCTGGCCGGATCCGGGCACCGAGCGGACCTACCGCGCCGCGATGAGCCTGCCGTCCGTCGCGCACTCCGCGCTTGAATACCACCGCTGGTTCATCCGGTCCCGGTTCCGGCCGGACGGGCTGCGGTACGCCCACAACATGCGAACGCCGATCCAGGCGCCCACGCTGCACCTGCACGGCGCCCTGGACAGCTGCGTGCTGCCGAGCGCGGCACGCGGTTCCGGCCGGCACGTCGAGGCGCCGTACCGGTGGCGGCTGATCGACGGCGCCGGGCACTTCCCGCACGAGGAGCGGCCCGAGCGCTTCGACGAAGAGCTGCGCTCCTGGCTGGCCGACCCGGAGCCGGAACGGTGACCCGCGCGGCGGACCGGGACGAGAGCGCCGCCGGGCGCGACCAGGACGCCGCAGTGCGAGACCGCGACACCACCGGGCGCGACCCGGCCACCGCCGGGCCAGACCGCGACACCACCGGGCGGGATCGCGACACCACCGGGCGCGAGCGCGACACCACCGGGCGGGAGCGCGACACCACCGGGCGGGAGCGGTACGCCGCCGGGC
>Ga0335074_10011650_pt1 | contig 12296 bp, 5 predicted proteins | sample Lox_Sample_23_FD_206715 | JGI IMG/M metagenome (GOLD analysis project Ga0335074, IMG submission 206715) | Soil microbial communities from Loxahatchee National Wildlife Refuge, Florida, United States - Lox_Sample_2.3 | ecosystem: Environmental > Terrestrial > Soil > Wetlands | place: USA: Florida...
CGCCGGCAGAGCGTTGATGTGCAGCAGCTCATTTTTCCGGACGAGGTCCACGACTTTCTATTGTTCCGCGACTGGATGGCCGCCTACTCAGCAACCGCGGAGTTCTTCGAGAAACACCTGCGGACGGGCCAATCGCCGCCGACGCAGTAACTCGACCTATCCCGTTCTTGTAAGTTGACTTTGTGCGACGCGTTGCTAAGTAACTAACGGCCGTAGCTCGACTTTGCGTGTCGTAATCGTCAGCGTGGCAGGAGTGAGCTTCGGCGGCCGCCACCCAGTCCGGCTGGCGGTTACGGTAACGGTGCCGGGCGTTCTGGTGCTCTGGACGATTACCTGAGCTAGCCCGTTAAAGAGCGATCGCTTCGGCGCTTTGTCGGACTCCTGGCAGTTCGGATCGCCGTTACCGACGCCGATCAGTTGACCTTCGCCAGTTACGGCGAAATGAATGAGAGCGTCGGCTGTCGGTACAGGCCGGCCCTGCGCATCCAGGGCTTCCACGCGCAGGATGGCGATGTCCTCGCCATTCGCATCGATGGTTGTGCGATCGGCGGTCAGGCGAATATTTACCGGATCGCCGGTTGTCTCGCGCTTCTCTGTCAGGACAAGAGCTCCATTGCGGTAACCATGAGCCTCCAGCGCTCCCGGAGCATACTGAACGGACCATTCCAGGTGCTGGAGCGGAGTTACCTTTTGCCGTCCCTGGCTGGCGCCGTTGAGAAACAACTCGACTTCGTCGAGGTTCGAATGCACCCAGACGCGGATGGGCTCTCCTTCGCGCTGTTGCCAGTTCCAGTGGGGGAAGAGATGCAACACCGGCTCCTGTCCCCACCACGCCTTGTAGTAATAGAAGTTATCCTTGGGGAAGCCGCAGGTATCGACAATGCCGAACTGAGAGCTAACCGAGGGCCAGCCATAGGGCGTGGGCTCGCCACGATAATCGAATCCTGTCCATGCAAATCCGCCGGCAAGAAATTCGCGCGACGCATAGAACGGCCACCACTCCTCAGCCAGCTCGGCCCACGGCGGGTTATTCACGTCGTAGGCACTCACCCAGTTACGCAGAGTGTCGGTGATATAGATGCCGCGGGTTGACACCGTGCTCGCCGTTTCCGATCCGATCAGAGGCTGCTGAGGATGGGTGCGATGATAGTTATCGATTCTGGCCAGGTTATAGTTGATTCCTTCGACGTCGAGAGACCTGGACACACCCTGACCATAGCTGCCGTTGACCGCTGCCGTGCACAACCGCGTCGGATCGAGCTCATGAGAGCGGCGCACCATGTCAGCGACGATCATCTGCCCCTGCGCTTCCTTCTGCAGAACGTCTTCCTCGTTGCCCATCGACCAGAGGATGACGGCAGGGCTGTTGCGATAGCGCGTGATCATCGTCTCCAGTTGTGCGAGTCCTTCGGGGCTGGAGCTCATCATGCGCGTCTCGCACATCATCATCATGCCCATGCGCTCGCACGCTTCCACCCATTCCGGTGTGGGCATGTTGTGCGAGGTGCGCACGGCATTGCCGCCCATCGCCTTCAGCACGGAAAGTCGGAAGTTCTGCAGGCCATCGGGCAAAGCGGCGCCCACGCCCGCATGATCCTGATGGTTGCAGGTTCCTTTGATTTTTACCTGCCGGCCGTTGAGGAAAAATCCCCTGTTTACATCGAAGGCGATGGTGCGGATGCCGAAGCTGATGCGCTCGCCGTCCCGCGGCTGGCCGTCCGTTTCCACAATTACCGTCGCGGAGTAGAGATGCGGCGTCTCCGGCGACCAAAGCCGCGGGTTGGGAATGTGCGCAGTCGCTGAAAAGGCGGCGCTGCCATCGGGATTCACTGCCTGCGCAGGCGCGGAAGCCTGGGCAACGGAATGCCCTTCCGGATCGAAGAGTTCCCAGCGGACGCTTGCATTCTCCGGCTGCGTCCCCTTGTTGCGCAGCAACGTGCCCAGCGAAACGAGAGCGCTGTCCTGGCGCACTTCGGGCCGCACATAACTCTCCCACTCGCCCAGGTGGAGCGGATCGGATGTTATCAGCCACACGTGCCGGTAGATGCCTGCGCCTTCGTAGAACCAACCATCGCCAAAACTGGCATCCATGCGCACGGCGATGGCATTGGGGGCGCCGTAGTTCAGAAAGTCGGAAAGATCGAAGCTGAACGGCGCGTAGCCGTTGTCATTCCGCCCAACGAAACAGCCATTGACGAAGATGAGGGCATCACGAAACGCCCCGTCGAACAGCACCACAACGCGCCGGCCCGCGTCCTCAGCGGGGATATCGAAGACGCGCCGATACCATCCCACGCTCGTCTCAGGGTATTTGCGCCCGAGCGGCTTGAAACCGTGGCTCTCCAGCGCGGCATCGTCGACGAATGGCAACTCAACCGCCCAGTCATGGGGCAGGTTCAGCGAGCGCCAGGCGGAGTCGTCGAACTTCGGCTGCGCAAAATCGAAACCGCCGGTTTTGGAGAAGTCGCCCTGATCGCTGCCGAAGCCGAGGTCGCGCGCCGGATCGTTCCCATTGCCGAAGATGAACTTCCAGCCGAAATCGAAAAGCAGTTTCTTGCGCGGAGCAACAGGACTCTCCAGTTCGGTTGCGATCCGATCGGAGCCGGAAAAGGACTGAGCGTGGAGGAGACCCGAGCGGGAAACCAACGTGCTGGCGGACAGAGCAAGGCCCGATTGCAGCAGGCTGCGGCGCGTTATGGACGACATCGTCTCCTATGATAGGTGCGATGCAGACGTGCGGCAAACGCGGAGGGCGACGAGTGAGGTCCTGGAGGGTGGTTGCGCGGCGGCACAAAGTGCGTCGACGGTGAGCGGCGGCTCAGTGCACCTCGACCAGCACCAGAGCGTTTGGCGTGAGGGTGAGATTCAGCGCGCCCCCGTCGAGGTGGGTCTGCTCCGGCGGACCCAGAGCCGTCTCGCGGTTCAGATCCTCCACCTGTTGCGGTGTTGGATCGATGGGGCTGCCCATGGCGCGGTACTTCGGCAGCACATTTCCATGGCTGCTGTCGACGCGTTCGATGGAGACCGGAGCATCCGACGCTACGCCGGAGAAGACGAGCCGCATGGTGCGGGTGGGGCCTGTAGTTCCTGGATCCACAATGTTCCAGGCCGCCACGCGGAGCGAACCATCCGCAGCTCGCGTGGCGATGGCGTCTTTCGAGCCGATCGGGATGCGCTCGCCGCCTAACTGATGCAGTAACTCGAATGCGTAGTAACTCGGTTTCCTGATGCCGCCTTTCGCGATCAAGCCGAAGTTTCCCTCGAAGGGTCTTGCAATCGGGCCGCCTTCCTCGAAGACGTCGGAGAAGGTCCAGAAAGACATCATGGTTACATGGCCGTCGCACTGGCGAATGGTATTGGCAAGACCGGGACCAACAAAGGTGGTGTCGCGCGAGCCATCCAGACCCTGCACGTTCCACTCCGTCCAGAACAGGGGCAGGCTGGGATTGGCGGAGGCCCGAATCTGATCCTGTACCTTCTCGATGGCCCGGCAGACGCGATCGTCTTCCGGAATGTTCTCATCGGTGTGAAAAAGATTCTCCACCGTATCGTCGGCGTAGCCATGGCTTGAGACAAAGTCGATGGGAACATTGTTTTTGGTCACGTAGTCGAGGAACGCCGGTATCCAGGACGCGGCGGCCGTGGCCGGGCCGCCTACGCGCAGCCGCGGACTAACTTTCTTCAGGTCGCGCGCGGTATGGGCGTAGAGCTCGAAGTAACTTTCCTGGCGCGGGATTCCGCCCCAGAAGTCGATGTTCGGTTCATTCCAGACTTCGAAGTACCACTGAGAGACCTCATCGATTCCGTAGCGATCGACCAGGTGCTGCGCGAAGGCGGTCATGTAGGCGTCCCACGCCTCCCAGCTCTTTGGCGGAGAGACATTGGGGTGGTACCAGAAAACATGCAGGTCCAGCGGATTAAAGGCCAGTTTGGGGGGCATGAAGCTGAGCTCGACCACTGGACGAACGCCGTTCTTCAGCAAGCCGTCGTAAATTTCGTCCACATAGGCGAAGTTATAGACCGGATTATCATGGTCGTCCTCGTTGTAACTCCCGACTTCGCGGTCCAGAATGCCGTGAAAGCGCACATAGCGGAAATCGGTGACGCTCTTTACCGAACGGAGGTCTTCCCGGTAATCTTCGCGGAGCGAAAGAATGGCATGCCCCGAGCCGAACATCTCTTCCCAGAAGTGCGGAAAGGGAGTCGTGCGGGCGTGCGCGTCGATGGAAACCGTCTCCTGCGCGCTTGCGAGAGAGAAGGCGCAGATGCTGAGGAGCGCGAGGACTAAGAAGTGGCGACCCCGGCGGGGCTGGCTCGATGGCATCACGTTCTCCTGAAGCGGGAACAAGCAGTTCACGGTTGCGATGGGCCCATTCTTCCATCGGGCCGGAGGGGGCACTCAAGGGTTGTCCGGATCAGACCGATGGAATCAGAAACTGAAGCGGGCCTGCATATCCACGATACGCCCACTCAGCGCGCTGCTTGCCTGCCCGATGGTCGTGTCCTGGATGTTTGGGTCGATGCCGGATGGGTTCAGCCGCGGCCCTGTTCTCGTGGGTGGAGATTCAGTTTGTGTAGATGCGAACGTAGTCGACCAGCAGCTGAGAGGGGAACGGAGTCGTACTGTTGGGCGAGCCCGGCCAGTTGCCGCCCACGGCAAGATTAAGGATGATGAACGCGCCACTGCCGGAGTCGAACGGCCATGTTCCGCCGCTTTGGCTGGAGGGCGTGTAAGTGGCGTAGATGTTCGACGGAGTATCGACGTAGAACTGGATCTGGCCTTTGGTCCAGATCACGCCGTAGGCGTGCCAGTCGGAGGCCGAGAAGGTCTGTCCGGCGGCCGGGTAGTCCTCGGTGAGGTTGAGGTTGGTGCCGTGCACGGAGCCGGCCACCCAGTCGGGCGCGGGCGCGTCGATGTGCTCCATGATGTCCTGCTCGCCGCAGGCCGGCCAGTTGACGGTCGCGATGTTGTTGCCGAGCAGCCAGAATGCCGGCCACAATCCCTGGCCTTCGGGAATCTGCATGCGCGCTTCGATGCGGCCGTACATGAAGCTGAAGAGGCCTTCGGTCTTGAGGCGCGCGGAAGTGTAGGTACCCGCGGAGGGTTGCTGGGCGACGATGTGGAGATAGCCGTCGGTGCCAACATAAGCGTTGGGGTTGGCAGTGTTGCAGGGCGAGGTCGATGAGCTCCAGGAACAATACGTTTCGAGCTCCTGATTGCCCCAGCCGCCGGCGCCGGTGTCGTAGGTCCAGGTGGAGGGGTTGGGCTGAGCGTTGGCGCTGGTGGAATTCGAGAACTCGTCGCTCCAGACGAGGGTGCCGGAGGCGATGTTCGGCGAGAAGGTCTGGCTGGCTACCTGGCTGAGGGTGTCGCCCGAGGCGATGGCGACGGCCTGCAGCGTTTCATTGGAGGCGATGAGGAGCGGCGCGAAATATTGGGGCGAGCTGACGGTGGGCGTGGTGCCATCGAGCGTGAAGTAGATTGTGGCGCCCGAAGTGGTATCGCTGAGGGTGACGATCTGCGCGCCGCCCTGTGCGGCCGTGGCGGCAATGGCCGGGGTTGCCGTCTGCGTGGCGCCCACTCCGCCTCCACCTGTATTCGCGCTGGAACCGGAGCAGCCCAGAGCGGCGGTGACGCAGAGAAGAACCAGGACCCGGGAGCGTGCAGCGGAGAGAGATCCAATGGCAGTTGAGAACAGACTCGAATTCCGCCGGCCGGCGGACAGAATCGTGCGTAGCATCGTCATCGCAGAGCTCCCGGGAAAGAGAGAAATGCTCCGGACAGCGTGGCGCTGCCCGGAGCGGGTGCAGCGTCAGAAGGTGAACCGCGCGCCAAACTGGCCGACGCGTCCGCCGAGACCACCATAACTGATGATCTGGCCGAAGGTCGCGTCGCCCATGTTGGTGTCGGGTCCGCCAAGCTGATCGCGGTTGAAGACGTTGAACATCTCGAAGCGGAAGGTGAGGTTGTATTGCTCCTCCCGGCCCAGGACGACGCTTTTGTGAGCGCCCAGGTCTTCCGTGGCGAGACCAGGATTACGGACTCCGGACTGGAAGTTGCCGCCGTTGCCGAGTTCCGGTGCGGGTCCGCCGAAGGCGCCGGGATTGGGATTGGAGAAGCAGCCGGTGTTGAGCCACTGCCCGAACAGCTTCGGACTGCCCTTGGTCAGACTGCAGCCTGTGGCGATGTTGGCATAGACCGCGTTGAAGCCCTCGTAGTAGTTGGTGGAGTGAACCGAGATGGGCGTGCCGGTGTCGTAGTGGAAATCGCCATCGAGCGCCCATCCGCCGATGAACTCATTGGTGAGGTAGCCGACGCCGGAACCGAACTGGCGTCCGCGGCCGAAGGGCAGGTTGTAGATGATGTAGCCCTTGACGATGTGAGTTTCGTCAAAGTCGGCGATGTCCTTCGCCTCGTCCTTCAGATCGTAAGTGTTCTGCAGCGAGCCGGTGCCCCACAGTTCCTGGAAGTCCGTGTCGATGTCGCCGTGGGTGCGGGACCAGTTGTAGCTGGCCAGAAGCGAGAGCCCGTTCTGGACGCGGCGCATGACGGTAAACTGCAGGCTCTTGTAGTCGCCGTTGCCGAGCGGCGATCCCACCGAAAGCAACGGACCGTAGCCGGCCTCGGCCTGCGGGTAGGGCGTGAGACCCTCCCAGCCGGGCCCGGCGCCGCCCCAGTAGCCGTTGTAGCTGGCCGGGAATTTTCCGGTAACGACATAGTTCTGGTAATCGGAGAATTTCGGCTGGTTGGTCTGGAAGATGCCGCTCTGCAGGTGATAGCTGTGGCTCTGGATCCAGTTCACATCGACTCTGGATTCACGGCCCAGCTCTCGCTGCACGCCCACACTATATTGTTGCGTGTTGCCGGGGGTCAGCGAACGCGGATCGATGCTGACCACATCCGACTGGGTATACTGCGGTGTTTTCTCCTCAACCGAAGTGGGCTTATAGCCGTTGTCCCAGTTAAAGTTCGCTTCCTGGGTAACGGGGTGGAAGCCGACGTTGCCGGCCTGCTGGTAGGGAATGCCGCCCCAGGTGTTGAGGTTGAGGGGGGCAAAGAATGCGCCGATATTACCGCGCAGCACGGTCTTGTCGTCGACTTTATAGGCGACGCCGACGTGGGGCGCGTAGTTATACCAGTCCTGACGCTTCTCAAACGACTGGCTGCCGCTGGTGAGATATTCGTAAGCGCCCATTTCCCCGGTGACCGGGTTGAGGTCGTTGAGCTCAAAGCTGGACCAGCGACCGTATTTCTCCTTGTACGGGTTGTTGTAATCCCAGCGAAGGCTGATATCCATGGTGAGCCGTGGACTCACGCGGATATTGTCGTCTGCGTACAGGGAAAAGGCCTTGCGGCGGCCGTATTCATTATCGGGATTGTTGTTCTCGGCGTTGTAGACATCGCCAAGGAGAAAACTGGCGAAGGAGTTGCCGATCTGGTCGTAGGCATTGAAGTCATACCAGGCGGGCGCCGTGGAGGTGGGGTCGAAGATGATTGGATAGCCGCCGGTGAAGGTGCCGACATCGGTGTGGTAGTTGAACTGCATGGCGCGGAATTCGGCGCCGAGTTTGAGGTTGTGACGGCCGAGGGTCCAGTCCACCTCATCGCTGTAGATGAAGGTGTTGCCGGCGTAGTAGTCGTTGTACTGGCTGCCGAGCGGGGAGAAGTTCCAGCCGTTCTGGTAATTTGCGCCGCCGAAATACATGCCGGAGTCGAAATAAATCAGCGGGAAGTTGCCGGCCCCGTTGAGAAGCCCGAGCGTCGAGTCCCAGTGTCCCGGTTCGGAGACGGCGATGCTGGGATTGCGGAAGCGGTTGAAGGTGGCATAGACGGTGTTCACCAGGTGCGACGAGAAGATATAGGCGTCGCTGAGCCGCGCACCGGGCGCGGTGGTGTTGTGCCAGTAGGAATTGGCCATGGGGCCGCCGTCGGGCGCGGTGGGCGACCAGACGCCGCCCTGGTCGGCATTGATGCGCGGGTATTCGTCCCAGTAGAAGGAGCCGGCGATGTGCTGCTTCTCGCTGGCGTTGTAGTCCATCTTCACGCTGCTCTGCGTGTTGTGGAGCCAGGGGTCGGGCTGATAGGCCGGCCCGGCATCGTTCTGCGGCAGGGTGGATTCCGGCTGGTAATACTTGTGATAGAGCTCAAGGATCTGCCTGGTTTTTGAGCTGATGCGGTTGGTGGGGATCTGATTGTTGACGAAGACGCATCCGAACGAGCCGCCGGTTGCGGTTGCAGGGTCAACGATGGCCCCGCGATAGACGGGATTGCCGCAGTTGTCGATGGCAGGCGCGCCGCCATAGGTGAGGACGGGCACATTGGTGGAGAGCATCGGGCTCAGATCGGCGTACGCGGTGGCATTGCCCTGGGAGTCGAGGCCCATCATGGCATCGGTGGGCACGGTGCGGGAGTTGGCGCCGAGAGACCACATCGACTGCATGTACCGCTCGAAGGCGCCGAAGTAGAACAGCTTGTTTTTCACGATGGCGCCGCCGATGCCGCCGCCCCAGTCGGAAAGGGAATCGCTCTTGCGCAGGTAGGCGTCGGCGTTGGCCGGATCGGTGACGGCCGCGAGGTGGTTCGAGGCGCTCAGGGCATCGAGATCGGTCGAGTGCAGGAATCCGAAGAGCGAGCCATGCAGGTCGTTGGTGCCCGACTTCAGCTCATAACGGAAAACGCCTCCGCCGCTTCGGCCTGCATCCGCCGTGATGCCCGCAGTATCGGCCTCGAATTCCTGGACGGCCTCCATGGGCGGCTGCGACTCGCTGATATATCCGCCGAGCTGGGAGACCGCAGAGGTGCCGTCGATGAGGACTTCCTTGGTCAGGGCCACGCCGCCATCGATATGCGAGCTGTAATCGGAGCCTTCCACACCGGGGACATAATCAAAGAGGAAGTTGGAGAGGTTGCGGCTGCCCTGGACATTCAGGGGCAGCTCGCTGACCGCCTCGCTGTTGAGGTTGGTGCCAACGGTGGAATCCTGGGTCTGGAGGATGGGGGCCTGGCGCGTGACCACCACCGTCTCGTTGGCTCCGCCGGCCCTGAGGACAGCGTCGATTTCAGCTGCCTGGCTGATGAGGAGGGTGATGCCGTTGCGGTCGAGCGTGGCGAAGCCGGCCTTTGTGAAGCGAACTGAATAGTTGCCGACGGGCAGGTTGCCCACGCGGTAAAAGCCCAGCCCGTCTGTGGTTGCAGTCTGGACTTCGCCGTTCGCGGTATTGGTGACCTGAACGAGGGTTCCCGGAATCACGGCTCCGCTGGTGTCTTTTACGGTGCCGGCGATGGAAGCGAGGTCCGATTGCGCGCGGACCTGCGCGGTCCATACTGTGGCGGCCAGCAGCAGGAAGAATATTTTTATCGCTTGCCTCATCTGATCCTCCGAAGTATGCTACAGAAACGATTCACGGAACCGATTCACAGAATCGATTCTGTAAATCGGGAAAATAATAGTGCGGAGCCTCAGTGCTGTCAATCAATTTCTGCATGGGGTCCCGTAAGATGGATTACGAAGGAGACCTTGCAAGGCGCGAATGAACCGAAAAGTTCCCAATGGCGAGCAAAGAGTGACGCTGGGAACGCTGGCCGAGCACCTTTCCCTCTCCAAGACGACCGTCTCGGTCGTCATCAGCGGCTCCCCCGCCGCAAAGAGCATCCCTCCGGAGACCCGCGCCCGCATCCTGCAGGCGGCCAGGGAACTGCACTACCGGCCGCATTACCTGGCCCGGTCGCTGCGCCGCAATCGGACCATGTCGGTGGGCGTGATGGTCCCGGAGCTGGGGGAGGGATATTTCACCCTGGTGATGAACGGGATCGAGCAGCATCTGCTCACCCAGCACTATTTCTATTTCACCGCCTCGCACTACTGGAAGCCGGATCTGCTGGAGAAATACCCGCGCATGCTGCTGGATCGTTCGGTCGAGGGGCTCCTGCTGGTCAACACGCCTCTTCCCGAGGACGTGGATGTGCCGATCGTCTCCGTCTCCGGCCACAAGGCGGCGAAGAACGTGACCAACGTGGTGCTGGACCACGAGCGCGCGGCAGTTCTGGCGCTGAGCCACCTGCGCGATCTGCGCCATCGCCGCATCGCTTTTATGCGCGGCCAGGCGTTTACGGCGGATACCGACGAGCGCTGGCAATCCATCGCGCGCACGGCGCGGGAGATGGGCCTTGCCATCGATCCGGCGATCTGCATGAAGCTCGAAGCCAACACCTGGTCGCCGCAGCTGGGCTACGAGCCGGTAACGGAACTGCTCCGGCATCGGCGGGACTTCACGGCGATCTTCTGTTTCAACGACACGTCGGCTTTTGGCGCCATGCGGGCGCTGCGGGATGTCGGCCTGCGCGTGCCGGAGGACGTTTCGGTGATCGGCTTCGACGACGTGGTGGGCGCTCAGTTCACCACGCCCAGCCTGACCACCGTGCGTCAGCCCCTTTTCGAAATGGGACGCACCGCCGCGGAGATTCTGCTGCGGCGCATCACCCACCCATCGGCGCGCTGTCCGGCGCAGGTTGTGATGCAGCCGGAGCTGATGGTGCGTGAATCCACCGCGCAGGCGCGGGCGGTGGCAAGAATTGCCTGAAGCGTTCAGGAGCAAAGGCATTCCTGCGCAATCAGGACCGAAGACTCAGGAGATTCCTATGTTCAATTCGTTCCGGTACTCGTCTGCAGCTCTCTCCGATTCCTCTCACCGGCACGCTCACCGCACGCCTGGCCGCAGCCTCACCTGGGCCGGTCGCGCGCTGGTGGCGTCTTCGGCGGTCCTCAGCCTTTTTGCCCTGCTTTCCTGCGCCGCCGTCGCGCAGGGCGGTGGCGATTCAGGGCCGATTGCCAGCGTCAATCCGATCATTGGCACCGGGACAGGTCCGGGCGACACCATCAATCTTTTTCCGGGCGCCGCGATGCCTTTCGGCATGGTCCAGCTCAGTCCCGACACTGAGGACCACGGCTTTGGCTATCACTACAGCCAGATGACCATCCAGGGTTTCAGCATGACGCATATGAGCGGCGTCGGTTGTCCGAATGAGGGCGAGGTGTTCTTCGCTCCCACGACCGGTCCGGTAGAGACGCAGGTCGTCGATTTTCAGTCGCCGTATTCGCACAGCGACGAGGCCGCATCGCCGGGGTATTATCGCGTGCATCTGGCGCGCTGGGATACGGACGTCGAACTGAGCGCAACGGATCGCACCGGGATCGCCCGTTTCACATTTCCCGCGGGCAAGGCGGCCAATCTCCTGCTTCCCATCAGCCACACGCTCAATCAGACCATGGCTGCTTCGGTCCGGGTGGTCGGCGACCGCCAGATCGAGGGATTTGTGGAGAATGAGGCATTCTGCGGCAGCCACCAGACCTATAAGGTCTACTTCGATATCGCCTTCAGCCGGCCGTTTGCCACGTTCGGCACATGGAGCGGCGCCCCGTACGGGGCTGCCGGCACCATCGCGGCGAAGAGCCGCTCCGCATCGCAGGAGACGCACGACCAGTGGATCGGCGCCTATGCGACCTGGCCGGATGCATCGCACGCCCAGACGATCACGGCAAGGATCGGGATCTCCTACGTGGACGCGGCGGGCGCTGAGAACAATCTGAAAGCCGAGTCCGCGGGCAAGGATTTTGCGGCGATTCACAGGGAAGCGCAGAAAGCCTGGAACAAGGCGCTGAGCGTGATCGATGTTTCCGGAGGCACGCCGGCGGAACGGACCGTCTTCTACACCGCGCTGTATCACAGCCTGTTGATGCCCAGCATGATCAGCGATGCGGACGGCCGGTATATGGGATTCGACGATCAGATCCACCATGTCGCCGCCGGGCATGAGATCTACGCGAATTACTCAGGGTGGGATATTTACCGCAGCCAGATGCCGCTGGTGGCGATGGTCGATCCGCAGCGGATGCAGGATATGGCGCAGTCCGTCGTGCTCATGGATCAGCAGGGAGGCTGGGTGGGGCGGTGGCCGCAGATCAACCGCTACACCAATGTGATGGCCGGCAGTCCGCTCAGCGTGGTTCTGGCCACAGCGTGGCTGGACGGATTGCATGGCTTCGACATGGAGGCCGGCTGGAAGGGGATGCTGGAGGATGCGACCGAGGCTCCGCCGCCGGGACATCCCTACGCGGGCGAAGCCGCCATCGACTGGATCAACAAGATTCATTACGTGCCGAACGACAAGATGAGCTATGGCTCCGTATCGCAAACCCAGGAGGACGCGATTGCCTACGCGTCGCTCTATCGCCTGGCCGAAGCGCTGGGCAAGACCGACGATGCGAAGATGCTCTATCAGCGCGCGCTCGATTACC
>Ga0335074_10011651_pt1 | contig 12296 bp, 11 predicted proteins | sample Lox_Sample_23_FD_206715 | JGI IMG/M metagenome (GOLD analysis project Ga0335074, IMG submission 206715) | Soil microbial communities from Loxahatchee National Wildlife Refuge, Florida, United States - Lox_Sample_2.3 | ecosystem: Environmental > Terrestrial > Soil > Wetlands | place: USA...
AACGGCCACCCGCCAGAGCCCGCACAGTCGTTCCAGCTCCTCAAGCGAGCTCGCCCGGTGATCCGCGCACGCGGCGACCACGATCGTGTCGTCGGCGATGGTGTTGTCGGCGCGCAGCCGCCCGAGCCGGAACGGATCACCGAGCACGTCCACGAACGCGATGTTGTATGGTCGCGCTGATTCCGGGATGCCCGGTCCCGGCAGGTACAGCAGCCGGTCTCCGTCCGGCCCGGTTACATCCCACCCGCCGGTGACCTTTCGCGTTACGTAGCCTTCGTGGTCCGGTTCCGGGCCGTTCCTGTCTAGCTTGAGCAGCCCGTCGACGAGGATGGCGGAGGGGCGACGCCTTGTGCCTGTGCGCGCGGCGCGCAGGCAGGAGGCGCAGCGGCAGCCAGGTTCGGGCAAGCCGGCCGGTCCGCCGGTGCCTATTGCGATGACGTCCACCAGCTTCAGCTCAGGAACGACAGCCGGACCTTGCGGTCCGGGTTGTCCACATTGAGGTCGACGAGCGCGATCGACTGCCAGGTGCCGAGCGCCAGACGGCCCCCGATGACCGGCACCGTCGCGTACGGCGGAACGAGCGCCGGCAGCACGTGCGACCTGCCGTGCCCGGGTGAGCCGTGGGCGTGCCGCCAGCGGCTGTCGGCCGGCAGCAGCTCCGCCAGCGCGTTCAGCAAATCCTCATCGCTGCCCGCGCCCAGCTCGATGATGGCCACCCCCGCTGTCGCGTGCGGCACGAACACATGCAGCAGCCCGTCCCCGCCGTCGGCCACCCGGCCGGCGAACTCCGCGCACTCCCGGGTGATGTCGCGCACGACCTCGTGCCCGCCAGTGTGAACCCGGACGATCTCGCTGTTCATGCCCCCGGATCATAGGCCGCCCGTCGCCCCTCGCGCGCACCGGCCGCGCCCGCGCCGCCTGAGCGGAAGCCCCGCGCCACGGGCGAAGTAGACATATATAGGCGGCATTTATAGGCAGCATTCGCCGCCGGACGGCCGATGTCGCGCTCCGGCGTCCGTCGGCGCGCCTGGATAACGTGTGGGCCTACCCTTTTGTGAAGCGCTGATCCTCGAAAATGGGGGTAACACGTCGCGAAGGGGTAAGTCCACACGCTGATCCGGTCCGGGACTAGTCCCAGATCGCACTCGCGTCCTGTCTGGCACTTCTGGCACGTCAGCACCTGCCCGCGCCCGCTAGGCGACTTCGGTACGACCTGCACCGCCTCCGGGACCGGCCTTAGTGCGGGACGATGATCGCGTCGGGGCCGGGGAAGACGAGGCGGGTCCTGCCGTCATCGAAACGGATGAGATAGGGAGGCTCGCCTTTGGTGCCGTGCACCTCGACGATCTCGCCGTTCTTGTCCGGGTGCCCGACGATGTTGCCGTGGATGCAGATGCGGTCGCCGATCGTGGCCTGCATGTGAGGTCTCCTCTCCGCGCTGAGAGAGTGGGTATCTCCAGGCTTCCACGTCGTGCGACGCCCGGCTAGCCCTGGTTCCGTCGTCATCAGCGATCAGGCGACCGGTCTCATTCGGCTCCAGGAACACCGATGCTGGCGCGGAAGGATGTCGGCAACCCGTTACGGGATTGAGACGCTTGCTGCTGGGCGCGGTCGCTGGATCGACGGGACAACGCACATGTCCGTCCGGGCTTGGTGCAACCCGGGCAGCAGGTCGGCCTTGACCATCGTGGCCAGGCCGCCGCGCTGGTGACCGGCCAGCACGTCATACCTTGGCCGCGGCGCGCGGCGCCTGCAACTGCGGGCGGTCGACCGTGACGCAGCTTGCGGCCCGCAGGACCGAGCACACCGCATCGAGCAGCTCGCGGCCGATGCCATGACGGCGACACCGTGGCTGCACACTGAGCCGGATGAACCGTGCCCCCAGGTTCAGAGCCAGCATGGGCTTGGCGAAGTGATTCCACGGGATCTCTCGCCGCGCACGCGATCACTGGATCGGCATTGGCGGGGCCTTGGCTAGTGCTTCGCCTGTGCGGCATGAGCCCGCCGCCCTCGCTTCCCAGTCGTCAGGTCGGCACTCCGATTAAGCCTCTGTTTTGTGAGGTCGGTCCTCTATATAACCCTGACTTTTGTAAGGTAGAAGCCTCGATTAACCCTCATTTTTGTCAGGTTCTGCCGCTAGGCTAGAGGCATGCGAGATGATCAGCGCCGTGAGCGCCTCGCGGATGCGAACCCGTGGTGGCGGGCCGTCGCCGGCGGGCAGGACCCGGTCGCGTGGACCGAGTACCACCCGGTCCTGAAGGGGCGGGCCGCGCACGATCTGGGGTTCCGCGCCAGTGTCCTGAATGACGTCCAGTCCGGGCCGGTGACGGACCAACTCGCGGTCCTAACCGGTCCCCGGCGCATCGGCAAGTCGGTCGCGCTGCTCGACGCCGCGGCTGCGCTGTGCGCGCGGCGGGACGTCGATGCCCGCCAGGTGATCTACCTGCCGTGCGACGGCCTGGCTGCCCAGGACGTGCACCGGTGCCTGATCCTAGGCCGGGAACTGACCCGCTCCGTCGACCGGGATCAGCCTCGTCCCCGGGTCTGGCTCCTGGACGAGATCAGCGGCGTGACGGGCTGGACCGCCACGCTCAAGCTCGCCCGGGACAACACCGCGTTCGGCGGCGACACGGTGATCGCGACCGGCAGCAGGTGGGCCGCCGACGAGGACATCGAGGGCAACCTCCTGGCCGGCCGCGCCGGAACGGGTCCCGGGAGGCGGACCCGGCTGCTGCTGCCCATGACCTTCCGCGAGTACCTGGCGGCCTCCAGACCGGAGCTGGCACGGTCGGCGCCAGTCCACCTCAGCGCGCTCCAGGACCGGAGTGCCGCGGACGCCCTGGACGCCGTCGCCTTCGACCTGGACGGCTACGACCTCGGCTGGCAGGACTACCTCACCTGCGGCGGGTTCCCCCGGGCGGTCGCTGAGCACACCCGGACCGGGGCCGTCTCCGCCGCCTACCTCAACGACATGAGATCCTGGCTACGCGCCGTCGTCGACCCCGACCGCCCCCAAGACTCCGTCCCCCGCCTGCTGGACGGCATCTCCCAGCGCGCCACCAGCCCGCTGAACCTCACCGCGACAGCCGCCGCGCTCGGTTACGCCTCGCGGGACATCTTCGCCAGGCGCCTGAACCGGCTGGTCTCCAGCTGCGCCGCGATCTGGTGCCCGCGCCGGGAGGGAGAGCAGGCGGTCACCGGCGCCCAGGCCAAGCTGTATCTGACCGACCCGCTGCTGGCCGCCCTCCCCGCACGGCAGCGGACGGGCCTACCCGCACCCGACATGACCCGGTTGACGGAGATGGCCGTCGGCGTCGCGCTGGCCCGCGCGATCGACGACCTCGAGGAAGGGCGCTGGGTCACGGGCGGCACCATCGGCTACGCGCGGACACCCACCGGCCATGAGGTCGACCTGGGACCGGTGACGGTCCCGTCGGCCAACGGCCCGGTCACCACCGTCCCCCTGGAGTCCAAGTGGGTCGAACACGGCTGGAAGGGCGAGGCCCGGACCATCGACGCGAAGTTCGGACGGGGCATCCTCGCCACCAAGTCCATCCTGGACACCACGGGAAACGTCTGGGCGGTACCAGCCCCCCTGCTAGCCCTCCTGCTCCAGTAAGAGCACTGACGCAGGCATCGTGCAGCCGGAGCTTCCTAGCGGGTGACCGCCACCCGCGGGACCTTGCTCCCCGGCCTGGCCAGCTCCCGCGCCAACTCCTCCACCCGGCTGCGCAGTTTGCGCGCTCCAGCCCGCGCAGCTGCCCCCCGGCGATGGCGACAACGCGGAGCTCCCTTCATGCTGCTCACGCCCGCTTCCGGCCCTTAATCGGGACTATATACGACAGCATCATGACACTTTCCGCTGGTCAGGTGGCACAGGATGCGCACCGGCGCGGGCAACCCCGTTACTGGACTATGGCATTCATTTTGGCGTGGGGCTGCGAATTCCTCGCGCGAGGCGGAGTGGACCGCCGAGTCTCGCTATGCCTCGTGCGCACTGTCATTATGATTGCGTGGTCGCGTGGCTAGCGACGAGGTGCTCGACGACAGAACTCGGACTGGGCCATAGGTGCACCGTTCTGATACCATGATGGTATGGCTATGACTCTTCGCCTGCCGGCCGAGATCGAGGACCAACTCAAGCAGGTCGCCGATATCGAGCACCGCAGCGTGCAGCAGACGGTGCTCGTGGCGATCGAGGAATACCTGTCACTGCGCGAGACCGCGGAAATCCTCGCCGACCCGGCAGCCCTCCGCGGCCTCGCCGAGGCACGGGAATCCGAGCAGGCAGGCGACGTCGTGTACGGCGTTGAGGCAGCCCGAGCACTGCTGGCCGAACGCAAGCGGTGACCGCTGACCCGTACGAGCTTGGGATGACCCGCCCGGCAAGGCGCGCGATCTCAGAACGCCTGCCCGAGGACGTGGCGTCCGCAGCAGTCGAATTTATCACCGGTCCTCTCCTGGACGTCCCGTACCGGATCGGCAAGCCGCTTCGAGGCTCGCTCACGGGCTTCTACAGCGCGCGGCTCGGCACCCAGTGGCGCGTCCTCTACCGGGTCGACGAATCAAAGCACGTGGTCATAGTCGAAGACATACAGCACCGCTCCACCGCCTACCGCCGCAGTTAGCCATCGCGTCGCAGCCATCCCGCGGCTGACCAAGATCAGTGCTCCAGCGTCTTCTCCGGAACCGGCACGTTTTGCGTCATGGCGAAAACAACAGGTAAGAGGCCGTTCTATGCGCAGACTGGCATGGAGCAGCCCCAATGTCTCCACAGCTGCCTAGCGGGTGACACGGTTGCAGGTTTCCCCTGGTCAAGCGGCACAGGACGCGCAACGGCGCTGGCAAGCCCGTTACGGGATTGTGGCTTTCATCGCGTGCGGTAAGCGTCGGCGCGGTGCGTGATAGAGGTGATGACGATCGTGACTTGCTCGTCCTCGATCAGGTACAGCACCCTGTATTCGCCCCTGCGCGCCGAGTACTGCGGCGCGAGCGGTTCAAGAAGCAGCTTACCGGCCCGGTGCGGGTTCTCCGCCAGCGGGCCGCGGATGAACTCCCAGCACGCGGACGAGATCTTCTCGGGCATCCGCTGCAGCGCCCGCACCGCCGCCGGGCGCAGCACGACCCGGTAGGTCACCCTGCCCGCTTCCCCCGTGCCGCGATGAGGGCGTCCAGCGTCGCCATGCAGACAGGGTCCGGCAGGCCGCGGGCGTGCATGTCGGCTACCACGTCCACGTCGTCGCCGATATCAATCCCCTGCGCCCGGGCGGCCATGATCTTCTCCATCTCGGCCGCCGTGACATAGCGGTTCGCTGCGGAGTCCGCCTTCGACTGCGCGACGTCCTGCATCGCGGCCGCGTCGGCGAGCACGTCGAGCGTCTCCATGATCGACTCGAAGTCCTCGTCGGAGATCATCCAGACCGCCGGGACTCCGTTGCGGGTCACGAGGACCCGCTGGTGGGTGGCGACCGCCTCATCGACGAGCGCCGAGAAGTTCTGCCGGGCCTCGGCAACAGGAACAGTCGTCATGTACAGAATTCTAGCGCACTGGCTGCTGATGGTCTGCGGCTGGCAGCCAATCCCGGGCCACGCCGGGGCGGGCTGCGAGAAGCGGCGTCGTGGTCTCCCGTGGCAGCCGCCCGGGATGAGGTCATCACCCGGCTGGAGGCCACGCTCGCGGCCTCCGGCGCCCGGTTCGAGGTACGCAAGGAGATGACGGCTGACCCGGGGATTTGCCGGCCCGGGACCGGCGCCGTCACGGCCCGCTCAGGCGGCTGGCCGGCAGTGCCGCCAAGAGCGCCTGGGACCACATCATGCCCGAGCAGGCCCGCACGCGGCTGCGCACCGCGGGCCACGGCATGGCACGGGGCATCATCGAACCGTCCGCCCGGCGGTTTCAGCACCTCCTGGCCGGGCGGGATCCCGGCATGCTCGCCCTCACCATGTTCATCAGCAGGCCGCAGCAGGGCCTGGACAGCGTGCCGGATGCCCACGTGGAGAAAGAGGACCCGCTGGAGCTGCTCATCCGCCTGCGGTCGTGACCGCGGCCCGGTACGCGGGAGACGAGACGGTACGCGATGCACGCTGCCGTAAGATCACCGTCACCGTCAGCGGCACCACTGCCAGGTGCACGGTCTGGGCAGACGACGAGCATGTCCGGCAAATCCGGGCCGTGACACCAGCGACGGAGCGGGGTGTCGTCACCATGCTGGTGACCACCACGGTGACAGCTCAGCTGCGGGACTTCGGCGTCCCCGTCGATTCGGCGGGCTTGCCGCCGCTCCCCCCGCGCGCTGTCCGCGCACTACCCCTCCTCCAGCGCCGGGTACGGCTGCACCCGGCCCCGCGGCCGGGCCAGGAGACTCCCGGGGCAAGCCAGCGGTAGCCAGCGCGAGGTTCCCTGCGGACGCGCCGCAGACAGCTCAGGGGCTTCCGGGTGGCGCAGTTGCCGGTCTGCGCTAGTCAGGCGGCACAGGATGCGCAGCGGTGCCTGGTCCTGGGCCGGGAACTGACCCGCTCGATCGACCGGGAGCAGCGCCGCCCCCGGGTCTGGCTGCTGGATGAGATCAGCGGCGTGGCGGGCTGGACCTCCGTCCTCAAGCTCGCCCGGGACAACACCGCATTCGGCGGCGACACGGTGATTGCGACCGGCAGCAGGTGGGCCGCCGACGATGACATTGAAGGCAATCTCCTGGCCGGCCGCGCCGGAACGACTCCCGGGAGGCGAACCCGGCTGCTTCTGCCCATGACCTTCCGTGAGTACCTGGCGGCATCCAGGCCGGAGCTGGCGCGGCCGGCGCCGGTCCACGTCAGCGGGCACCAGGACCGGAGTGCCGCGAACGCCCTGGACGCTGCCGCCTTCGACCTGGACGGCTACGACCTTGCCTGGCAGGACTACCTCACCTGCGGCGGGTTCCCCCGGGCAGCCGCCGAGCACACCCGGACCGGGGCAGTCTCCGCCGCCTACCTCAACGACCTCAGATCCCGGCTGCGCGCCGACGTCGACCCCGGCCGCCCGCAAGACCCCGTCCCCCGCCTGCTGGACGGCATCTCCCAGCGGGCCACCAGCCCGCTCAGCATCACCGCGGCGAGCGCCGCGCTCAGCTACCCTTCGCGGGACATCTTCGCCAGGCGCCTGAACCGGCTAGTCTCCAGCTGCGCCGCGATCTGGTGCCCGCGCCGGGAAGGAGAACAGGCGGTACCGGGCGCCCAGGCCAAGCTGTACCTAACCGATCCGCTGCTGGCCTCCCTCCCCGCACGGCTCCGCACAGGCCTGCCAGGACCCGACATGACCATGCTGACAGAGATGGCAATCGGCGTGGCGCTGGCCCGCGCGATCGACGACTCGAGGAAGGCCGCTGAGTAACCGGGGACACCATCGGCTACGCGCGGACACCCAGCGGCCGCGAAGTCGACCTGGGCCCGGTTACGGTTCCGTCAGCCAACGGCCCGGTCACCACTGTTCCGCTGGAGTCCAAGTGGGTCGAGCAAGGCTGGAAGAACGAGGCCCGGACCATCGACGCGAAGTTCGGACGGGGTATCCTCGCCACCAAGTCTGCCCTGGACACCACCGGAAACATCTGGGCAGTACCAGCCCCCTGCTGGCCCTCCTGATCCAGTAAAGGCGCTGACGAGAGCGCTGCGGGTCGGCACCTCCCCGCGATCTGCGCCAGCCGGTCTGTGGTCACCCGGGTGAATACTGGCAGGGATCGGACGTTCGCGGTGCCTGGCCGGGCGTTTCCGGTCGGCCAGGTACCGCGTTCGTTAGCTCGTGGCGGCGGTCAGGATGCGGCGGCTAGGCTCTCGGCGGGTTGCCAGGTCAGGACGGGGTCGTGGCCGGGGTCGTAGATCTCGAACGGGCCGCCCGGTTCCCGGCCGCGGTAGTGCCGCCAGTCCAGGCCCAGGAGCAGGAATATCCCGACCGGCTGCCCGCATACCGCGCAGACCGGGTGGGCGTCGTCGCCGGCGTCGGGATCGGCGGTCTCGTCGAGGGGTTCGACCGCGTCCAGGATGGTGTCGAGGGTCGCGGGGGCGTAGCCGGACAGGAACAGCAGCGCTTCGGTCCGCTGCCGGGGCGTGGTGGCGGCGAGCCGCTCGGCTCGTTCTTGCGGGCTGAATTCCAGCGTGGCGCGGCCGGGGTGACGGAAGATAGTCCTCACGGTGTCCCTCCAGTTGTGTGGAGCGGGTGCCTAGGGCCGTCGCTGGTGTTGGTAGCACCGCGGCGGCCCGCCTTATCGCGGCGGGTGGATAAGGCTTTACGGGCTATGGTAGTCGAATTTTTGTTCTTATGCAATGTCCTGGTCGTCTGTGGTGGCGGCGTCGTGGAGGATCTCTGCCAGGGCCTGCTCGATGATCCGGCGATCGGGCTCCAGTGCGCCGAGCAGGTCACCGAGGTGCACGCCCTCGGTCTGCTCGGTCACCTCAATCACTTCCGCGACCGTGGCCGGGAGCGCGGCGTCCGCGGGATCATCGCGCAGTTCGGCGGCAAGGGCCCGCACCGTGCCGACGAGTTCATGGGTCATGCTGGTGAACTGGCAGATGAGGGCGGCGGCGAGCCGGTGCGCCCGCCGCCCCGGCCGGTCCCCGGCACCGAGGTAGTTCGCGAGATTGTGGTGGCCGATCGCGATGCCGCAGGGATCGGGGTGTGCGTAGCGCAGCCGAAGCGCAGTCCGCGCCAGGTCCGCCGCCTCGTCCCGGTGCCCCAGCGCGGCTTCGAGGCCAGCGCGGGTGCTCAGGACCCTGGCGAGCATGGGGATGTCGCGGTGCTCTCCGTACACCCGCTGGCAGTCCCGCAGCAGCCGCCCGGCCTCGGCCAGCCGTCCCAGCTCGATCAGCGGCCCGGCGTCGTTGAACCGGGTCCGGGCGCGCTGATGCGCCCCGGCGCCCCGCTCTCGCTCGCTGGCCGCGATCTCCGCGCCCAGGTCCAGGCACAGCTGCCACCGCTCCGTCGCCTGCGCCGAGGCGTGGCCGTTGTCGAGGATGGTCTCGCGGACGTTCCACGGGATGACGGTCTCGTCTGCGGCGGGGCGGGCGGGCAGCCGGGCCATCTGGTCGAGCAGCTGCCCGGTCTGGGCCAGCACCTGCTCATGCTCACCCATCAGTCCCAGGATCTGCAGCCGCTGCGCCTGGTCGCCCAGCTGGGTCCAGGGGCCCAGCCCGGCCCGCTGGGTATGGTCCGCCTTCACGGTGACCACGTCTAGCGCCTCGCGCAGCCGCCCGCCGTCGCACAACAGGTTGGCCAGCTTCCCGGCGGTGGTCGAGGCGAGCCGGTAGTCACCGTTCCCGGCCGCAGTGTCTAGTGCGCCGCACATCAGCTGCTCGGCCTGGGCTGGGTCGACCGTGGCCAGGGCGCTGGCCAGGACCGCCTGGTTGTCGGTCGCGCCGGTGGCGGCGGCGATGCGCCACAGCCACGGCAGCGCCGCCTGCACCGTGCCCGGCGACTTGTCCCGCATGATGGCCTGTTCAAGCAGGATGCCCGCGGTGTCCCAGTCGCGGCGGCGCAGCAGGTATAGGGCGGCGGCCAGCCCGGCCCGCACCATCAGGCCGGTATTCTCCCCGCCCTCCCGCTCCTGCGCCTGACCGGCGACCCGCACCCAGAACGCGGCCAGCTCCGCGTCCACCGCCACTGCGAACTCTGGCCCAGCCTGGGCGGCGATCGCGGCCGCGACACCGGGATGCATCCGGTAGACCACCGGGGCAGGGTCCCCGTCCGCGGTCGTCGGCGTGTCAGGCTGGATGAGCGCGGCCCCGGCCAGCAGCGCCAGCAGCGGCCCCGGGTCGGGCGGGTCATCGGGGCACTCCAGCCTCTGCCATACATCCGCCCAGTTCGCGCCGACGATCTCCGAGGTCCGGTCCTGGTCCTCAGTGCAGGCCAGGAACTGTGCCAGCAGCCGGGCCGGTTCTGGCAGCACACCCAGCGCCGTGGTCGTCCAGGTGGTCAGCGCGTCCATGAACGCGCCCGGTCCCAGCGCCGAGATGCCCGCGCGGAAGAACGCGTCCAGCCCGTGACCGTCGGCCGCCTGCTCCGCGGTGGCGAGCTGGGCGTCCAGCCGGTCCCGGTCGGCCGCCGCCGCGTCGGCGAACTCCAGCAGCTTGGGATGTCCCTGCACCACCCGCAGTACCCGGCGTACCCGGTCCCGGTCCGCCGCCACCGCGTCGGCGGTGTCCGGTGCGGCCCGGACCGGTCCCGGGTCGGCGTGCAGCAGAGCGCGCAGGTTCGGCAGCTCCCGCGCCAGCGCCACCGCCTCTTCCAGCGACAGCGCGTGCACCGGCACGGTCAGCACCGCCGGGTCCGCGCTGAAACCGGCCGGCGGGACCCGGCTGGTCAGGATCAGCCGCGACTCGCCGTCATGGGCGGCCAGCGCCGCGATCAGCTGTCCCCAGGCCGGGTCACGCCAGGCACCGCCGGGGGTGAGCAGCGTCTCCAGGTTGTCCAGCACCAGCAGCACGCCCTTGTCGGCCATCAGCTGTCGCAGCCGGGGCAGGTATGCCGCCAGCGCCGCGGCCGTGCCGATGTGCCCGGCCATCGTGAACCCGTACCCGCCCAGCTGCACCTCCAGTGCGGCGGCCAGGCCCGCGAGCGCCCCGGCCCACTCGCCTTCTTTGGTCGGCGCCTGCCAGAACGCCACTGCCCCGAATGCGTCCTGGTGCCGGTAGGCCAGCTCCAGCGCGCAGGCGGTCTTGCCCGCCCCCGCCATCCCGTGCAGCAGCACCGCCGTCCGCCCGCTGCGCGGCGACAGCGCCGCGCTTGCCGCCGCCATCGCACCGGCCCGCCCCACGAACCGTTCCGGCTCCGGCGGGAAGTACGCCATCGCGGTCTCGCCCGGATCCAGCACCGGCCTGCCGCGCGGCACCGGCAACCGCAGCCCGGCCGCCCGCGCACCGAACACGCCCGGCGTCCCCAGCGACACCGACCGGCCCGGCCCGGCAGCCTTGGCGACCGCCCGCGCGGTGGCCACGTCCACCGGCTGTCCGGCGCCGAGCAGCTGCTCGTAGAACTGTTCGCCGAACGCGATCGCGAACTCGTCCAGCACCGGGTACCGCATCCCCACCACCGCGCAGCCCAACTCGGTCACCAGTGCCCGGGTCAGCCCCGCGGCTTCGGCCCGCACGGCACCGGACTGCGCAGCCTGCACCGCTTGCGCCTGGTCCTCCAGGCCGATCAGCCGCAGCGTCTGCGCTGTGGTCCCCGCCGCTGATTCGCACGCCGACACCAGCGCCAGCTTCGCCCGCCGCTTAGCCGGCCGCAGCAACCCGGCCAGCTCACCGGCCGGCACCAGATCGGGCGACCCGTCAGCGTGCTCCAGCACGAACGCACCGGCCGCGCCGTGCCCGGACAGGTGCAGCACGTCCCAGCCCGGTGCTTCTCCGGCGATCCGGGCGAGCTGCTCCCTGGTCACCCCGTACTGCACCACCCGCAGTTCCACCGCCGCGTTCCCCCGAGCGACGATCCGGCGGATCAGCCGACCCAGCGCGTACCGCTCCCGCCGCAACGCCAGCACGCTGGTCCGGTCCGGCTGAGAGAACACCGCCAGCACCCGCAGCGACTCCCCGACCGGGTCCTTCCGGATGCCGTCCGGCGCCGCGATGTCGTAGACCAGCGCCACCTCACCCCGCGCCGCCAGCGCCACACCCGCCACATACGCCAGCTCCAGCGGCCACCCCAGCACCTGCCCAAGCACATCCGGAACCGCCACCCGCACCGTCACCGGCCCGGCCGCCACGATCGCCGCGCCGACCCGCTCGCCCAGCAGCACGCGCCCGGCCCACGCACCGGCGCGCGCCACAGTACGCGCCTCGTCCTCGTCGCGCCGGTCCGGGGCCGCGCGCCACCGCGCGCACTCATACAGATCCCCGAACGCCACCACATCATCGGACGCCGCATCCAGCTCAACGACATGATCAGCTAGCGGCTGGCCCGACTCCTTGTCGGACAGCAGCCACCGCCACTGCCACCGGCTGGCGACATCAACCGCACGCAGGACTAACAACCGGCCCCCAGGGGAAGCACCACAGCTCGTTCTGATAGATCATAAAGACTTCCCGGTCCTTACCGGACGCGGGCGGCTAGCCTTTCCCGGTGGAAACGGGAGGATGGTCGTGACCAAGAGCAACCGCCGCAAGAAGCAGGACCGCGTCAAGGCGGATGCCACGCGCGCGCAGCAGGCACGGCACCGCGCCAAAGCCGAGCGCGAGCGGCAGGCAGCCGACCACTACCGGCGCCTGCTCGATCCGGCGACCCGCCCCGCCGATGTAGCCGGAATCCTCGCGGTGGAGCTGCCGGACTCGCTGGTCGC
>Ga0335074_10011652_pt1 | contig 12296 bp, 12 predicted proteins | sample Lox_Sample_23_FD_206715 | JGI IMG/M metagenome (GOLD analysis project Ga0335074, IMG submission 206715) | Soil microbial communities from Loxahatchee National Wildlife Refuge, Florida, United States - Lox_Sample_2.3 | ecosystem: Environmental > Terrestrial > Soil > Wetlands | place: USA...
GCGCGGGCAGCGCGAGCGCCATGACCGCCAGGGCCCCGGGCCGATGGCGAGCGAGTCGGCCGAGGCGATGGCGCTGATCGGCGAGGAGCACCAGCAGGTGCTGGCCGCCATCCGGGCGCTGCCCGACCGGCAGCGCGAGGCCCTCGTGCTGCGGTTCTACCTCGACCTGTCCGAGGAAGAGACCGCCCGCGCCATGGGCGTGAGCCGGGGCACCGTCAAGGCCTTGAGCTGAGGAACGACCTCAGGCTCGGAGTCCAGAGCGCGCTCCAGCGGTGCGAAAGCCATGGCGGTGGCAGTTAGGGGAGCGCGCGACGATCTCGTGGGCTTAGCGTGATGATCACGAAGGATTTATGCACCTATTCGATAAAAATCCTTCGCCAAGATAAAAGCCTTCGCGATCATGAGGTCGGATGGCGGGCTCCGTGTGACGTGGGCGCTTGGCGTGGCCGATGTGCCGGAGATCCTCGGCTCACGGCTGCCCAGTCGGGGCGCCGGAACCGCTATCGCCGCCGTATGTTCAGGAATCGTCGCGTCGCTCGGTCTTGAAGGTGCGGAAGCCGCGGCGGTGGTAGTTGGGGAGCGCATTCGGGTTGTCCGCTGAGGACGTGTGGAGCCAGATCCGGCGTGTACCTGGCGCCAGATCCCATCCCTGGCGGATGGCGACGGTCAGCGCGTAGCCGCCCAGTCCCTTGCCGGTGAACTCCGGTAGCAGCCCGAATGTCTTGATCTCAACGTCGTCACCGGGATGGGGGTCGTAGATGGCGACGCCGGCTGGTTCACCGTCCAGGGTCAGCAGCCAGCAGGTGCGCCCCGGGTGCTCCGCGAACCAGGCCGGCCATTGCTCCGGGGTGCGGCGGGAGCTGCGCCAGCCGTAGGGTGCGCCGATTCCGGCCAGCACTTCGGATACCTGCTGCAGCCGTTCGTCCGCATTGATCAAGGCCAGTCCGGGAACCACGGTGCCGGGATTGAGCTGGTCTCGGTCGGTCATCTCAACGTAGGTCACGGTCTCCGTCACCCGGCCAAGGCTACGGGCCGGGCTCGTGCAGCCTCACAGCCGGGATCTCAGCACGGCGACCTCGGGGAACTCGTCCGGCGAGCCGTAGCCGTGCTCGGCCAGCCAGCGGACGTTAGTGAGGCATCGCAACGACCACCATGCGTGGATGAGGTCGCGGTCGACGTCGGCGCCGTAGCCGGCGACGACGTCGCCAAGGTGCTCCCGGTGTCCGAGCGTGAGGATGGCGAGGTCAAAGAGCGCGTCGCCCTGCGACGCCTCGGACCAGTCGATCACGCCGGTGATCTCGTCACCGGCGACGAAGACGTGGTCGACCTGCAGGTCGCCGTGCGTGAAGACCGGTGTCCACGGCCGGAGCGCGGTCTCGGCGAGCCGGCGGTTGCGGGTGACCAGGTCGGCCGGAAGGACGTCGTTGGCGACGAGCCACTCGCACTCGGCGGCGAGGCGCGATGCGAGCGCGTCGAGGCTCTGACCGGGCCGTGGCGGCAGCGGCGCGTCGTGCAGCATCCGCACTGCCGCGCCGGCCGCGGCCCACGCCCGCGGCGACGCCTTCGACGGCCGGCCAAGGTGGCCGAGTGCCGTCCCGCCGACCGCGGCGATCGCGAGCACGGGCGGCTTGCGCCACAGGATCTCCGGCGTCGGGATCGGCGCCAGGGCCATCGCCTCGACCTCGGCGTCGGCCCGCGCCTGATCGCCGTCGATCTTCAGGAACACGTCGCCGACCCGCAGGGTCGCGCGCTCGGAATGGGCAACGACCACCTCGACCTCTTCCATGCCGGCCATTGTCGCGGGCACGATCACCGGCGTCACCCGGTTTGTCGCTCGTCAGCGAATGGCTGGCGGCTTGCCCTCCTCGGAGGCGCCGAGCTCTGCGTTCCATCCGGACGTCCGGTAGGCGTGATGGAAGGCCGAGCGCAGGAACTCCACCGCCGCGCCATGCGGATCGGGCGCGGCGCGGACGTCATCCCAGTCCAGGATGTACTCCCGGAGGGTCTTGTCCCACCGCGCGGCCGCCGGGGACAAGGTCGCGCCGCCGAAGCCGGGAGGCGCCGGGTAGGCGAAGGCGTAGAAGGCCGCCCCGACGCTGCGGCTCCCCGGCCACCAGCCGACCCCGATCTGCTGGGCGTCGTTGGCGTTGCGGGTGATAAATCCGTCCGACCCCGGCTCGGCCGGGGCGCCCGAGAACAGCAGCACGCACAGGTCGAACGACCCCCACCACGCGTTGACCGGCGTGGACCGGCCCCGGTAGGGCGCGCGGAACGCCGCCAGCGCCAGCGCCGCCTGGGTGGCCGCGCTGAAGTAGGCCTCGACCTGGGTTGGGTTGTAGGTGGCGTGCTCGCGGTCCTCGTCGAGCGGCACGCTCCACGGGACCTCCTGCGGCTTCGGGTTGATGCGGACCGCGCCGCCCGCCCGGGCCACCGCCGCCAGCACATCCCTGGTCACGTCGGCCACCGGCCGGTCCGGGACGAGCGGCACCCGCTCGACCGATCCCCGGCTGTGCTCCACCACCGCCTCATGCGTGTGCAGGTCAAGCGCCACCACCAGCGACCCGGAACCATCCGGCGCGGGCAGCGTCCCGGTCTCCAGGCCGCGCGCGGTGAGCCGCAGCGCGGCGTGCAGCAGCTCCGGCTCCGGCGGCGCGAGCTCCACCGCCAGCTTGCCGAGCAGCTGGGTGTGGGCGTGCAGCGTGTCGCAGGTCGCGGCCCACCGGTCGTAGGAAATGGCTGGCCAGTGCTCTGTCATCATGTGCCCCCTCCGCTACAGGCTTCCCCCTGCCGCCCGCTCTCACGACAACGGTCGGCGAGATGCGCGGCGAAACCGTTACCGGAAACCGCAACCGGATGCCTCGCCCCGGGGCTAGCAACAACCCTGTGATCCCGGTCGGCTGCACCCAGGTCCCTGTCGGCGACTAGCGATGGCTAGTCGATCTGATCGCGAGATCTCCAGGGAGCAGTCGGGAGCTCATGGGGCGGGTTCAGACGCCGGTAACGTGCGCAGCGCTTCGGTCGGCGAGAGGCGGGCGGCGCGCATCGATGGGTACAGGCCCGCAATAGCGCCGATGACGAGGGCGGCGCCCAGACCACCGTAGACGGCCGCGGCGGGAATCTGCGCCGACCATTGCTGGCTGGCCGCGTAGCAGACGGTCGCCACCACCCCGACGCTGATTCCAGCCAGGCCGCCCAGGATCGACAGCAGTAGCGCCTCGGCCAGAAACTGCTCGGCGACGTGGCGCCGGGTGGCGCCGAGGGCCCGGCGCAGGCCGATCTCGGAGCGGCGCTCGAGGACCGCGACGACCATGACGTTGGCGATCCCGACGCCGCCGACGAGGACCGCCACGGCGCCGAGACCGAGAAGCAGACCGTTATACGCCCCCTTGGCGGCTACCTCGGCTTCCAGGATGTCCGACGGGTAGCTGACCGCCACGGCGGAGGGGCTGGCCGGGTCCACGGTGTCGGGGAGAACGGCGGCCACGGCGGTGACCTGGCTGGGAACGCTGCGCACGTAGAGCCCGGTGGGGTGACCGTTGAAGCCGAAGTACTGGGTCGCGACGGGGAACCCGATGAAGGCCATGCTGTCCAGCTGGGAGAGCAGCTCCACCGGATTCAAGATGCCGACCACCGTGAACCAGTGTCCGCCGATCCACACCTGGGTCGGGTTCGCCAGATCGTCGATGCCGAGGAGGCTGGCCGCCTCGGCGCCCAGCACGACCGCCGGGTAGCGGACGGTGGCCGGGTTGAGGAACGTGCCGTGGGCTAGCGTGGCGCCGAGGGTGGCGGGCAGGGCGGCGTCGGTCGCGGTCAGCGATATGCCACTGGTGTCACTGGCCGGAACAAAGGCGTTGCGGTAGACGTAGACGTTCGCGATGCTGCCTATCTCGGTCACGCTGGTGACCGGTCCGATGCGTGACACCATGCCTTCGGCGGTGGCGGGCAGCTCGGTCGGCTGTCCGAAGGCGGTGCTCTGGGACTGCACCGTGACCAGGTTGCCGAGCTGGCCGAGCTCCTGCAGCAGGCCCGTCTTCGATGATTGGGAGATGCCGAGCACGCCGACGATGGCTGCGATGCCGATGCTGATGCCAAGCGCCGACAGCGCCGCCCGCACCCGGCGGCTGCGCAGCCCGAGGGCTCCTACCCGGAGCAGGTCCCGGCCTGATAGCCGGGATCTGCCGCTGTCACGTGCCGGTCGATGTATCACGGATGATCCTCCCGTCTCGGATCTCGATGTGCCGTTCCGTGGCGGCGGCGACGTCGGGGTCGTGGGTGATGACCACGATGGTGGTGCCGTCGCGGTGCAGTTCGCGGAGCAGGTCCAGGATGGACGCGCCGGTCGCCGTATCCAGGTTGCCGGTGGGCTCGTCCGCCATGACCAGGAAGGGCCGGCCGGCCAGAGCCCGGGCGATGGCGGCGCGTTGCTGCTCGCCGCCTGACAGCTGGTTCGGCCGGTGCCGGGCACGATGGCTGAGCCCGACCCGCTCGATGGCAGCCTCGGCCAGCTCACGGCGCTCGGCGGCCCGCCAGCCTCGGTACAGCAGGCCATTGGCGACGTTGTCAAGCACGCTGAGGCCGTCGAGCAGGAAGAACTGCTGGAACACGAACCCGAGGCGCCAGGCCCGCAAGCCCGACAGTTGCGTGTCGGACATGGCCGAAGTGTCCTGCCCGGCAACGCGGACCACCCCGCGGGTGGGTCGTTCCAGGGTGCCCATCACGTGCAGGAGGGTGCTCTTGCCTGATCCAGACGGACCGATGATGGAGGTCAGCTCCCCCTGGCCGATCCGCAGGTCCACCCCGGCCAGGGCCGTGACCGGCGGTTCCCCGGGGTACTGCTTGACCACGCCGGCCAGCTCGAGGACCGGCATCGGGCCGGCGTCGGGCCGGGCCGGGACCGGGGCTGCCTGGGTCACGACGCCGGCACCTCCACCAGGGTGCCGGCCGCGATGCCGGACCCGCTGACCTGGACCAGGGTGTCGCTGTAGAGGCCGGCCGTGACCCCGACCAGGTGACTGGCCTTGCCGGTCACCACCTGCACGCCGTACCCGCCGTCCTGCAGGGCCAGTAGCGCGCTCACCGGCACTGCGAGCACGTTGTCGACCGTTTGCGAGGTGATGTTGACGTTCACCGGCGCCTGGTCCAAGGTCGCCCCGGGCGCAGTGCCGTCCACGGTGATGGTGACCGTCACCGTCGGCGAGGCGCTTGACCCGCTGGAATCGCACGGTGACTGGTCGGCCGAGCCGCTGGCGCCGCCACCCGCGCCGACGCCGCTGCCGCCCGGGCAGACGGCCACGGTGCCGACCGTCGCGATCCGCCCGCCCACCGTGGAGGTGCCGTCGGACAGCACGATCGACACCGCGTCGCCCGGCTTCACCAGGTACTCCTCGCTGACGTCGAGGTCGACGACGACGATTGGCGTGGTGCTCGTCGCGGTCAGCACGGTGCCGCCTGCGCCGCCCACGGGTGCGCCGACCGACGGTGCGACCGAAGTGACCCGGATGGGACCGGGCTCGAAGACCACCGCGCCGAGCGGGATCTCACCGGTCGCCTGCAAGCCGAGCGCGCTCTGCCAGCGTTCGACCGCGGCGGCGGTGACCGAGGAGTAGTGGTTGCTTTGGGTCAGGCTGCCGCCGTAGCCGGCGGCGATCAGGTCGCGGGTCAGCTGGCCCACGTCGGCGCCGTCGGACATGCCGACATCGAACGCCCGGTAGGCGGGGACAGAGCCGTACAGCAGCGGCACCGGCTCCGCGTTGACCGAGTAGACGGGCTGGTTCTGCCGGATGACCTCACCCGGCACCGGCAGCCCGGTGTAGACGCCCCCGCCGTCGCCGAGGACGGCGACCGCGTACGAGCCGTCGTAGCCAATGGACCCGCCGACCTGGACCGTATTGGTGAGAGTGGTCCGCACCACCTGGGCGGTGGTGACCGAGCTGCTGCCGCCCGATGACGAGGTCGGGTTGCCGGAGCCGCCGCCGGTCGACGCCGCCGCCACGGCGCCGGCCACCACCCCCCCGACCAGAGCGCCGGCGAGGGCGGCGACGACCACGACCCGCCGGGCGGAGAGCTCAGCCATTGGTGCCCGGCCCGCCGTTACCGCCTGGCACGGTGACCGTTTCTGAGCACGGGTTCTTGGCGAAGACACAGGCCGGGGGCGTGGGGTTGGGATGAGCTCCGGCCGTCTGAACCTCGATCGATCCCGGCGTATCGGTGCCGTTAATCCACCAGGAAGGCAGGCCGAGTTTCTTGCCGCACAGCTGGCTGACCTGCTCGACGGACGGGCTGTCGGGGTCCACGCCGCTGCCGAGGAAGTTGGTTGTGTCCCCGGTCGGGTAGGGGTAATCGGGGATCCCGTTGGCCCGCATGCAGCCGACGTACTTCAAAAGCTCGGTCTGATCCGGCGGGGAGCCGACCGGGTCGGCCGCCCGCAAGTCGTTCTGGGCGGTAGCCAGGTACTCGCTGCACGTCCCGGTGAGCTCGTGGATATCCCCGGCCGGCAGGGCCCCGGCCGGGATGGCGATGTGGATTACCCCGGACGCGTCGATAGTCGGGTCGGCCTGGCCTGGATCGCCGTTGCTGCGCTCGCAGTCCGCCCACTGGTCAACCAGCCGGGTCGGGGCGTCCGCCGACTGCGCGGCCGGAGTGCTCCCGTCGGGGACGCTGCCGGCGATGCCGCTGCTGTTGTCCGGGGTGGCGGTGGTCCCCAGGGCGGCCACCCGGGGCGAACTGGGCCCGCTGCCGCAGGCGGCCAGCGCGAGCGCGGCCGTTGCGACGAGGATCGCTACATTACCTCTCATTGCTCTGTCTCCTGGTCGAGTCGATGCTGCGGGTAGTTGTACTGAGCGGAAGGTCATAACCCGGTCACAGTTGTGACCTGGCTGTGACCGGCGGCGTGGCATCTTGAGGATCGACTGGGGACCACTGGCGAGACGCCACCCGCCCGGCCTGGATTGCTTGGCCTGAGCAGGAGAAACGATGAGAGTGCTGGTAGCAGAAGACCACGAGCGGCTGGCCCGGGCAGTCGCGGTCGGGCTCCGTCGCCACGGGATGATCGTCGACGTGGCGCTGGACGGCGACGACGCCCTCGCCCGACTGGGCGCCAACCGCTACGACGTGGTGGTGCTGGACCGGGACCTGCCCGGCACCCACGGCGACGAGATCTGCCGCACGCTGGCCGCCGAGCGGTGTGAGAGCCGGGTACTCATGCTCACCGCCGCCAGTTCGGTCAAAGACCGCGTCGAGGGGCTCGGCTTGGGCGCCGACGACTACCTCCCCAAGCCGTTCGACTTCACCGAGATGGTCGCTCGGGTCCAGGCGCTTGCCCGCCGGCCCGGCGCTCCGAAGCCGGAACACCTGGGCTACCGCGACCTGTCCTTGGACCAGGAGAAACGAATCGCAGACCGCGCCGGACGTAGGCTCGCGCTCAGCCCGAAGGAGTTCGCCGTCTTGGAATGCCTGCTCGTCGCTGACGGGCGGCCGGTGTCGGCCGAGGAACTGCTGGAACGGGTGTGGGACGAGGCCGCCGACCCGTTCACCACGACGGTCAAGGCCACCGTCAACCGGCTGCGCGCGAAGCTCGGTGATCCGCCCCTGATCGAGACTGTCCGCGAGAGCGGCTACCGCATCGGCGGCCGGTGATGGGCGTCGCGCACCTCCGACTCGCGTCCCCCGCGTGGCTGCGATTGCCCCGCCGCACGGCCAGGATGCGGCTCACCGGTCTCTACGGTGGCCTCTTCCTTCTCACCGGCGCCGCGTTGGCCGCCATCACCTACGCCCTTTTCGAACGGGCGACCGAATACAGAACGCCGCCCATACCGAAAATCCCGAATGCTCCGGCAATCGAGAACCTCCAGCTTCCGCTTTCGCTCGGACAGGGCCTTGCGCATGGCAAACAGCTTCCAGTTCCACTGGGACAGGCCTATTCTCAGCTGAAAGAGGTCCGGCAGCAGCTGACACTGGCCCAGCGGCAGCTGACGGGACCGCCTTCCGGACCGCTGGCGACCCGGGACCAGCAGCTGAGACAGGATCAGCTTCAGCTCACCCAGGACCAGCATCAGCTCACCAAGACCGTGCAGGAGCTGGCGCAGTCCGTGCATCAGCTGGCACAGGCGGGGACGATCCAAGCCGCGCAGCGCGCGGCCGACTCGCATCAGCTTCTGGTTAACTCCGGACTCGCTCTCGCCCTCGTGGCCGTACTCGCTCTCCTGGCCGGCTGGCTGGTGGCCGGCCGGATGCTGCGGCCCATCCGGACCATCACCCGCACGGCCCGGAGGATCTCCTCCAACAGCCTGCATGAGCGGCTCGCCCTCGACGGCCCGCAGGACGAGCTGAAGGAACTCGGGGACACTCTCGACGGCCTCTTCGCGCGGCTCGAAGCCGCCTTCGAGGCGCAACGGCACTTCGTCGCGAACGCCTCCCACGAGCTCCGCACCCCGCTGACGGCCGAGCGCACGCTCCTTCAGGTTGCGCTCGATGATCCCGGCACGACCACCGCGGCGTGGCGTTCCACGGCCGAGGAGGTGCTCGCGTCCAGCGATGAGCAGGCACGCCTGATCGAAGCCCTGCTCACCCTCGCCAGCAGCGAAAGCGGGCTGAACGAATACGAACACGTAGACCTGGCCGCCACCGTCTCTGCCGCCGTGGCCGGTCTCCAGCCCGAGACCAGCCGACTCAGGATTCACATCGACGAGATGGCAGAACCGGCGCCCCTCGACGGCGATCTCCTGCTCGTCGAACGGCTCGTGGCCAACCTGCTCGTCAACGCCGTCCGCCACAACATCGCCGACGGCCGCGTCGAGGTCAGGACCCGGGTGAGGGACGGCCGGGCCGTCCTGTCGGTGACCAACACCGGCCCGGTCATCAGGCCGGCGGAGGTCGACCGCCTCTTCCAGCCCTTTCAACGGCTCGATCGCCATCGGGCAAGCAACCGGAACGGGCATGGGCTCGGACTATCCATCGTCCGGGCCATCGCGACCGCACACGGTGCCACAATCACCGCCGAGCCCAGGTCCGACGGCGGCCTCGGCGTCATGGTGACCTTTCCGCAGCCTAACTGCAGCTCTGCCGTCCGCTCTTTTTGCCGGGCTTAGACTTCGAGACGTGACTGAGATGCTGGCCGACGGGGTTGAAGGGCTGATGACCCTGTTCGACCCGCACCGAGTCGCCGACCCCTACCCCACGTACGCGTGGCTGCGGGCTGCCCGGCCGGTCTGGCATCCGATCGAGCGGGTGTACGTGCTCAGCCGCCACGAAGACTGCGCGGAGGTGCTCCGCGACCCCAGGTTCGGGCGCGCCGAGGCGGGCCGTCTGGGGCTCCGCCGGGTCGGCCAGAGCACCGAGGTGACCGGGGAACAGCCGGCCGTGCGGTCTTTCCTCGCGCTGAACCCCCCGGACCACACCCGCCTGCGCCGGCTGGTCTCGCGGGCGTTCACCCCCGCGCGGGTGCGGGACCTCGGCCCTCGGATCGAGGCGGTCGCCGCCGAGCTGATCGAGACCGCCAGCGCGTCCGGCGGGCCGGTGGACCTGATCGCCGCGCTGGCCTCGCCGCTGCCGGTGACGGTGATCAGCGAGCTGCTCGGCGTTCCGCCGGCCGACTACGAACGGCTGGTCGGCTGGTCCGACGCGCTGGCGCGGGGCCTCGACCCCGGCTTCCTGATCTCGGCCGAGGACCGGGAGCGACAGCAAGTGGCCCGGGCCGAGTTCGGCGCCTACCTGAGCGATCTGATCGCGGCCCGCCGTCGATCTCCCGGCGATGATCTCGTGTCCGCGCTGGCGGGCGTGGTCGACGACGGCGACGTGCTCAGCGAGGAAGAGCTGATCGCGACCTGCATCCTGCTCCTGGTCGCGGGGCACGAGACAACCACCAGCCTCATGGGCTCGGCCGTCCTCGGGCTGATTCGGCACCCCGACCAGCTCAACCGGCTCCGCGCCGAGCCCGAGCTGATGGCGGGCGCGGTTGAGGAGTTCCTGCGCTACGACCCGCCGGTCCAGCTGACCGCGCGGGTCGCGCTGTCCGACGCGAGCATCGGCCCGGTGCCGGTGCCGGCCGGCTCGGCCGCCTTGATGCTAGTCGGCGCGGCCAACCGGGACCCGGCCCTGTGCGCCGATCCCGAGCGGCTCGACATCACCCGCCCGCCGACCCGCCATGTGTCGTTCGGGCAGGGCATCCACTTCTGCCTCGGCGCGCCGCTGGCCCGGCTGGAAACCCAGATCGTCCTGCGTCTGCTGCTTGATCGGCCGGACGATCTCCGCCTGGCGGGCGAGCCGGCCTGGAAGGAGAACACCGTCCTGCGCGGCCTGCGCAGCCTGCCGGTTACCTTCGGCCAGCGGTGAACGCAGCTGGCCGAGCTATGCCTCGGCCAGCTGCGGTCCGCCGAACTGGGCCTGGTCAGGCGACCGTGAATCCGCCGTCCATGGGCAGGATGGTCCCGGTCACCAGGCTCGCGTCGATCAGGTAGGCGACGGCGCCGGCCACGTCGGCGGCGGTGCCGATCCGGCCGACGGGCACGCTGCCCGCGGCCGCGGTGAACTGGGCCTGGCGCTGGTCGTCGGGCAGGAACGACCACCACGGGGTGTCGATGATGCCGGGCGAGACGGCGTTGACGCGGACCGGCGCGAGCTCGGCCGCCAGCGGCGAGACCATCCGCTCGATCGCGCCGTTGACCGCCGCCAGCGTGACGGTGCCGGGCAGCGCGGCCCGCGCGCTGGCGGCGGAGATCATCGTGATCGACCCCGTCACCTGCGCCTCGCGAATCGCGTGGACGTAGCCGAACAGCTTGCCGGTGAAGGCAGTCTCGAAGTCGTCGGGGCTGATCTCGCGGATGGGGCCGAGTCCGGCCGGGCCCGGGCTGAAGGCGAGCACGAGGTGCTCGAACGGCCCCAGCCGCTTGAAGAACGCGGCCACCGCGTCCCGGTCGGTGCCATCCACCCGCTCGGCGCCGGCGAACCTGCCCTCCTGATCGGCCAGCTTCACCGGATCGCGGCCGGTCACGGTGACGTCGAACTTGGCGCTGGCGAGGTGCTCGGCGGTTGCCAGCCCGATGCCGGAGGTTCCGCCCATGACCACTGCGCGCATGTGTCTTCCCTTCCCAGTTTCGGTACTCTACGTCTCGATACTATACGAGACGATACGTCTTGTAACATCGACCGCATGAACGAAGGACGAATGCCGGGGCGCCCGCGGAGCGAGGCGTCCCGGCAGGCGACCCTGATGGCCGCGCTCGAGCTGGCGGCCGAGATCGGCTACGGCCGCCTCACCATCGAGGGCATCGCCGCGCGGGCCGGCGTCGGCAAGCAGACCATCTACCGGTGGTGGCCGTCGAAGGCCGACATCCTGCTGGAGGCGGGCGCGGCCAAGGCCGACCTGCGCGTGCCGGTGACCGATCACGGCAGCTACCGCGCCGACCTGCGGGCGTTCCTCGAGGCCAGCTACCAGATGGCCAGCCACCCGGGGCTCGCCGACCTGCTGCGGGCGCTGATGGCCGAGGCCCAGATTGACCGGGAGTTCGGCGACCGCTTCCGCGCCGCCTTCCTCGAGCGCCGTCGCGAAGCGCTCGCCGTCATCATCGACCGCGCCCGCGAACGGGGCGACCTGCCCGCCCGACCCGCCCCCGGCATCGTGGCCGACATCGTGTTCGGCACCATCTGGTACCGGACCCTGGCGACCCGCCGACCCCTGGACGCCGACCTCGTCGACGACCTCATCGGCCTGCTCGCGCCGACGTCCTAACGGTCGCGCGTTGACTCTCGGGCGGCCGAGGGTTGGATACTGCCGGTGTGGATGCAGGCGAGCTGGTCGGTGTCGGCGCGTTCGCGCAGCTGTCGGGGCTGACGGTTGAGACGTTGCGGCACTACCACCAGGTCGGCCTGCTCGTGCCGGCCGAGGTCGATGATCGCACCGGCTACCGCCGCTACGGGCTGCGCCAGCTGCCGCGAGCGCGCGCCCTGGCCGCGTTGCGGGACGTCGGCATGCCACTCGGGGATGTCGCCGCCGTCGTCGATGCGACTGATCGGGGCGTGCGGCGGGCGCGGCTGGTCGAGCACCGCCGGCGCCTGACGGAGGAGGCCCGGCGGGCGGCCGGCCGGGTCGAGGCAATGGACCGGATGATCGAGAGGGAGGACGTCATGGGCTCACCGCTGCGGATCGGAGAAGGGACGCCGGCGCTGTCAGACGAGAGGCTTGCCAGGGAGCTGCTGGGCACGCTCGGCCGGACGGACTTCGGCCACCTCGGCGTCCGCCACGAGGGCAAGGTGCGTGACAGCTACGTCGACGGCGACGTCCGCACCATCGTCACCACCGA
>Ga0335074_10011653_pt1 | contig 12294 bp, 2 predicted proteins | sample Lox_Sample_23_FD_206715 | JGI IMG/M metagenome (GOLD analysis project Ga0335074, IMG submission 206715) | Soil microbial communities from Loxahatchee National Wildlife Refuge, Florida, United States - Lox_Sample_2.3 | ecosystem: Environmental > Terrestrial > Soil > Wetlands | place: USA: Florida...
GCCCTTTGGCGCGCCTCGCCAGCGGAGGGCCTCATTTGCCCGGCTCACGGCCCTGGTTGCGACTGCTGTGGCCGCACTTCTGGCGACAGGGGGGCTGCAGCTTTTCCACGTCGACCGGGCGAAGCATCTTGTAGCCCTCGGCCCTCATGCCGAGCTACCTATTGCCGCAGCAGCAACGAGCGTCGCTACCCAAGGCTCGGTGGTTAGTGGCCGCAGTGGGAAGCCGCGGTCCTCGGTCAGGCCCACCCCGGGCCCGCCGTCCCCCACGACGACGACCACGACCCTGCCGCCGGTGCCGAGAGTCACCTCCTTCAGCCCGGCCAACGGTGCGCACGACATAGGTTTCAAGGCGCCCATCACCATCCGGTTGTCGCAACCGCCCCAGGCACGCGGCCCGTTACCCGTCCTGTACCCGCAGGTCCAGGGTGTTTGGTCGGTACATGGCAGGACGCTCAGGTTCGTGCCTTCCGTTGGCTACGAACCATGGGCCACAGAGGTCGTACGGGTCCCAGAGGGGCTCGCCGCACCGCTCAAGTTCAAGTTCGACGTCGTCGGCGTGGGCGTCCCTCGGGCAGAGGAGCTCTTTGCCGAGCTCAAGTACATCCCCCTCAGGTTCGGCCCGACCCCCGCTTCGTCGAGCCTCGACGCCGAGTCGGCCGTGGCCGACCTCGTCTCTCCTTTGCAACAGCCCGGGATCTTCACCTGGCGCTACCCCGACATCCCGGCGACCCTGTCTGATCTTTGGTCCGCCACCCGGTACAACGTCATCCTGCAAGGCGCGATCATGCACTTCGAACAGCGCGAGAACCTGCCCGTCGACGGCCTGATGGGCCCACTCGTGTGGAAGGCGCTGTCCACGGCCATCGCAGACCGCGCGGTCGACGCGGCGCCGTACGACTTCCTAATGGTGAGCGAGACCGTGCCCGAGGCGCTCGTGGTCTGGCGCGACGGTAAGGACATCTACCAAACCCCCGCCAATACGGGGGTTTACGGAGCCGTCACCCCGGTCGGCACATGGCCGGTGTACCTCCGGTTCGTCAGCACGACCATGGTCGGGACTGACCCCGACGGCTACCACTACGACGTCACGGACGTGCCTTGGGTCGCCTACTTCAATGGTGGCGATGCCGTCCACGGCTACTGGCGGTACAGCTATGGGTACCCCCAGAGCAACGGGTGCGTCGAACTGCCGGTCAGCAACGCCCAGACGGTCTGGTCGATGGACCCGATCGGCACCCTCGTAAACGTCAACAGCTGAAGCGCGGGCGCGCCCAGGAGCAGCCTTCAGCGCATTTCTCGTGCGGCCGGCCGGTTGTTAGCCGGGTCTGGCGCGCACCAACTCCGTTAGTTGCCCCGTCCGAGCGGGGTCGCGCAGCGCCGCAAGGCCGGACCGCGAAGATCCGGCATTTTGAGAAAGGACAGCACAATGAACACGAGGACCGGGATAGCACTGAGCGCGGCTGTCGCCGCCGCATTGGGGCTGGCCGCCCTGGGCGGGGCTGCGTCGAGCGCGGGTGCGGCGAGCAAGGCCGGGGCGGCGAGCAAGACGGCCGCGCTTTCTGCCGGCGTCGCCCCGAAATGCCAGGCAGGAGCCCCGACGGTAACGGTCGACGGCAACGGCGCTGCCACGGGCACCCCTGACGAAGCCGTCCTATCGCTCGGCGTGCAGACGACGGCGGCAAACGCAGCCGCGGCCATAAATAACAATAATTCGAAGGCAAACGCCTTATTGGCAACCCTCGAAGCAAATGGTGTCGCCAAGGCCGACCTGCAGACATCGGGCCTCTCCATCAACCCCAACTACAACAGCAACGGCACCGTTATAACGGGTTACCAGGTCACCAACGACATAACCGTCACCCTGCACGACTTGGCTATCGCAGGGACCGTCATCGACGACGCTGCGACGGCCGCCGGCAACGCCGTCCGGGTGGACGGGATAACCTTCGCAGTACAGGACGAGACGGCCTTGCTCGCCCAAGCACGCGCAGCGGCTGTGCACCAGGCAGTCGGGCAGGCGCAGGCGATGGCCGTCGCCGCCGGTATGGTGCTCGGGCCATTGTGCTCGCTCCAGGACAACACCTCGCTGCCATCCCCCTTGCCTGCGTTCGCCTCCGGCGTACCAGCGGCGTCGATGACGCCGGTCGAAAGCGGCACGCTTCAGGTCACAGCCGACGTCACGGCCGTCTACGAGCTCGACGTCGCCACGACCAGCTCCACTTCGTGAGGTAAATGAGGCGTTTGCGCCGCCGCCGCCGTCCTGCGATGTTGGCGTGATGACGGCACCGGCTCCCCCCTTGCTCAGTTTCGCCAGCGACAACACCGCCCCCGCTCACCCCAAGGTCCTGGAGGCCCTTGGGGCGGCCAACAGCGGCACCGCGTTGCCCTACGGGGCGGACCCGTGGACCGAGCGGGCGCAGCAACGGTTCGCGACCTTGTTCGGGCCCGAGATCGAGGTGCTTTTTACTTATGGCGGCACCGGAGCGAACATCGTGGCGCTGCAAAGCCTGCTGGCGCCTCACGAAGCAGTCATCTGCCCTGTCAACGCTCACATAAACGTCGACGAGTGCGGCGCTCCCGAACGCTTCGTCGGGGCAAAGCTCATTGCAGTCCCCGCTCCCGAAGGCAAGCTCTCGCCCGATGTCATCCCCGCCTTGATGCAGGGGCTCCACGACGAGCACAACGCCCGGCCCAGGGTCGTCGCTATCAGCCAGTCGACCGAAGTGGGGACCCTTTACACGGTCGAGGAAATCACCGAACTGTCTCGCGTCGCCCACGAAAACGGCCTGATCGTCTACGTCGACGGTGCGCGGATCGCCAACGCTGTAGCGGCACTTGGCCGGCCCATCCGCCAGCTCACCCGGGACGCCGGGATAGACGTCGTAACCTTCGGCGGCACCAAAAATGGGCTCGTTTACGGCGAGGCGCTCGTTTTCCTCAGGCCGGAGCTGGCCATGCGAGCGCGCTACGCGAGGAAGCAGGCGGCTCAGCTCGCTTCCAAGATGCGCTTCATAGCGGCCCAGTTCGACGCCCTGCTTACCGACGACCTGTGGCTTTCGAACGCAGCTCACTCCAACCAGATGGCGGCGGCGCTGGCGGAACGGGTCTCGCAGATCCCTCAGGTCGAAGTGGCGCACCGGGTCGAGGTCAATAGCGTGTTCGCGCGCCTGCCGGCGGCCGCGATAAGCGTTCTCCAGGAATGGTCGTTCTTCTGGCCCTGGGACCCGAAGCAAAACCTCGTCCGCTGGATGACTAATTTCGCCACCACCGAGGAAGACGTGGACCGCTTCGCCGACGGCGTCAGCTACTTCGCCACGAGCCACGCTCCGTGAGCGAGCGGTTGCGCCAGCCATCATCACGCCGGCACTTGGGGGCCCCGAGGAGCTCTGCCACCCGAAGCCGGCACCGGCTGCCGGCCATGGTCAGCCGGCGGCCGGCCCGAACCTGTAGACGCGGCCTGTGGAAGAAATGAGCGAGTAGCCCGACCTCCCATTGGCGATGATGCCGACGATGCCCCCGGGGCTGACCTTGCCGAGCGAGCCGTAAAAGTGGGCGTCACCGAAGCTGAACACGCCGCCGTCGGCCCCAACGAGCAAGTACCCCCTGCCATCGGCGGTGGCAAGCATGGCGACGATGCGGCTGTTCAGGTGCTTGTGGGCCAATGAACCGTAAAAGCGGGCGTCACCGAAGCTGAACACGCCGCCGTCGGCCCCAACCAGCCAGTAGCCATCGCCGTCCGGCGTGCCGAAGATGCCGACGACGCCCTGGCGGAGATGTTTGCCCCTGAGCGACCCGTACAAGTGCGCATCGCCGAAGGCGTACACGGCCCCGGACCGGCTGACCAGCCAGTAGCCGCGGCTGTCAGCTGTGCGGGCGATGCCGACTATGAAGCTGCCCGGGGTGAGCGCCCCGGCCGAGCCGGCCCCGGGCGCCAGGGAGCCGTAATAGTGGGCGTCGCCGAAAGCGTAAACCGCCCCGGCCGCAGTGACGAGCCAATAGCCCTTGCCGTCGCTGGTCGAGCCGACCGCTACCATCCTGACTGGGGGGACGGCCGCGTTCTCCGAGCCGTAGTAGGCGGCACCGTTGTGACATGCCAGCCGACCGGTGCTCGTGAGCGCCCAGTACCCCTCGCCAGTGGGCGTCGCGGCCACGCCGCCGCCCGAGGTCACAGGTGCCCGGGCCGGCGCGGTACCGGCGGGGGGAGGCGCCGGCGAAGGGGGGCTGACCGGAGCCGCTGGGACGGTCGTTGGCGGGGTCACGACGCCCCCACCGGCCCCGCTGCTCGCCCCAGGACCGCTGCCGGAAGGCGCACCGGTGCCGCCCGTGCCGCCCGTGCCGCCCGTGCCGCCCGTGCCGCCCGTGCCGCCCGTACCGCCTGTGCCGCCCGTACCGCCCGTGCCGCCCGTACCGCCCGTGCCGCCGGCCCCGCCCGTTCTACTCGTGATAACCCAGTCGAACCCGGCCGAGCCGGCGTTGCCCAGGTTGTCGGTGGCGGTGAGGGTGACGATGTAGCTGCCGGCCGTCGTGGGGGTACCCGAGATGGCGCCGGTGCTCGCAGCAATGCTCAGCCCGGGAGGCAGGCCCGTAGCGGTCCAGGTGAAGCTGGCACCCGAGGCAACGTCTGTCGCAGTGGCGGTGAGGACGTTTATGGCCGTGGCCGCAACATCGGACTGGCTGCCCGGGCTTGTGACTGCTACCGAGGCCGTCCCCCCAGCGACGGACCAGATGAAGGTGGCCGAGCCGGCGTAGCCGAGGTTGTCGGTGGCGGTGACGGTCACGCTGTAGACCCCCGCGGTCGTCGGGGTGCCTGTGACGGTCCCGCTCGAGGCGTCGATGGAGAGCCCGGTGGGCAGGCCCATAGCCGACCAGGAGACGATGTTGCCCCCCGCCGAGTCGGTGGCGGCGAGGCCGAGGGCGGTGATGGCGGCGCCAGCCGCGTTTGACTGGGCGCCCGGGTTGGTGACCGAGACCGAGCCGGTGACAGTCCAGGTGAAAATGGCGGCCCCGGCATCACCGAGGTTGTCGGTGGCGGTGACGGTGACGCTGTAGACGCCCGCTGTCGTCGGCGTGCCCGTGACCGCCCCGCTTGAGCCGTCCATGGAGAGGCCGGCGGGCAGGCCCGTAGCCGACCAGGAGACGATGTTTCCCCCGGCCGAGTCGGTGGCGGCGAGGCCGAGGGCAGCGATCGCTGAGCCTGCCGCGCTCGACTGGGCGCCCGGGTTGGTGACCGAAACCAAGCCCGTGACAGTCCAGGTGAAGCTGGCGGCGCCGGCGTAGCCGAGGTCGTCGGTTGCGGTGACGGTCACCTCGTAGCCCCCCGCCGTTGCAGGGGTGCCGGAGATGGTGCCGCTCGCCCCGTTGAGCGAAAGCCCAGGGGGCAGGCCGGTAGCCGACCAGGAGCTGATGGTGCCCCCGGCCAGGTCGGTGGCAGCAAGGTCGACAGCGGTGATGGCAGTACCAACGGCGCTCGACTGGGCACCCGGGTCGGTGACGGAAACCAAGCCGGTCACGGACCATGTGAAGCTGGCCGAACCCGAGAGGCCCAAGCTGTCGGTGGCAGTAACGACCACGCTGTAGACGCCGGCTGTCGTCGGGGTGCCGGTGACCACCCCGCTCGAGGCGTCGAGGGAGAGACCGGCGGGCAGGCCGCTCGCCGACCAGGAGCCGATGGTGCCCCCGGCTAAGTCGGTGGCGACGAGGTCGAGGGCCGCAACAGCGGTACCCACCGCGCTCGACTGGGCGCCGGGGCTCGTGACAGCGACGGAGCCGGTAACCGTCCAGGTGAAGGTGGCCGAGCCCGACAGGCCCAAGCTGTCGGTGGCCGTTACGGTGACCTGGTAAGTCCCCGCCGTTGCCGGGCTGCCGCTGATGGTGCCGTTGGCACCGTCGAGGGAGAGCCCGGCGGGCAGGCCGGTGGCTGACCAGGAGCTGATGGTGCCCCCGGCCGAGTCGGTGGCAGCGAGGTCGACGGCCGTTATGGCAGTCCCTACGGCGCTCGACTGAGCGCCCGGGTTGGTGACCGAGACCGAGCCGGTGACAGTCCAGTCGAACGTGGCCGCACCGGCGTAGCCGAGATTGTCGGTGGCGGTGACAGTGACGCTGAAGACGCCGGCGGTCGCCGGGGTGCCGGAGATGGTGCCAGTGGCCCCATTGAGCGAGAGCCCGGCTGGCAGGCCGCTGGCCGACCACGAGACGATGCTGCCGCCAGCCGAGTCGGCGGCGGCGAGGTCGAGGGCCGCTATGGCAGCGCCGTCGGCACCCAGCTGGCTGCCCGGGTTGGTGACAGAAACCGAGCCGGTGATAGTCCAGCCGAAGGTGGCCGCCCCGGCGTAGCCGAGGTCGTCGGTGGCGGTGACGGTGACGGTGTAGACGCCTGCGGTCGTGGGGGTGCCGGTTACGGCCCCGCTCGACGTGCCGATGGAGAGCCCGGCGGGCAGGCCGGTCGCCGACCAGGAGGCGATGGTGCCGCCAGCCGAGTCGGCGGCGGCGAGGTCAAGGGATGTAATGGCGGTACCAGCGGCGTCCAGCTGGCTGCCCGGGTTGGTGACGGCCACCGAGCCTGTGACAGTCCAGGTGAACGTGGCGGCGCCGGCGTAACCGAGGTTGTCGGTGGCGGTGACGGTGACGCTGTAGACCCCGGCGGTCGTCGGGGTGCCTGTGACGGTGCCGCTCGAGGTGCCGATGGACAGGCCCGCGGGCAGGCCGCTGGCCGACCAGGAGCCGATGGTGCCCCCGGCCGAGTCGGTGGCGCCCAGGTCAAGGGCGGTGATGGCAGTACCCACGGCGCCCGATTGGCTGCCCGGGTTGGTGACGGCCACTGAGCCGGTGATCGTCCAGGTGAAAATGGCGGCCCCTGCATAGCCCAGGCTGTCAGTAGCCGTGACGGTGACGCTGTAGACGCCGGCTGTCGTCGGGGTGCCGGAGACCGCCCCGCTCGAGGTGCCGATGGAGAGCCCGGCGGGCAGGCCGGTCGCCGACCAGGTGCTGATGGTGCCCCCGGCGGCGTCGGTGGCGGCGAGGTCGAGGGCGGGGATGGCCGCGCCGGCGGCGTTCAGCTGGCTGCCCGGGTTGGTGACAGAAACCGAGCCGGTCACGGACCAGGTGAAGCTGGCCGCGCCTGACAGGCCCAGGCTGTCGGTGGCGGTGACGGTGACCTCGTATGTCCCCGCCGTGGTCGGGGTGCCGGTGATGGCGCCGGTGGCCCCGTTGAGCGAGAGCCCGGCAGGAAGGCCGATGGCCGCCCAGGAGGCGATGCTGCTCCCTTCCGAGTCGGTGGCACCTAAGTCGACGGCGCTGACGGCGGTACCCACGGCGCTCGACTGGGGACCCGGGTTGGTGACTGTGACCGAGCCCGTGACGGCCCAGGTGAAGCTGGCCGAGCCCGACAGGCCCAGGCTGTCGGTGGCGGTGACGGTGACCTCATATGCCCCTGCCGTTGCCGGGGTGCCGGTGATGGTGCCGGCCGCCGCGTTGAGCGAGAGCCCCGCAGGCAGGCCGGTGGCCGACCAGGTGCTGATGGTGCCCCCGGCGGCGTCGGTGGCGCCGAGGTCGAGCGCGGTGATGGCAGTACCCACCGCGCTCAGCTGGCCGCCCGGGTTGGTGACGAGGACCGAGCCGGTCACGGACCAGGTGAAGTTGGCCGAGCCGGACAGGCCCAGGTTGTCGGTGGCACTGACACTTACCGCGTAAACGCCTGCGGTGGTCGGGGTACCGGTGATGGTGCCGGTGGCCCCGTTGAGCGAGAGCCCGGCCGGCAAGCCGGTGGCCGACCAGGAGACGATGCTGCCCCCGACCGAGTCGCTGGCTCCGAGGTGGAGGGCGGTGACCGCAGTACCCACGGCGCTCGACTGGGCACCCGGGTTGGCGACCGAAACAGCGCCGGTGACTGTCCAGGTGAAGGTGGCGGCGCCGGCGTAGCCCCCGGTGTCGGTGGCGGTGACGGTGACCTCATATGCCCCAGCCGTGGTCGGGGCACCGGTGATGGTGCCGGTGGCCCCGTCGAGCGAGAGCCCGGCGGGCAGGCCGGTGGCCGACCAGGAGCTGACGGTGCCTCCGGCCGAGTCGCTGGCGCCGAGCGGCAGGGCGGTGATGGCCGTGCCCACCGCGCTCAGCTGGTTGCCCGGGTTGGTGACAGAGACCGAGCCGGTCACGGACCAGGTGAAGCTGGCCGCGCCCGACAGGCCCAGGCTGTCGGTGGCCGTGACCGTGACGCTGTAGACGCCGGCCGCTGTCGGGGTGCCAGTGATGGTCCCGTTGGCCCAGTTGAGCCAGAGCCCGGCAGGCAGGCCGCTCGCCGACCAGGTGCTGATGGTGCCCCCGGCCGAGTCGGTGGCGGCGAGGTCAAGCGAGGTGATGGCGGTGCCCACTGCGCTCAATTGACTGCCCGGGCCCGCCACGGAAACCGAGCCGGTGACTGTCCAGGTGAACGTAGTCGCGCCGGCATAGCCAAGGCTGTCGGTGGCGGTGACGGTGACGCTGTAGACGCCGGCGGTCGTCGGGGTGCCGGTGATCGTGCCTGTCGCCCCGTCGAGCGAGAGCCCGGCGGGCAGGCCGGTCGCCGACCAGGTGCTGATGGTGCCTCCGGCCGAGTCGGCGGCGCCGAGCGAAAGCGCGGTGATGGCGGTACCCGCGGCGCTCAGCTGGGCGCCCGGGTTGGCCACGGCCACCGAGCCGGTGATCGTCCAGGTGAAGGTAGCCGCGCCGGCAAAGCCCATGCTGTCGGTGGTGGTGACCGTGACGCTGGAGACGCCGGCGGTCGTCGGGGTGCCGGAAATGACGCCGGTCGCCCAGTTGAGCCAGAGCCCGGCGGGCAGGCCGCTCGCCGACCAGGTGGTGATCGTGCCCCCGGCCAAGTCGGTTGCGCTCAGGTCGAGGGCGGTGGCGGGAGAACCGACGGCGCCCAATTGGCTACCCGGGTCGGTGACGGCCACCGATCCGGTGACCGTCCAGGTGAAAATGGCGGCGCCGGCATAGCCCAGGTTGTCTGTGGCGGTGACGGTGACGGTGTAGACGCCCGCTGTTGCCGGGGTGCCCGTGACCGCCCCGCTCGAGGTGCCGATCGAGAGCCCGGCGGGCAGGCCGCCGGCCGACCAGGAGACGATGGTGCCCCCGGCCGAGTCGGTTGCGCTCAGGTCGAGGGCGGTGACGGGAGAACCGACGGCGCCCAATTGGCTACCCGGGCCCGCCACGGCCACCGATCCGGTGACCGTCCAGGTGAAAATGGCGGCCCCGACGTAGCCCAGGTTGTCGGTGGCGCTGACGGTGACGGTGTAGACGCCCGCCGTTGCCGGGGTCCCGGTGACCGCCCCGCTCGAGGTGCCGATCGAGAGCCCGGCGGGCAGGCCTGTCGCCGACCAGGTGCTGATCGTGCCGCCCGCCGAGTCGGTGGCGCCGAGGTCGAGCGCGGTGATCGCCAAACCAGAGGTGCTCGACTGGCTACCGGGGTCGGTGACGGCCACCGAGCCGGCGACCGTCCAGGTGAAAGTGGCTGCCCCGGAATAGCCCAGGTTGTCCGTGGCGGTGACAGTGACGCCGTAGACGCCGGCCGCTGCCGGGGTGCCGGAGATGGTGCCAGTGGCCCAGTTGATCGAGAGCCCGGCAGGGAGCCCGGTCGCCGACCAGGTGCTGATCGTGCCCCCAGCCGAGTCGGTGGCGCCGAGGTCGAGCGCGGTGATCGCCGAACCGGAGGTGCTCGACTGGCTACCGGGGTCGGTGACGGCCACCGAGCCGGCGACCGTCCAGGTGAAGGTGGCGGCCCCGGCGTAGCCCAGGTTGTCCGTGGCGGCGACGGTGACGGTGTAGACGCCGGCGGTCGTCGGGGTGCCCGTGACCGCCCCGCTCGAGGTAGCGATGGACAGACCTACGGGCAGGCCAGTCGCCGACCAGGAGACGATGGCGCCCCCGGCCGAGTCGCTGGCGGCGAGGTGGAGCGCTGTGATGGTGCTGCCAGCAGGGCTCGACTGGGCGCCGGGGTTGGTGACGGCAACCGAGCCGTTGACGGACCAGGTGAAGTTGGCCGAGCCGGACAGGCCCAGGCTGTCGGTGGCGATGACGGTGATGGTGTAGACGCCGGCCGCCGTAGTGGTGCCGGAGATGATGCCGGTGGCCCAGTTGAGCGAGAGCCCGGCGGGCAGGCCGCTGGCCGACCAGGAGACGACGGTGCCTCCGGCCGCATCCGTGGCGGCGAGGTCGACGGCGGTGATCGGCGAGCCGCAAGTGCTCGTCTGGGGGCCGGGGTTGGCCACCGCCACTGAGCCGGTGACCGTCCAGGTGAAGGTGGCGGCCCCGGCGTAGCCGAGGTTGTCTCTTGCGGCGACAATGACGTTGTAGACGCCGGCGGTCGTCGGGGTGCCGGTGACCGCCCCGCTCGAGGCGCCGATGGAGAGCCCGGCGGGCAGGCCAGTGGCCGACCAGGAGACGATGGTGCCCCCGGCAGAGTCGGTGGCGCTCAGGTCAAGGGCGGTGATGGCCGTGCCTGCCGCGCTCGACTGGGCACCCGGGTTGGTGACGGCCACCGAGCCCGTGACAGTCCAGGTGAAGGTAGCCGAGCCGGAGAGGCCCAGGCTGTCGGTGGCGATGACGGTGACGCTGTAGACGCCGGCCGCTGACGGGCTGCCGGTAATGGTTCCGGTGGCCCAGTTGAGCGAGAGCCCGGCGGGCAGGCCATTTGCCGACCAGGAGGCGATGGTGCCCCCGGCCGAGTCCGTGGCGGCGAGGTGGACGGCGCTGATCGCCGAACCGGAGGCGTTCGACTGGCCCCCCGGGTTGGTGACGGCCACTGAGCCGGTGATCGTCCAGGTGAAGGTGGCCGCCCCGGCGTACCCAAGGTTGTCGGTGGCGGTCACGGTGACGCTGTAGACGCCTGCGGTCGTCGGCGTGCCGGTGACCGCCCCGTTCGAGGCAGCGATGGAGAGCCCGGCGGGCAGGCCGGTGGCCGACCAGGTGCTGATCGTGCCCCCGGCCGAGTCCGTGGCGGCGAGGCCGACGGCAGTGATCGCCAAACCGGAGGCGTTCGACTGGCCCCCCGGGTTGGTGACGGCCACCGAGCCGGTGATCGTCCAGGTAAAGGTGGCCGCCCCGGCGTACCCGAGGTTGTCGGTGGCGGTCACGGTGACGCTGTAGACGCCTGCCGTTGTCGGAGTGCCGGTGACCGTCCCGCTCGAGGCGCCGATCGAGAGCCCGGCGGGCAGGCCAGTGGCCGACCAGGAGGCGATAGTGCCCCCGGCGGAGTCGGTGGCGCCAAGGTGGAGCGCGGTGACGGCGCTGCCAGCAGGGCTCGACTGGGCACCAGGGTTGGTGACGGCAACTAGGCCGGTGACAGTCCAGGTAAAGGTGGCGGCCCCGGCATAGCCCAGGCTGTCGATCGCGGTGACGGTGACGCTGTAGACGCCCGCCGTTGTCGGGGTGCCGGACACGGTGCCCGTGGCCCAGTTGAGCGAGAGCCCGGCGGGCAGCCCGGTGGCGGACCAGGAGCTGATACTGCCCCCGGCCGAGTCGGTGGCGGCGAGGCGGAGGGCGGTGACCGGCGTGCCTTCGGCGCTCGACTGGTTGCCGGGGTTGGCCACGGCGACCGAGCCCGTCACAGTCCAGGTGAACGTGGTGGCGCCGGCGTAGCCCAGGTTGTCAGTGGCGGTGACGGTGACCTCGTAAGCGCCGGCGGTGGTCGGGGTGCCCGAGATGGTGCCGCTCGCCGCGTTGAGCGAGAGCCCGGCGGGCAGGCCGCTGGCCGACCAGGTGCTGATGGTGCCCCCGGCCGAGTCGGTGGCGGCGAGGTGAAGGGCGGAGATGGCCGTGCCTGCGGCGCTCGCCTGCTCACCGGGGCCCGCCACGGCCACCGAGCCGTTGACCGTCCAGGTGAAGCTCGCCGCACCGGCATAGCCCAGGCTGTCGGTGGCGGTGACGGTGACGCCGTAGACGCCGGCGGTCGTAGGGGTGCCCGAGATGGTACCGCTCGCCGGGTTGAGCGAGAGCCCGGCGGGCAGGCCGCTGGCCGACCAGGTGCTGATGGTGCCCCCGGCCGAGTCGGCCGCGCTCAGGTGAAGGGCCGTGATGGCCGTGCCTGCAGTGCCCGACTGGGCGCCGGGGTTGGTGACGGCCACCGAGCCCGTGACAGTCCAGGTGAACGTGGTGGCGCCGGCGTAGCCGAGGTTGTCGGTGGCGGTGACGGTGACGCTGTAGACCCCGGCGGTCGTCGGGGTGCCTGTGACGGTGCCGCTCGAGGTGCCGATGGAGAGCCCGGTGGGCAGGCCTGTCGCCGACCAGGTGGAGATGGTGCCCCCGGCCGAGTCGGTGGCG
>Ga0335074_10011654_pt1 | contig 12293 bp, 7 predicted proteins | sample Lox_Sample_23_FD_206715 | JGI IMG/M metagenome (GOLD analysis project Ga0335074, IMG submission 206715) | Soil microbial communities from Loxahatchee National Wildlife Refuge, Florida, United States - Lox_Sample_2.3 | ecosystem: Environmental > Terrestrial > Soil > Wetlands | place: USA: Florida...
AAAGGAGAATGAATCGAACACTTGGATTTCTGCTCGCTCTGGCCCTCGTGTCACTGCCCCGCTTTGTCCGTGGGGCCGAAACGGCGCCGGACGGGGCGCCTGTCCTCAAGTCGATCGCCGCGGCAACCGCCGGCATGCGGCACAGGCCGGGGTTGATTGCGCTCGACTGGGACTCGAGGACGGGGCACATCTTCCTCGAGATCCCGATGACGGGAAACGCGGAACTTGCGCAAAGCCCGCAGTACATCTACACGCACTCGACGCCGTGGAGCGTCGGCACGAGCCATTTGGGCGAGTATGGGCTGGACCGCGGGCAGATCTCGCGGGGCGCGATCGTGCGCTTCGAGCGAACTGGGCCGAAGGTGCTGCTGGTGGAACCCAATCTGGCGTTCCGCAGCTCATCGACGAGTGCGGCGGAACAGGCGACGGTGACCGAGTCGTTTCCGGAGTCGGTGCTGGCCGGGTTTCGGGTCGCGGCGGAGGATCCGGACGGCACGGTGCTGGTGGATGCGACGGGTTTTTTCCTGAGCGACGCGCACCAGATCGCTGAGGCGCTGGCGCAGGGCAAACAGGGCGCGTATCACGTCGATCCGGCGCGGTCGACGATCGTGCCGGCGGATACGAAGGCGTTCCCGGACAACAGTGTGGTGGAGGCGGAGCTGACCTTCGTGGAAGGTCCGCAGCAACTGAGCCCGCCGGGAGAGATCGTGCAGGAGGTGACGCCGAATCCGCGGGCGATGACGATCCGGGAGCGGCAGATGTTCGTGGCGCTACCGCCGCCGGGATATACGCCGCGGCGGTTCTCGCCGAACGCAGGATTCTTCGACTTCAGCTATCGGGATTACGATGCGCCGCTGGGCGAGCCGATAGCGCAGAGCTTCATCATGCGGCACCGGCTGATCAAGAAGGATCCGAGCTGCGTCACGGACTGCCAGGCCGTAACGCCACTGCACTACTACGTGGATCGCGGCGCGCCGGAGCCCATTCGGCAGGCGCTGGTGGAAGGCGCGAGCTGGTGGGACCAGGCGTTCCAGGCGGCAGGATGGGCGCCGGGGACATTCCGGGTGAGCGTGCTGCCGAAGGGCGCGGATCCGATGGACGTGCGCTACAACATCATCCAGTGGGTAAACCGCTACACGCGAGGATGGAGCTACGGGGCCTCGGTGATCGATCCGCGGACGGGCGAGATCCTCAAGGGCAACGTGACGCTCGGCGGCGGTCGCGGCCGGCAGGATTATCTCATTGCCGAGGCGCTGTTGGCTCCGTACAAGAACGGCAAGGCGCCGGTGGATGAGGCGCATGATGCCGCGCTGCAGATGGTGCTGGCGCGGCTGCGGCAACTGGCCGCGCACGAGACCGGACACACGCTGGGGCTCGCGCATAACTTTGCGGCAAGCAGCTATCCGCATCCGCCGGAGGAGACGGTGTCGGTGATGGATTATCCGGGGCCGTGGGTGACAGTAGGACCGAACGGTGTGCCGGACGTGAGCCACGCGTATCCGGTGGGAATCGGGATCTGGGACAAGGTGACGATCGATTACGGGTATCGCGAGTTTGACAAGGACGGCAAGCCGTATGAGGACGAGGCGGCGCTGAGGTCGATCCTGCGCGAGGCGCAGAAGCGCGGGCTGGTGTTCATCTCCGATGAGGGCGCGCGGCCGATCGGGTCGGCGCAGCCCCATGCGCATCTCTGGGACAACGGGACCGATCCGGCGACGGAGCTGGACCGGGTGCTCACGGTGCGTGCGGCGGCGATGCGACGCTTCGGCGTGGACTGCATCCGCGATGGGACGCCGCTCGCGCGGCTGGAGGATGTGCTGGTGCCGCTCTATCTGTTCCATCGGTACCAGACGGTAGCGGCGGCGAAGGAGATCGGTGGGCTCGATTACCGGTACAACGTACGGGGCGATGGGCAGATGCTGCCGCAGATCGTGGATTCGGCGGATCAGCGGCACGCACTCGCCGCCGTCCTGAAGACGCTCTCGCCGGCGATGCTGACACTGCCGCAGTCACTGCTCAAGCTGCTGCCGCCACGTCCGCCGGGGATGCCATGGACCATGGAGGACTTCCCGTCCCACACGGGCGTGACCTTCGATCCGATCGCGGCGGCGGACTCGGCGGCGGATCTGACGCTCGAGCTGCTCTTCAATCCGGAGCGCGACAACCGGCTGGTGCAGTATCACGCCGAGGACCCCACGGAGCCCTCGCTGCAGCACGTGATCGAGGCGACTCTGGCTTCGACAAAGGTTCCGGCGGGCGCTTCGGGGCTGGAGCGGGAAGTGAAGCACGCCGTGGATGACCAGATCGTGGAGGCGCTGCTGCGCCTCGCGGCTGACAAGGGCGACTCGGCGGCGACGAAGGCCATTGCGCGCTTCGAGCTGACGGGGCTTCGTGCAAAGCTGAAGGCGGAGTCGACGCAAAAAGCGGCAACGGACGTGGAGGACCGGGCGCTGTATGCGATGGAGGTGGAGCGGATCGATGCCTTTTTCCGCGATCCGGCGAAATTCGTGCCGGCGAAGCCGGTGCCGGCACCGCCCGGGATGCCGATCGGTTGACGCTTCTGTCAGCCGGGGTGCACGCCGATGGGAGCAGAGCCCGAGAGCCGGCCGCGCCGAAAAACCCTCACGGCGGTCACCGCGAGCAGCAATAGCGCGAGCAGCGCGAGGCAGATCACGACGACGCTTCTGCCGGTGCGAAACGGAGCCGACCATAAGGCCAGGAAGAATGCCGCATAGAGCAGATACAAATTGAGGAAGATGCCCGCGACCGGCACCAGCAGGTTGCGAACGAGGGTGAACTGCTCGGGGCAGATGCGCCGGAAATAGAGCAGATTTGCGACGTTGACCGCGGCGAACGTGAGCGCGCCGAAGAACACCAGCGCGCTCGCCCACCAGACGAAGCTGTCGAGGCCGTTGCGCAGGATCGCAAGGCTGATGAGACCGAGACCGGCGCAGGTCGCGACGACGAACAGCACCGCGACGCGCGGGACGCGCCTTTCCCCTTCAAGCCGCGCGAGGACCGCCGGCAGCAGACCGTGGCGCGCCAGCGAGAAGATGATGCGCGAGGCACCCTGGACGGCGGCAATGTAGATTGCAGTGAGCCCGGTGAACGCGGTCGCGATCACGATGAGATTTCCCCCGCCCCAGTAGGCGCGCGCGACCGGGCTGATTGCCGTGAGGCCGGCTGCGTTGTATGCGTCGATCTTGCCCATTGGCGTCGAGAGGGTGAGAGCCCAGGAGTTGACGGCCCAGAACACAGCGATGCCGATGATGGCGAGAAGCAGCACCCGCGGTACGTTCTCGCGCGGCGCCCGAGCCTCCTCGGCCGCGGTGGCGATGACATCGAACCCCGAGAACGCCAGCATCCCGAGAATGATCGCTCTCCAGAACCCCGCCCCGCCCTGCGTCGCGTGTGCCGGATCGAACGGGCCGAGATTGATGCCCGCGGGCTGGCCGGCCTTGACCCACAGAATGGTGGCGGATAGCGCAAGCACCACCGTCGTCTCGATCAGCATCAGTCGGATCGTCGTCCTGATGGAGACCTCCGCCCCCCGAGCGCAGATCCAGCCGATCAGCATCGAATGCAGGACGAGCCCCGCCACCAGAGTGACCATGTCCGGGACCTCGAGACCCATCCAGCCCACGAGGTCGTGAAAGAACAGCGCGAAGAGCAGCGGGACCGAGATCGAGATCATCAAGAAATAGGTCAGCATCACCAGTCCGGCGATCAGGCCAGTGGTTGGACCCACCGTCGTCCAGAGCCAGGTGGCCACCGCTCCCGCAGAGGGCGCGTGGCGGTTGAGGCTGGCATAGGAGAGAACCGTCGGAAGCGTGATGATCAGCGCAGCGAGGAAGACGAGAGGCGCGACCGGCCCGGTCGTCGCCTCAATCGGGCCCCAGGTGGCGAAGAGGCCGATGGCTGGGGAGGTGACGCCGATCACGAGGGCGGCGAGCCCCCAGGGTCCTATAGCGTTCGCCTTGAGGCGAGGCGCGCTCGGCGTGTCCGCGGTCGCACTCACCGCCCCGGGCTCGTTCCGCTCAATAAGTGACCGATGGTAGCCATGCGCCGGCGGGAGAGTTGTAAAGACCGATCGCCATCAGGGTCATCGTCTGCACGATGCGCAGACCTTCGCCGAGGCACCATCGCAACAGCTCCGTGTTGCGGCTCGGAGCGAGAAACCCGGGACCCGGAAAAGACTCCGAGGCGCGGATGAGCGCTTTCAGGTCATCGTTGGTGTCGGCGACGGCGTGGCCGAAGAACGCAATCGACGTCGCGTAGCCGGTCACACACCCTGCGCGCTCGACGACGCGTGCCGTTCCCTGAGTAATCGCGTCGGTGAGCTCGCCGCCTCGCTCGTGTCCGTGCACCCGCAGGCAGATCCGGTTGCAGGCCTCCAGATCCTGCGCGGTGGCCGGACGCACCGGATAGCCGGCCGTGGAGCTGCCGGCAGCGGGTCCCTGCAAGCACACCAACGGCTCCCGCACCTGGAAACCGAGCTTCAGATAGAGCGCGAGGGAGCGGTTGTGATAGCCCGCTTGCACCAGCCGGATCGCGGGAAAACCCCGCTCGTGCGAGCGCCGCAGCACCGCCTGCATGAGCGCGTGGCCGGCACCGTCGTTCTGCAGTGCCGGGTCGACCGTGATCGGCCCGACGCCGCTCACCGCATTGCGCTCGTCGAGGAAGTTGCTGCCGACGATGCGTCCGTCGACTTCGGCGACGACGGCGAAGAAGCGCTCATGACTCAGGAATCCCGCCACTAGAGCCGTCGCCACTTCCACGCTCGGAAGATCCGGTGGAAAGCGGTGCGCGTCCGCGATCGCTTTGAAGGCTCGGTAGCAGATCCCCCCGACGGCGGCCGTGTCCGCTGCCTCGGCTCTGCGCAGGCTCAGGGTCATGAGTGGCTCCCCTTCTCCACGATGCCTGGATGTCACGTTTCCGCGGATGGCCAGCATACGCGGTGCGCCATCCTGGTCCGTCCGCGGCGGTCTCCCTTTGCCCAGTGTCTCAAGTGCGCGGGAGGCTATGGGTGAGCCGAGATCCCTCCATTCAGCAGGGCACCTTGGGCGATTCGCTCGCGCTCGCCCAGGGCACTGGCCACCCATCCGCAAAGGCTGTAGATGCCGTAGGCGCGAGCGAGGCGGGCAGCAGGAAAATCAGACTACCTGATATCCTTCGCGATCCATATGAGCGAGACCCGCGGTCCTCCGTCGACGTCAAGCCCCGGGCGCATCGCGGTGACGCGCCAGGTGAGCTCCGCGATGATGCGCTGCGAGCTGACTCATCTTCAGCGTTCGCTGATCGATGTTGCTCTGGCCCGGGAACAACACCATGCCTACGAGCAGGCGCTGCGCACTCTCGGCTGCGAGGTCGAGAGCCTGCCGGAGGAGCCCGAGCTCGCCGATTCCGTATTCGTGGAGGACACCGCCATCGTGCTCGATGACGTGGCGGTCATCACCCGTCCCGGTGCACCATCACGCAGAGCCGAAACGGCCGCGATCGCCGCCGCGCTCGAGAAGTATCGGGAGCTGGTCCGCATCGAAGCTCCGGGAACACTGGATGGCGGTGACGTGCTGCGCGTTGGGCGCTCGCTGTACGTAGGAGCCTCGAGCCGCAGTAACGCGAGCGGCATCGAGCAGCTCGCCACCTTGCTTCTGCCTTTCGGGTATCGGGTGCTGCGCGTGCCGATGCACGGCTGTCTCCACCTCAAGTCCGCCGTCACGCAGGTGGCCGTCGACCAATTGCTGATCAACTCACGTCATGTCGAGCGCAAGGAGTTCCAGGGAATGCGCTTCATTGAAGTCGACGAATCGGAGCCGTCCGGCGCCAACGCACTCCTGATCGGCGAGGACGTCGTTTATGCCGCATCGCATCCGCGCACCGCCGAGATCCTGGAACGGCACGGTATCCGGGTGCACACGGTGACGATCTCCGAGACGGAAAAGGCCGAGGGCGGCGTGACCTGCTGCAGTCTGCTGCTTTCGCCATCTCGATAGGAGCGAGCGACCATGATGACCCGTGCTGTCGTCGCCAGAGTGATTCTCTCGGCTATCGGCATCGCGTGCACGGTGCTCGTGCTGCTCTTCGCGTTCGGCTTCTGGCCACCCACGCGGCTGCCGGTCGCGATCGAGCAGACTTCAAGTGGAGCGTACGCCCTGCGAGCCGCGCCGGGCTCAGCGTTCCCGCCGCCGCTTATCGACGGCGACGTCCTTGATGTCGGGGCCATGTCTGCGGCGAGCCGTGCCGCCCTCCTGCCCGAGGCGCACATTCAAGCGGGAACACCTATCCAAATCGCCGTGCACCGCGGCGGCAGTGTCGTGCGGGTATGGCTCACCTTCGTAGCGGCAGCGCAATCGCAAGCCGAGCGGGCGCAATACTGGATCGGCGGTCTCGCGATGATGCCCCTTTTTCTGCTCTGCGCGCTGCTGACCCTCTGGAAGGGACGCAGCGTGGCCGCCTGGGGACTGGCCGTCTCTTCATTGGCGTCGCTCGTCAATAACGGCCTGGACGTCATCCCGACGCAGCCTGTCGCAAGCTTATGGTGCGTGCAGGTCAGGTATGCAGTCGTGGTGCTGCTGCTCTTTCCGGCCATTTACGTGACGGCTGAGGCGTTGGCATACTCCGGGCTCTCCGCGCGAATGCGAGTGATGCTGCGAGTTTCGCTCGCCGCCCTAGCGATATTCATCTTCGGTGCGTGGACGGCGGAGGATCTCGCATTTGCCTATCTTGGAATCGCGCAGTGGCCGTGGCTGGAATCCGTGGCGGGTGACCTGTTCCCGGTGCTGCTCGCGATTCCCGTGCTTACGCTGGTGCTCGGCTACCGCCGCTCGGGGCACGAGAGCAGGCTGCGGATCCGCTGGGTGCTCGCGAGCAGCGTACTGCTGCTGCTCGCGACCGTGGCTCCGCTGGCGGTCTCTCAGGCGGCACACCCCGACCTGTTTCCCGTGCTCGAGCTGACACAGGGCTTCGTCATGCTCGGGTACGTATATGCCGTGCTTCGCACACGGCTCATCGACGTGTCCTTCGTGGTCAACCGCGCGCTGGTGTTCGCCTCCATCACCGCGGTGCTGTTCGGGGCGTTCTCGATTCTCGAGCTCGCACTGCACCAATTTGCCGTCGGTGACAGGCTCAGCTGGATTCTCCAGGGCGCTACCGCGCTGGTATTTGCCATCGCGCTGAGTCCGCTGCATCGCAGGATCGAGCACTGGATCGAAAGACTGCTGTTCCACCGCCAACGCCTCGCGATCGAATCGGTAAGGCGCTTCGCCACGGAATGCGCGTTCGTCGAGCACGAGCAGCGGCTCCTCGAGATTGCCACACAGCGTCTCGCGCCCCAATGCGCCGCCGTCGGGGTTTACGAGCGCATCCCGTCCGCGTACAAGCTGCGCGCGTCTCGCGGCCATGCGTGGCCGGAAACGATCGATGTCGATGACCCGCTTTTCGTGTCGCTACGGGCGCAGCGCGAGGAAGTCGACGTCAGGAAGCAGCGAAGCTCGATCGGCGCCGACGCTCTTGCCTACCCGATGACCGTTGCCGAGGCGCTGACCGGCGCCCTCATCTGTCGGCCCCATGATGGCGAGCAGTTCACCTCCGATGCGCGTGAGGCGCTCGCCGAGGCTGCCCGCAATCTCGGCATGTCGCTCTACATCCTGCGAAATCGCGAGCAAGCCCGACTGGTTGCGGATATCGCGGCCGGACGCATCGAGGAGGCGGCGGCGCGCACTCGCGCGCTCGCCTTGGCCGGTCAGTAAGAATGAATGAGCGTATCGACCGTACCGGGCACGGGGAGCGCACCGAGCGCACCACCGGTCAGCGGGTAACACTCCTCCCTGCGGCAACGTACTCAGGCTCATGAAGACTTTTCTCGCGGTCTGCGGCCGACCGATGCTCCTGATCCTTGCCGGCGTCATCACGCTGGTGCTGGCGGGCGCGCTTCTCGTGGGCATCGGTCACCCAACCGCGCGGGCGGCGGATTCGCAGCTTCCCGTACCACCGCCCGCCGTCGACGAGCCGCTCGCGGGTACGTCGGGCTCCGAAACGGCGATCCTCTCGGGCGGCTGCTTCTGGGGGATGCAGCTCGTCTTTCAGCACGTGCAGGGAGTCCGCGAGGTGCTCGCCGGGTACACCGGCGGTGCGGCGCAGACGGCGCACTATGGGGACGTCAGCACGGGTACGACCGGGCATGCGGAATCGATCGAGATCACGTTCGATCCGCACGTGGTGAGCTACGGCACGCTGCTTCGAATCTACTTCGCCGTGGCGACCGATCCGACGGAGCTCGACTACCAGGGTCCCGATGAGGGTTCGCAATACCGCGGCGAGATCTGGCCCGTGAACGGCGCGCAGCGGCACATTGCCGAGTCGTACGTCAGGCAGCTCGCGGCGGCGCATGTTTTCCGGGCGCCGATCGTCACTCGCATCGATGCGGCGAGGCCGTTCTATCCGGCGGAGTCCTATCATCAGAACTTCGCCACGGCGCATCCTTACTATCCCTACATCATGATGTTCGATGCGCCCAAGGCGGCGGCGCTGGCGAAGATGTTTCCCCGTCTCTACCTCCCTCGCGCCACTCTGGTGGCGACATCGGCGGATACGGCGGACCGCCGCTTCGGTCCGCACGCGAATCAATAAGCCGCTTCCGCTTACTGCGCCGGTAAAAAAAGAACCCCGCCGGATGGCGGGGTGGTCTATCGGTCGCTTGCTTGTGTGGAGGAGTGTCGTTCTTCTTGTCTTCAAGGGACACGGTGCTGGAATTGCGCGATCCCGCGGTGGGCCGGCCCGTGCTTTCTTCGTATTTCGCTAGCTGCTTCCTTCCGGGCCGAGTGTCGACCCTCATGATGTGATACAAGCAACGCGCGTGCCAGCCAGTCGACGACCCCTGCTGATATGACATGTTGCATCTGCGACGGGGTTCAATTGTGACGCAGTGCGCGTTGTGAGAAGTTATCGCCCGTCCGGAAGGGCGCTCGACGCACCCTGGGTTTCACCTGCGAGCGAGCGTTGGCGGCCCGAGTGTCAAGTTGATCGACACTGCACGGTGCCGCCGACGGGCCGATCCGGACACCCGGAATTATCAAGTCATTGATTTTTTAAGCAATTGTTCCTCGAAGCGGAGTGTAAATGAACTCGACACGGCGGCCGGGCACTCCAATGCGCTGGCTCTGGGCGGTCCTGCTGATGCCACTTGCCATCGCGCGCGCGCCGGCCGATCCGGCGCTGCCCTACCCGCCGCAGCTGCAGCGGGATGTGAATTTCTGGGTGAAGGTGTACACGCAGATCGACACCAACTCGGGCTACCTGCACGATCAATACGATCTCGCCGTCATCTACGACACCCTGCATTTCGCGCCGGACAGCCCACCGCGGGTGCGCCAGCGCATCGTCAACGGCGCTCGCGACCACTACATCGCGGAGCTGCGCAAGATCGCCTCGGGAAGAGGCCCGTTGTCGCCGGAGGATGAGCGCATCAAGGCGCTCTGGGGGGCGGATGCCACACCGGAGCGACTGCTCGAAGCGACGCACGATATCCGCTTTCAGCTCGGCCAATCCAACCGCTTCAAGGCCGGTCTCATCCGCTCCGGTGCCTGGCAGCAGGATATCGCCGAGGTCTTGAGGGAAGAGGGGCTGCCCAGCGAGCTCGCCGCCCTGCCGCTGGTCGAGTCCTCCTACAACCCGAGCGCCTATTCGAAGGTCGGAGCGGCGGGCCTGTGGCAGTTCATGCGCTCGACCGGACGTCGTTTCATGCGGATCGATCGCGCGGTCGATGACCGTATGGATCCGTTCCGCGCCACCAAAGCCGCGGCGCAGCTGCTCGCCTACAACCACCGGATTCTCGGCACCTGGCCGCTCGCCCTGACGGCCTACAACCACGGGGTGGCGGGCGTGCGGCGCGCGGTAGAGACCGAGGGCACGACCAATATCGTCACCATCGTGCGCGATTACCAGACCCGCCGATTCGGCTTCGCCTCGCGGAACTTCTACGTCTCGTTTCTCGCCGCCCTGAAAATCGACCGCGACCCGCAGAAGTACTTCGGAACCATCGTGCCGATGAAGGAAGAGCTCTTCCGCGAAGTGAGGATGCCGGCCTATGTCGACATCAGGCCGCTCGAGCACGCCCTGGATATCAGCTCTGAGACCCTGCGCGAGCTCAATCCGGCGTTGCGGCCGGCGGTCTGGCGCGGCTGGCTCGCGGTGCCGAGAGGATACGAGCTGCGCCTGCCGGAGCAGGGTCCCAGCCTCACGGCAGCGATGCTGGCCAAGAGAATCGGTCCTGAGGCGCTGCTCGCCAGCGCGGCACCTCGCAGACCACGGATCCCGCGTGCGCATCTCGTAGCCGCGATCGCCCGGGTTGGTCCTGCGGGTAACGGGACGGCAGTGGCGGCCACGCCGTTGGCCGTCGCTGACGGCAGCATCGCCAGTGCGGACAACGCATCCGGGCGATCATCGGTGACTCCCGCAGGCGCTTACGCGCCGACCTACTACTCGCGAGTGAGGTTTGCCGCCGCGGCAGCTTCGACCATCTCCCTTCCCGCGAGTCAGCCGGATGGCGATTCGCTGCCGCAGACCGCTTCGGGCTTCAGCTCGGCGAGCCAGCGCCTGCTCGATTTCAACGGTTTCGACGGCGCGCCACTCGTCCCGGGCGGTTCGGACGGTTCGGGCGTCTCGGACGGACTTAGCCCTGCTGACAGCGGCCTTTCCGAAGACGGAGCAAGGATCGGCCCATCGGGCGGTGAGCTGACGAGCTCACAGGACGCTGCCGATACAGGCGGTGCCGACTCTGAGGACGCGCAACCGGTTTCCGCGAGCCAAGCGGATGCGCTCGGCCCTTCTCTCGGGCCCGCGGACGGCTCCGGTCAGAACGCCGATCCGACCGACTATTCGGTTGCCCGGAACGACACCATCCGCGTTGCATCCGATGAGACCCTCGGACACTATGCGGAATGGCTCGGCGTCAGCGCCCAGGACTTGCGACGCATCAATCACCTGAGGTTCCGCCAGGCGGTCATGATCGGCCATCGCATCCGCCTCGATTTCCGGCGCGTGCCGCCGGGCGAGTTCGAGGCGCGCCGGCGTGAATACCACCAGGAGCTCGATGCGGCCTACTTTGCCACCCATCGCATCGTCGGAACCGAGCAGTACGTCGTGCAGAGCGGCGATTCATTGTGGACTCTGACACAGCGCTTCTCGCAGCTGCCCACGTGGCTGCTGCGCCAATACAACCCAGACACCGATTTCGCCGACATTCGACCCGGCACGCAACTGGTCGTGCCGCGCATCGAGGACGTGTCGGCGGGCAGCGACTGAGCTGCCAAGCTTGACGCGCAGCGCATCGCGCGCCGGCTTCGCTGTGACGAGGGCACATCGCCCGTACTGGCACGAGCGCCTATAATTCACTCATGTCTTTGTCGAGAGCGCTCTTCGCCGGCATCGTGCTCGGCTGCGCGGTGACGGTGGCAGGCGCCAAAAGCCCGGTGCCGGTCATCACGACCAGTGCCTCACCGGCGATCCTGCCGCGGCCGGAGCCGTCGCCGCGCGTCACCCTGCTGCCGTCGCCGAGCCTTCCCTATGTCGATCACCTGGTCGTGCGCAAGGCGCAGCGGCGCCTCTATCTCATGGACGGCGACAAGGTCGTGCGCTCGTACAAGGTCGCCCTCGGACTCGAGCCGGTCGGGGCGAAGGAGCGCGACGGCGATTTCCGCACGCCCGAAGGCTGGTACCGGCTCGCGCGCCGTAACCCGCGCAGCGAGTTCTTCCTCTCGATCCAGATCTCGTACCCGAATAGCGCCGATCTGCAGCGCGCGCGCCTGCATGGCTGGCAGCCGGGCGGCTCGATCATGATCCACGGTCTGCCGAATCACCTGAAGAACTCCCCCTGGTATTACCGGCACAATGACTGGACGGACGGCTGCATCGCGGTCTCCGATGCCGACATGGTGGAGATCTGGCTCCTCACTCGCGACGGCATGCCGATCGATATCCTGCCGTAGCCATGGAAAGCGGCATCGTGGTTCCCGAGTTCATCGACGCACGCGTCGGTCCGCGCGGCAGCCTCGAGAATCTCTCGCAGGCGGAGATCGGCAAGCTACTCGACTCCGGCCAGGGGGGCCTGTACGACCTCTTTCGCAAGTGCGCGCTCGCCGTGCTCAACAGCGGAGCCGGTACCGATGATGCCCGGGAGATCTTCGACCGTTACCGCGACTTCGACATCCGCATCGTGCGCCACGCCTGGGGCATCAAGCTCGAGGTGCACAACGCTCCCGGCTCGGCTTTCGTCGACGGCCAGATGATCCGCGGCA
>Ga0335074_10011656_pt1 | contig 12293 bp, 8 predicted proteins | sample Lox_Sample_23_FD_206715 | JGI IMG/M metagenome (GOLD analysis project Ga0335074, IMG submission 206715) | Soil microbial communities from Loxahatchee National Wildlife Refuge, Florida, United States - Lox_Sample_2.3 | ecosystem: Environmental > Terrestrial > Soil > Wetlands | place: USA: Florida...
TGACCAGTTGGCCAGAGCATGATCAGCAGTTTGCATGCGCGGGGCTACGGGATCGAGTGGCGTGGAGGGTCTCTATCATGGGTGGCACATGCGTATTTCATAATACGTGGGAAGGACTATTATCGCGTGTTATGCAGCGCGGCACCCACGCCGAAAGTCAAGCACCGTGTCAGCGCCTAGCTTAGTGCTTCAGCAGCTACGTTAAACCCTTCAGTGGGAGGGCCGTACCTGGCTTATTCCTTCAGCCGCTGAACGATTTCTCTGGGCACGCGGCGCGTGGTCATCCCGGCCTAGCATCGACGCGGTATGTTGCGGATCTTCTTTGCCTGTTGGCCTCGGCCTTCTTCCGCTGGGTTCCTGTTCCTCCGCCGAGCACATCGATAGTGCGTAGTCCCACATTGGGCTGCTGATCCCGGTCTGCCGCGGATCGAATAGCGCGGCCAGCAGATCATATGCTAGGTCATCATCGCGGCAACGCGTGTGGTGCCAAGAAATGTGGCGGGAGCCGTAAGCACGTGCCACGCATACCGGGCGGAGAGTGCGCGCCACATGATAAACTGATCCTTCGTGCCCTCACGTCCGCTCCGCACCGAGCAGCCGCTCCCACGCCACAGGCTCAAAAGGTTGGCCGCAACTTTTTGAACGAATTAATGAGTCGGCCGATTCGCGGTTAGCGACACTGAGCGATTTAAGCAGTCAGCTAACTGTTCGATATCATTCGGAAGGAGCTGAACGATTGAACCGTGCGCTGACACACCGCGCAACTTACAGTAATCTTGCGAATGACCTGTAGCCCATCGTCACGAAGCACTGGGCAGCAGAGCTATCCACAGCGGCGGGCGGCGGCGTGGTCAGCTACGACAATGCGCTCGCCTTTCCAACAAGGGCCTGATGAAGAGCTTTTGCCGCCTCGCTCAGTGTCTCACGGTGAGTCACGTCGCTAACTGGCATGGCGGCAATGGTGTTCGCAAGGTCGTGGAGGATCTCCGCAAACAGCTCATAATTGAGATGCATGTGCACCGATTTGCGCGTGTCGGCGTCCCCGGTCCGCTCAAGTATGAGAGAGATGCCTGTTGCGTCAAGATGCGCATCGAACCGCGCCGATCGCTCGAATGTCCCAATGTAGAATTTGTCTGGATACTCGAGGGCGACCTCCGCTTTGTCTGGTATGGGCTTTGTCACTTGCCGGCTCCTTTCTGAACATTGCCGCGAATTTTCGCCGCCTCCTGGCAGAGCGGGTCCTGGCCACCTTCAGCCCGTGCGCCACATATCGCGCCCACCAAACCCGCTGGTCTATCCCGTCACGTTTGCGGCCGCATCAACCGCCTGGGCCATAGACCGATCAGAATGCATTCTGCACTTCAGGGTGACGTAAGCTCTCATTTACTGTAGTAGCCATCAGGGTGCTTGGTATCATCTTGGATCTTTCCTCTTCATGGAGTGCTCATGCGACCCCACCGCAGCCCTTATCCTACACATCCGGCGTTTGGCTCTCTTGATGCAGATCAATCTCACGCTTAAGATCAATGGCTAGGCTAGATGCGTGTCAAATGAGCCGGACAGCCATTCCGGTGGCCAACGCCGATATCACGAGCGCGCCGCGGCTTCGATGACGGAACCGGCGGTTTCGACCACGAGTGGGGTTCTGGTGGAGGCCACAGACCTCTCCCACGGCCTCGTCTTCATCCGGATCATCGGTGGCAATTTTCGCCTTCTCCTCCGCCTGCTCGCCCGAGTCGAGCGAATCCTCCACGCCAACGCCTTGACGGAGAATCAGCTCCATGCGCCACCTAAACGACTGATCCGATTTGAAACCCCCCGGCCAAAATCGCTGGAAACCCAGCCGAGTTGCGCAGGTTCGGCTACCTCAGAAGCCGCGGCCTGCTCCTGCGGGCCTACAGGTGCCCTGCAGCGCAAGATTCAGGGCCAGCACATTTATCCGCGGCTCGCCAAACACACCGAGGCTGCGGCTGGTCACGTGCCGCATCACGAGCGCCGCAATCTGAGTAACCGGAACCCCACGGGTACGCGCGACGCGCACTGCCTGGAGGGCAGCATTGGCCGGACTTATGTCCGGGTCGAGGCCGGACGCCGAGGTGGTGAGCATGTCAGCGGGCACCGCCCTGCTGGCCAATTCTGGCTGCTCGCCATCCAGCGCTTGGCGGGCGGCCATCAGGCGCTCCATGAGGGCTTTACTGGTCGGTCCCAGGTTCGAACCGGAGGAATTCGCGGCATTGTAAGGTGCCGGCAACACCTTGCTCGGATCGTTAGGATCCGTCGCTGTCGTGGCAGATCGGCGGCTGTGGAACCACTCCGGCCCGTCCCATTGCTGGCCGATCAGATCGGACCCGACGATCACTCCGTGGGCACAGCGTTTCAGGCTGCCGTTGGCCTGAAACGGCAGAATAGACTGCCCGAGCCCGGTCAGTGCCAACGGGTACAGCAGTCCGCACAACACGAACATCATCAGCGACGCACGCACCGCGCCAATCAGCATGCGCGACATTTCCCCCTCACAGCCACCCAGATATGCATAGATCGATCAGCTTGATGCCGACGAAAGGCACGACCAGGCCACCACCACCATAGACCAGCAGGTTGCGACGAAACACCTCCTCGGCCGTCCTCGGCTGGAAGCGCACACCGCGCAGCGCCAGTGGAATCAGCACGGGGATAATCAGCGCATTGAAGATCAGGGCCGACAGCACGGCGCTCTGCGGTGTGGCTAAGCGCATAACATTCAAAGCGGCGAAACCTGGCAGCGCCGCACTGAACATACCTGGGAGGATAGCGAAATACTTGGCTACGTCGTTGGCGGTCGAGAACGTGGTCAGCGCGCCGCGCGTCATCAGCATCTGCTTGCCGATCTTCACCACATCGATCAGCTTTGTCGGATTGGAGTCGAGGTCGATCAGGTTAGCTGCTTCCTTGGCTGCAGCCGTACCGGAGTGCATTGCGAGACCGACATCCGCCTGTGCGAGCGCCGGCGCATCGTTGGTGCCATCACCAGTCATCGCCACCAAGCGACCTTGCGCCTGTTCCTGGCGGATGCGCTCCAGCTTCTGCTCCGGCCGTGCCTCGGCGACGAAGTCATCAACTCCGGCGAGCGCGGCGATGGCTCGCGCGGTTATGGGATTGTCGCCGGTGATCATGACCGTGCGGATTCCCATCCTGCGCAGTTGCGCGGTGTGCTCACGGATCGCCGGCTTCAGCACATCCGACAATTCGATGACACCGAGGATGTCACCATTCACCGCCACGGCCAGCGGGGTCGCCCCTTCCAACGCCACTCTATCGGCCGTCGCGGCGAGGTCTGCCGGTTCCGTCACCCCGAACGTCTCATGGGCATGCGCGATGACCGCGCCGACGGCGCCTTTTCGGATCCTCATACCATCGGGCAGGTCGACCCCGCTCATGCGGGATTCCGCGGAAAAGTCGATCCCGTGCGCACCATCGGGCAGGTGAAGCTGCTGTGCCCCCCGCCGAATGGCAAATGTGACCACCGAGCGACCTTCCGGAGTTGTATCGAAAGTGGAGGCAAGCAACGACGCCTGCGCCAGCCGCTGCTCAGGGCAGCCCGCTACAGCGAGGAATTGCGTCGCCTGTCGATTGCCGGTCGTGATCGTGCCGGTCTTGTCCAGGATCAGCGTCTGCACGTCGCCCGCGGCCTCGACCGCCTTGCCTGACAGGGCCAGCACGTTGAACCGCACCATGCGATCGATCCCGGCAATGCCGATCGCCGAGAGCAGCGCACCGATCGTGGTGGGGATCAGCGCCACCACGAGCGCGATCAGGTCGGCAACGTTGATCTGAGCCCGCAGATATGTTGCGACAGGCGCCATAGCGGCCACCACGATCACGAAGATCAGCGTGAGGATCGAAAGCAGCACGGTGAGTGCGATTTCGTTTGGTGTTTTCTGGCGCTTGGCGCCTTCCACCAGATGGATCATGCGGTCGAGGAAACTGGCGCCGAGATCCGCGATCACGCGCACCAGCAGCCAGTCGGAGATTACCGTGGTGCCCGCCGTCACCGACGAGAATATGTCGGTGCCCGGCTCACGCAGTACCGGAGCGGATTCGCCGGTGATCGCGGATTCGTCCACATAGGCGACGCCCTCGACCACCTCGCCATCCGCGGGGATCACGTTGTTCTTCTCAATCCGTACCAGATCGCCCTTGCGCAGCGCCGTCGCTGGTACGTCTTCAAGCGTGCCGTCCGGCTGCACGCGCCGGGCGCGCAACTCCACCTTGGTCCTGCGGAGCGTTGCGGCCTGCGCCTTGCCCCTGCCTTCCGCCAGCGATTCGGCGAGGCTTGCGAACCAGACCGTGGCCACCAGGATCAGAGTGACCGCACCGTTATAGGTGCGGCTAGCACTGGTCGGGCCGAATAGCGCGGGATCGATCGTCAGCGATGCGGTGACGAGCGCGCCCACCCAGACTACGAACATCACCGGGCTGCGGATCTGCGCGCGCGGGCCGAGTTTGCCGAGGGAATCGAAAAACGCTTGGCGTAGCAGGTTGATATCGTACGCTGTGTGGCCCCGCTCAGGGCGAACGGACTTTTTCCCTTCCGTTTTCATATTAAGGGCCGCCGCCATCGTCAGAACAGCAACTGACGCTGCATGGCGAAAAATTCGGCGACTGGCCCCAACAGCAGCGCCGGCAGGAAGGTCAGCGCCCCAACTACCAGGATCACGCCCAACCAGAAACCGGCAAACAGCCAAGTGTCAGTGCGGAGCGTGCCCGAGGTCATGGGCGTCACCGGCTTGGCCACGACCGACCCAGCCAATGCCATCATGAAGATGATCGGCGGATAACGCCCCATCAGGATCACGAAGGCTGTCGCCAATTCGTACCAGCGAGTGGCCGCGTTCAGCCCCGCGAACGCCGAGCCGTTGTTGGCCGCGGAGGAGGCAAAGGCATAGAGTACTTCGGAATAACCATGCGCCCAGCCGTTCGCGATCGAGGCGAGGCCGTACGACATGACCATCGACCAGCCGGTCGGAGCGAGGATGACGAGCGGGTGGATCAGCAGTGTGAGTGAGACCAGGACAATTTCAGGTCTTTCGATCTTCTTGCCAAGGAACTCCGGCGTGCGCCCGACCATCAGGCCGGCCACGAACACCGCTATAATGCCGTAGACCAGTGCCGCGAGGAAACCGACACCTTTGCCGCCGTAAATGCATTGCAGCATCATGCCGGCGAACGGGGAGACTGCCCCGAGCGGTGTGAAGCTGTCGTGCATCGCGTTCACGCTGCCGGTGGTAAAGGCCGTGGTCACGGTTGCGAACAGTCCGCTCTCGGCAATGCCGAAGCGTACTTCCTTACCCTCCATATTGCCGCCGGGCTGACCTTGGGTTGCCGCAATCTCGACTCCCACCTTTGCCAGCGCCGGCGTACCGGATTGTTCGGACAGCAGCGTGACCGGCAGAAAGATCAGCAGCAGCGCCCCCATGACGCCATAGAGGATCCACGCCTGGCGGCGATCGCTGATCATTTCGCCAAAACAAACAACGATCGACGCAGGCAGCACGATCATCAGCAGCGTCTGCACCAGATTGGTGATGGGCGTGGGATTCTCGAAAGGATGTGCGGCATTGGCATTGCAGAAGCCGCCGCCATTGGTACCAAGATGCTTGATCGTCTCCATCGAGGCCACCGGCCCCATTACGATCGTCTGCGCGGTGCCCTGGATTGGGTGTGCAACGACTGCGGTCTGCAGCGTCTGCGGTTCGCCCTGCTGAATCAGCAGCACGCCCAATACAAATGCTGCCGGCATCAGCACGCGAGTAGTGAAGCGAACGAAGTCACGGTAGAAATTGCCGATATCGGTCCCGCCGCCACTGCGTGAAAAGGCGCGAATGAAGGCTATCGCTGCGACGAAGCCGGTGGTAGCAGAGCTGAACATCGGGAACGTGATCGCCGCCATCTGGCTGAAATTGGATAGCGTCGTCTCTCCGCCATATGCCTGCCAATCCGTGTTGGTGATGAAGCTGATTGCAGTGTTGAACGCCAGCAGCGGCTCCATCCCGGGAAAGTGCAGCGGGTTGAGCGGCAGGTAATCCTGGAACACGAGAATGAGGTAAATGATCGCCGCCATGACGAGGTTGGTCATCAGCATGTGCAGCGTGTAGGTCTTCCACGTCATCTTCTCGCTGCAAATGCGATGTCCGATCGCCAGATAGATGACGCGGTCGAGGGGATCGAACAGCCGGTCGAGGAACGTCTTCCGGTCAGTCACGACCCAGGCGAGGTAACGCCCAACCGGTACGCTGATCAGGGCCCCGATGAGCAACGTTACAACGATTTGCAACCAGGATTGCAGTGTCATGCCAATGGATCAAAACTTTTCTGGGTTGATAACAGCGTAGACGAGATAGATGACCAGCATGCTGCGGTCTCCAATTCGTCAGTCAGGCGCCGTCAGGAGCGTCGGCAGGACGATCGTCCCCCAGCGCAGATGGGGGTTGGATGAGGTTTTCAGAAAAGTGAACGAGCCCGCCAAGCGCCAGGAACGACCCAAGCAACAGAATGAGCATCAGGACGATCAACATTATGGTGCACTCCGCATCGTATGTTGCATTTGGGCCCCAATGCTTTCGCGTCCGCCCTGCCGCGTTTCCGGCAGGGCGCAACGTCCTGCGGGTCGTGGGTGCGAACCCGCCTCGCGGCGATCCTACGACGGCCGGCATTCTTCCTCGTCAGATCGACGGTTCTGCTCACGGTTACGTCCTCACCTGCTTCACAGGACGCGATGGAGGCGGGCGGCCTTCGCAGGGTCGCGCCGCTCGCTTGGGTGGCCTTCGGGCACCCCATCAGCAGAAAACCGCAGAAATACCTGGCGAGTCTTGATCCAGATCAAGGTGGGTGCCTCGAGAACCCAATATCCGCGAAGCTGAGACGGGGACTGTTCCCTGCGCAAGGCATGTATCCGTCAGCGAGGGAAGGATAAGCGGTGGGATGGGAGCGGATCAGGAGCTGGGGTCGCCGGCCGCACAAGGGGTTCCAGATCCTCGTGCTCGCGATTTGGATTCCGGCGCTGCTGGCCGGGTACGCGCTCGCTGGGCAGGCAACAGTAGATTTGCCGGCTCTGATCGCGGCGGTGCTGCCGGGCGTCGTGAATATCAGCGTTGTCCGGTTGGAGCCGGAACAATATCCCGTGGACGTCGTACGGACAGTGCATCAGATGGTCGCCGATGGATCGGGTTTCGTTATCGATCCGTCTGGCCTGATCGTGACCAACCGCCACCTCGTCGCCGGCGCCGAAGCAATTACGGTCGTCTTCCAGGATGGTGTTCGACTTCCGGCGGTGCTGGTCGGGACGGGGGAGCGGCTCGACGTGGCTCTGTTGCGGGTGGCACCGACCGAGAAGCTGTCGGCGCTGCGCTTTGGGCGCAGCGACAAGCTGCGCATCGGCGACACGGTGTTGGCGATCGGCAACCCGTTGGGTGTCGGCGCGTCGGTCAGCGCTGGAATCGTCAGTGCACTCAACCGGAACATCGGCGAGACAATCTTCGACGACTTCGTGCAGACCGATGCAGCGATCAATCGTGGTTGCTCAGGTGGGCCGCTTTTGAATGCGTCCGGAGAAGTGGTCGGGATCAACACGGCATTCGACTCGGCGACGCCGCAAGGCGGGTCCATCGGCATCGGCTTCGCCCTTCCGTCCGACGCTGCGGCGATCGTCGTCGACCGCCTGCGACGCTATGGGCGAAGCTGGGTAGGTGTAATTGGGGCGATGTTCCAGCAGGTAATGCCGGACGTTGCGTCGGCGCTGGGCGATCCGGGGCTGCGCGGGGCGATTGTGACTTCGGTCCGCGTGGGAGGACCGGCGGATCAGGCAGGTCTACGGGTTGGTGATGTTGTGACCACTGCCGGCAACAGGGTGCCCGTCGATGAACGGGCCCTGCTGCGAACAATCGCCGGCTGGCCCCTGGATTCGGAAATTCCGCTTTCGGTCTGGCGGGCAGGCGCCACACTGACCCTGACCCCTGTCGTCAAGGCTTTGCCGCCACCCGCGGAACAGCAGATGGCGTCGCGATCGGCCGTCTCCGGCGGGTCGGAGCTGGGCCTGGGGCTTGCTGCGCTGACCCCGGCTATGCGCGCCCGATACAAGCAGGCGACTGACGACACCGGTATAGTCGTGACGAGCGTGGAGCCGGGAAGCCTCGCGGCGCAACTCGGTCTCGGGCCGGGGGATGTAATTCAGCGCGTAGGGATGCATCAGATCGCGCGCGTGGACGAGGTGCGGCAAGCGATCGAGGCAGCGAGGGAGAGCGGGCGCTCATATATGCTGCTGCTGGCGCACGGGCGGGAGGGACGCCGCTGGTATGCTCTGCCGTTGCATCCACAGACGCCGTGATGTCGTGTTCCCTCGCCGGTTATTGAACCGCCCTGCCGTGGCGCAGGCTCAGGATATATAAGGCGACGGCGTTCGCCTGGGCGGGCGTGTACTGGTCCATCAGCATGTGCATGTGCGGCTTCTGGACAAAATCCGCGAGCCACCGCTGCGTTATGCCCGGACGGTTCGCGATGCTTTCGAATGAAGGAGCGTCGGTCCAGGAAGCGGGGCCATTGGCTATAATCACGTGGCAGGTCGCGCAGGTCTTCTGGGCGATCTGACGACCTTCAGATACAGAAGCAGACTGGGCGAGACCCGTCTCGAGCAACCCGAAGCCGAAAACAATGCTAACGCGAGTGGAATGACTATGAACTTCGCCATGCGTTCATGCATTTCTGATTACCTTACGATACGGGTTGGTTCAGCGTGGTGTCAAGCCCGCGACAGCTCGCGGGTTGGCCCGGATGGTGGCGTGTGCCTGCGAGGTAGTTCCCCAACTTACGCCCGGATCTCCGTCGCTGAATTGAGCAAGATCAACATGAGGTGGGCCGGTTCGTCGTAGAGGGCGCCCAGCGAGGATTTCCGCACGGTCGAGCGAAATGCAGGAAACGAAGGAAGAACAACCCGGTCTCAGGGCCGAACCCGAGATCGGCTTGCCCGAAGTCGCCAACCTGCCAGCGCTGGTCGTGCCGGAGAAGCCTCGGCCGGCACGACGCCGCCGCGGACGCGCTCTGCCAGTGCTGCTGCTTCTGTTGATCGCTGCGGCGGGCGCAGCCCTCTGGTGGCTTTACCCCCGCCCGACGCTGCCGCCTGGATTTGCTTCGGGGAATGGCCGCCTGGAAGCGGATGAGATCGACATAGACACGAAATTTGCAGGGCGCATTGCCGAGCTTCGGGCGGATGAAGGCGACATGGTGAAAGCGGGTCAGGTCGTCGCAGTGATGGATACGCGCGACCTGCAGGCCGAACTCAAGCAGTATCAGCAACTGGTGCTGCAGGATCAGCGCACGCTTGACCAGGCCACCGCGAACTACGCGTCCGAGCAAGCTATGGTGAAGTTTGATCAGCAGGAAGTGGCCCGCTCGACCTACTTGGTGCCGAAGGGTTTTGCGACGCAGGAAACGTTGGACCTGCAGACGCAAAATTTAAGCAGCGCACTGGCCACCCTGAAGGCAGATGAAGCCGCAATCGGGGCGGCCCAGCATGCGCTGGAAGCCGCGACGCATCAGGTCGAGTTTTATGCCGTCGAGATCGCGGACGACCAACTGTTCGGGCCGAAAAACGGCCCGATCGAATACCGCGTCGCCAATGTCGGCGAGGTGCTGCCGGCCGGCGGCAAGGTTTTCACCATGCTCGACGCCTCCTACGTTTACATGGACATCTACCTGCCGACCGAGGAAGCGGGCCGGGTCAGAATCGGATCGGACGCCCGCATCGTGCTCGATGCGTATCCCGGCCACGTCATCCCGGCGAAGGTGGTGTTCATCGCCAGTCAGGCACAATTCACGCCCAAGACGGTCGAGACGAAAGACGAGCGTGACAAGCTCATGTTCCGCATACGGGTGCGGATCGACCCCGAGCGGCTTGAAGGGCGCGCGGCGGTGGTTAGAAGCGGGCTTCCGGGGGTCGCTTATGTGCAGACAGATGGGTCGGCCAAATGGCCGACGAGCTTGAACCCCAGCGCGCCCCCGAATGTTCCGACGGCGGTGCCCCGGTGACCGAAGAGGCCGATGCGGTTGCTTCGCTCGATCACGTTACTCAACGGTACGGCAAAACCATTGCCCTCGATGGGGTCACGCTTGCGATACCTCGAGGTCATCTTGTCGGACTGATCGGGCCCGATGGTGTGGGCAAGTCATCGCTGCTTGCAATCATTGCCGGCGCCCGAAAAATCCAGAGCGGTAGCGCGCGTGTCCTCGGCGGAGATATCGGTGACCTCATGCACCGTAGGGCCGTCTGCCCGCGTATCGCCTATATGCCGCAGGGGCTCGGCAAGAACCTGTATCCGGATCTCAGCATACGCGAGAACATCGAGTACTTTGCCCGCTTGTTCGGCCAGTCACGGGCGGAGCGCGAGGAACGAATTGCCGAGCTGCTGGCCAGCACGGGGCTGGCGCCATTTGCCGATCGTCCGGCAAAGAAGCTGTCGGGTGGTATGAAGCAAAAGCTCGGGCTTTGCTGCTCGCTGATCCACGATCCGGACCTGCTGATCCTTGATGAGCCGACAACCGGGGTCGATCCGCTGTCGCGGCGCCAATTCTGGGAACTGATCGCGCGCATCCGCGCCCGTCGTCAGGGCATCAGCGTGATCGTCGCCACTGCGTATATGGAGGAGGCCGAGGGGTTCGATTGGCTGGTAGCCATGAACGCCGGCAGGGTCGTGGCCAAGGGCTCGCCCGCGACGCTCAAGCAGACGACCGCTGCGCACACGGTTGAAGAGGCGTTCATCGCCCGGTTGCCGGATGCCGAGCGTCGGGGCCACAAGACGCTGACGATCCCGCCGCGGCAAATTGTCGAAACCGCGCCGGTCATAACGGCGCGGAACCTGACGTGCCGGTTTGGCGACTTCGTCGCAGTGGATCGAGTCAGTTTCTCGATCGAGCGCGGCGAGATCTTTGGCTTCGTCGGCTCGAACGGCTGCGGCAAGACGACGACGATGAAGATGCTGACCGGCTTGCTGCCACCGACCGAGGGCGAGGCGCTGCTGTTCGGCCAGCCGCTCGATGCAAGCGACCTCGGCGCGCGCCGGCGAGTCGGCTACATGTCGCAGGCGTTCTCGCTCTACACCGAACTGACGGTCCGACAGAACCTCGAGCTACACGCGCGGTTGTTCCACCTGCCGCCACGGGAAGCGAAAGCGCGGCTTGCCGAGCTCATCCGACGCTTCGGGCTTGCCGACCACATCGACCAGCGTGCTCAGGATTTGCCGTTGGGTATCCGCCAGCGGCTGTCGCTCGCGGTCGCGATCGTTCATCGGCCGGAGATGCTGATTCTCGACGAGCCGACCTCGGGTGTGGATCCGCTGGCGCGTGACGCGTTCTGGGAGCTTCTGATCGAACTGTCGCGAGATGATGGCGTGACGATCTTCGTCTCGACCCATTTCATGAACGAGGCCGAGCGCTGCGATCGCATTTCGCTGATGGATTCGGGCCATGTACTGGCGACCGAGACGCCGGCTGCCCTGATTGCATCACGTGACGCGGCCAACCTGGAGGAGGCCTTCATCTCCTATCTCGAGGAGGCGGAGGGCGAACATCCGGGAGTGATGCCGCCGGCCCCTGCCCTTGCGCTGAGCCGCGCAAGCTCCGACGCCGCGATGTCCAAGCCCAAGAGCGGGCCGTCGTTCAGCTTGCGGCGTCTTCTCGCCTGCACGATCCGCGAGACGTTGGAACTGGTGCGTGACCGAATCCGGCTCGGCTTTGCGGTGTTCGGCACGACGTTTCTGCTGCTGGTGTTCGGGTTCGGCATTTCGACCGATGTGAACTCGCTGAGCTTTGCCGTTCTGGACCACGACCAGACCCATGAGAGTCGCGCCTATCTGGAAGAATTGCGCGGCTCGGCATATTTTGTCGAGAAGCCGGTGCTTGGGGACTACGCCGATCTCGAGACGCGACTCGCTGACGGGGATATCGACTGCGCCATCGAAATCCCACCGGGCTTTGGCCGCGACATCGCGCGCGGTCGACCGGCCTGGGTTGCTGCCTGGATCGATGGTGCGCGACCGTTCATCGCCCAGACGATCCGCGGCTACCTCCAGGCCATGCATCAACTCTACCTTGCCGATCCCGCGGTGGTGACGACCCAGCCGGCGCCCAACCCGCCCGCCGACATCGAGATTAGATTCAAGTATAATCAGGATTTTGAGAGCATTTATGCCATGGTTCCAGCCATCATCTCATTGGAGCTGGCTCTGTTCCCGGCGATTCTTATGGCGCTCGCGGTGGTTCGTGAA
>Ga0335074_10011657_pt1 | contig 12292 bp, 12 predicted proteins | sample Lox_Sample_23_FD_206715 | JGI IMG/M metagenome (GOLD analysis project Ga0335074, IMG submission 206715) | Soil microbial communities from Loxahatchee National Wildlife Refuge, Florida, United States - Lox_Sample_2.3 | ecosystem: Environmental > Terrestrial > Soil > Wetlands | place: USA...
CTGGTCGAGACGGCCCGGGCCGTGGATCTTGTCGGCCGCGCCCTGCGCGGTGAGGTGTTCACGCCCCAGATGGGGACTCGTGCACGCGCCTCGAGGAAGGACACCGCGCCGAAGCGCGAGCCACCCGAGGACGCACCACCCAGGGAGGCACCACCCAGGGAGGCACCACCCAGGGAGGCACCACCCAGGGAGGCACCACCCAGGGAGGCACTACCCAGGGACGCACCGCCCAAGGGGGGTGCGGCGAAGGACGGCCCGGCGAAGGAGGGCGCGCCGGACAAATCGCGCGGCGCGGGGCGGCGCGCCGCCAAGTCGGGCCGGGCGCGCTAAGACTGGCCGGTCGTGCTGAGCCTGGCCCGCTCGAGAACGGGCGCGGATCGGTTGGCCAGATCCTGCAGCCGCGAGGCGTCGCTCTCCGTGAACCGGCCCGGCTCCGCCGCGGCGGCGGCCAGCACGCCGGTGACCCGGCCCTCCACCATGAGCGGCACCGTGACCAGGGACAGCGCGCCCGCGGCCACGGCGCGTGCGGCGCTGACCGGGAGCGCCGAGCCGACCCGCGCGGCCTGCTCGCCGCTCTCGGTCGCGGCCGCGCGTACCCGTCGCTCGCCCTCGGCGCCGTCGTGCAGGACGTAGGCGGTGTCGGCGCCGATGGTGTCCCGGGCCGTTTCGACCGTGCTGACGAGGAGGTGTTCGAACAGGCTGGGGTCCGGCTCGCGGCGTGGCCTGACGATGGCAGGCTCCGGGCCGGGCGGGCTCTTCGCGAGCGCGAGGGCGGCGCCGGGCGGTCCCGGAACCCTCGCCTCCTCGGCGCCGGCCCGTCCCGCCCGCCCGGGTCCGGCCAGGCTCATCCGGAACCACACGGCCTTGGCCGTACCGGCGTAGGTGACGCCCCAGGCCGAGGCGAGCTGGGCGGGCAGCTGCAGCCCGCGGCCGTTGGTGCGCTCGGCCGCCTCGGCTGGCGAGTGCGGCGTGTCCGGGCGCAGCTGGGCCGGCCGCCGGTCAAGGACGGCTATCTCGACCGCGCCGTCCGGTTCATCGCCGACGATCCGGCAGGTGACCTGCACCGGGGTGCCCGCGTGCAGCACGGCGTTGGTGACCAGCTCGCTGGTCAGCAGGACCGCGTCGTCCACCAGCGTGTCCTGCTCCGGCGACCGGCCGGTCAGCTCCCACGACTGCAGAGTGTCACGGACGAAGCGACGCGCGGCGGCGGCGGCCGCCGGAACGGGCTGATATGCGGCGGTCGCTATGAGATCGTCTCGTGCCTCTAAGTAAACCATCGATAACCCATCGTGACAGAGACGCGAGCGCGTTACCCCCAGAAGCGGCGAGGCCGCGTCAGGCTTTCGGCCGCGACCAGCCGGTGCCGGAGACGTACTCCCGGACAATGCGGGCCGGAACGCCTGCCACGACGCAGCGGTCGGGAATTGTCCCGCGAACCACCGATCCGGCCGCCACCACGACGTTCCTGCCGATGCACGCCCCGGGCAGGATGACCGCCCCCGCGCCCAGCCAGGTGCCGGAGCCGATCGAAACCGCCGCGTTCACCGGCCACTGCCGGCCGATCGGGAGGTCCGGGTCGGCGTAGGCGTGGTTCTGATCAGTGATGTAGACGTAGGGACCGGTGAACACGTCGTCGCCGATCTGGACCGACTGGTGAGCCACGATATGGCTGCCGCGCCCGATGACGCACCGATCGCCCAGCCGCAGCACGGGCTCGTCGCCGAGGTCGTGCCCGGGCATCATGCCCGCGCTCAGCGTGACCTGCTCCGCGATCATGGTCTCATCGCCGATCACGATCCACTGCTCGCCGAAGACCGCGCCGGTCGGGAACGCCATCAGCGAGCGCGGTCCGAACGCCGCGAACCGCTGGCCCGCGGCTGACTCGGCGGTGATCGTCCCGGCGCGCTGCGTGGCGCGCCATGCCGCGTGCACCACGGAGGCCGTGGCCGCCCGGTTCCAGCGGCCGAGCGTGCGCCTCCACGACATGGCCGATAACGGTACCGGTTGCGTCCGGGGCGCCGCGAGGCTACCCACCGCCAGCGGCTCCGGCGCTCACCCGGCCCGTCGCGGCCAGCTGGCCGCAGGCGCCATCGATCTCGGTGCCACGGGTGTCGCGTACGGTCACCGGGATCCCCCGGCGCGCCAGCCGCTCCTCAAACTCCCGCATCACCCCGGGCTCGGAGGCCGTCCACTTCGACCCCGGCGTCGGGTTGAGCGGGATCAGGTTCACATGCGCCAGGCGCCCGGCGAGCAGGCGGGCCAGCGCGTCGGCCCGCCAGGCCTGATCGTTGATGTCCCGGATCAGCGCGTACTCGATGGATACCCGGCGCCCGGTCGCCTCGGCGTAGCCCCACGCGGCCTCGAGCACCTCGGCCACCTTCCAGCGCCGGTTGACCGGCACCAGCTCGTCGCGCAGCGAGTCGTCGGGCGCGTGCAGCGACACCGCGAGCCGGACCGGCAGGCCCTCGCCGGCCAGCCGGCCGATGGCCGGCACCAGCCCCACGGTCGACACCGTGACGGCGCGCCGGGACAGGCCCAGCCCGGCGGGCACCGGGTCGGTGAGCCGCCGCAGCGCCGCGACCACCCGCGAGTAGTTGGCCAGCGGCTCGCCCATGCCCATGAACACGACGTTCGATACCCGGCCGGGCCCTCCGGGCACCTCTCCGCGGGCCAGGGTCCTGGCCCCGGCCACCACCTGGGCCACGATCTCGGCGGTCGACAGGTTGCGGGTCAGCCCGGCCTGCCCGGTGGCGCAGAACGGGCAGGCCATGCCGCACCCCGCCTGCGACGACACGCACATCGTGACCCGGCCCGGGTAGCGCATCAGCACCGACTCGACGTAGGCGCCGCCGGACGCGCGCCACAACGTCTTCCTGGTCTGTCCCTGGTCGCAACTGAGCTCGCGCTCGGCGGTGAGCAGCCGCGGCAACAACGCTCTGACCAGCTTCGATCGCGCCGAGGCGGGCACGTCGGTCATGTCGTCGGGGTCGTCGGTGAGCCGCGCGAAGTAGTGCCGTGACAGCTGATCGCCGCGGAAGCGCTGCTGGCCGAGCCGCTCGGCCGCTTCGCGGCGCCCGGCGAGATCCAGGTCGGCGAGATGCTGCGGCGGGCGGGCCTGGCCGGGCCGTTCCGCCTCGGTCAGCGTGAGTTGCTGGACCGGCACGCCGACACTCCGTTCTCCTGCAGGACCGGCGCAGCGGCAAACCGGTAACGATGTACCGGTATTGACCCCGCTGACCTGCGGTAAGTCGGTAGATTTCCTCTCATGCCGACACTGCGCCGAGGGGGTAGCTCACCCAGGATAACCGCAACTCCCGAGCAGCCTCGGATCCTGCTGGACAGCGAGAGCCCGTACGGGAGCCGGCGGGTGATCGTGGAGTGCGACGGCGCCACGACGGTCGCCTACCTGCACTCAGCGACCGGTCCGGTCGGCGCCACCTGGATCGCCAATCATGTTCCGGCGCCCGCCGCGGCCGACCTGGCCAGGCTGAGCGCGGGGCGAGCCCCGTTGATGCCGGCGGCGCACACCAAGCATCCGGACGGCAGGCCGATGCTCGAGCCCGATGCGCTCCGGGCGCTGTGGCTCGAGGAGGGCGACGGCGTCGTGATCCTCGAGTACGGGGGGCCGCTGGCCGTCCTGCCCGGCTGGTGCGACATGTCCAGGGGCCTGCCGGGGTACTGCCGGGACGTGATCGGGCAGACCCCGTTCGGGTGGTCCCTCGACGACGCGATGGAGGGACTGGGTTCGCGGGCGGCGCAGGCCGAGGACTTCTGGCGCTGGCGCGGGGACAAGAACGCCTGGGCCGATTTCCAGCAGTCGGTCCTCGGCCACCTCCTGGTCCGGCTCGGGCCGGGCGGCCGGTACTGGGACGTAGGCGGCGGCAAGCAGCCGCTGGTCGGCGTGTCCGAACGCCCGCCCGCCGGGCAGCGGCCCTACACGGTGCTGTCCACGGTCGGGATGAGCTGTCAGCGGATGCCGGTCATCGAGCAGATGGGCGACCTCGCCGACGGGGGCGCTCGGATCGAACTGGCCATCGCGACCACCATGCCGAGCACCGAGGCGGCCCGGATCTTCCTGTGGCTGGGCCAGTACCCGTGGCGCGAGGTGACCTGGCTGGGCGGCGGCCAGTGCATTCCCTGGTATCACGAGCCGGCCACGTTCCCGCTCGGCGGCGGCAACGAGGCGGTGCTGCTGCTCGACAAACCCGCCAGCCTGCTCGGACCCGACGTGCCCGACCTGTCCGGCTTCGCCTTCGGCGGGGAGGCGGTCAGGTGGCTCTGGCTCATCCCGGTCAGCGACCGGGAGCGGGTCCTGGCCGCCGAACGCGGGCCGGGCAGCCTGGTCACGCACCTTGCCGCACAGCGCCGCAGCTGGGTCGTGGGCCAGCCCTGACGCAGGGCGCTGACCGCAGGGCGCTGACGCAGGGCTCTGACGCAGCGTCAGTGGCCGCCGGGCAGGAACACCCGGAGCAGCAGCCAGGCCACCGGGGCCACCACGAGCAGCGAGTCGAGCCGGTCCATGGCGCCGCCGTGCCCGGGGAACACCGTGCCCATGTCCTTGATCTCAAGATCCCGCTTGATCATGGATTCAACAAGATCGCCGAGGGTCGCCGCGACCACCGCGGCGGCGCCCAGGATAAGCCCCTGCCAGACGTGGCCGTGCAGCAGCAGGGGGAGCGCGATGGCGCCGGCCGCCAGGCAGGCCGCCACTGACCCGGCAAAGCCCTCCCAGGTCTTCTTCGGGCTGATGGCGGGCGCCATCGGATGACGCCCGATCAGGATGCCCGCGAAATAGCCGCCGATGTCGCTGCTGACCGTGATGATGATGAACAGCAGCACCCGCCGGCCGCCGTCGGGCGCGGCGAGCATCAGCGGCACGAACACGGCAAGCAGCGGCACGTACGCCAGCGTGAACACGCTGGCGGTGACGTCGCGCAGGTATCCGGTGGCGCCGCCGGGCAGGCGCCAGGCCAGCAGGACCACCAGGGTGACGGCCAGTGCGGCCAGAGCGGCATCGGCCCCGCGCCAGTAGGCGAGCGTGAACATCGCGGCACAGCCGGCGGCGAGCGGTATCAGCGGCAGGCTGATCCCGCGCTCGAGCAGGGCCTGCCTCAGTTCCCAGAGGGCCAGGCCGACGACGGCACCCACGTAGATCAGGAAGGTCGCCTTCACCGTGAACAAGGTGATCAGCGCGATCCCGCCGAGCACGAGGCCGATCGCGATGGCCACGGGCAGGTTGCGGCCCGTCCTGCTCGGCTTGCGCTCGCTCACCGGGTCGGCCTCACCCTGAGCGAGCTGCCCGCCTGAATCGTCAGGCACGGGGGTGCCGCTGGTCGTGTTGCAAGCTATACCTCGAGAAGCTCGGCTTCCTTATGCCTGAGCAGGTCGTCGACCTGGCCGACGTAGACGTGCGTCAGGTCGTCGAGTTCCCGCTCGGCCCGCCGTCCGTCGTCCTCTCCGGCCTCGCCGCCCTTGACCAGCTTGTCGATCGAGTCCTTGGCGTGGCGGCGGATGTTGCGGATCGAGACCCGGCTGTCCTCTGCCTTGTGCCGGGCGATCTTGATGAACTCCCGCCTGCGCTCCTCGGAGAGCTCGGGCAAGACGATCCGGATGATGGTGCCGTCATTCGACGGGTTAACGCCGAGGTCGCTGTTCCTGATCGCCTTCTCGATCGCCGCCATGGACGACTTGTCGAACGGCTGGACGATGACCATCCGGGGCTCGGGCATGTGGAACGAGGCCAATTGGTTCACCGGCGTCTGCGTCCCGTAATACTCGGCCGTGATCTTGTTGAACATCGAGGGATGCGCACGGCCGGTTCGGATGCCGCCAAACTCTTCCTTGGCGACCACGACGGCCTTCTCCATCTTCTCCTCGGCTTCGAGGAGGGTATCGTCAATCACGTCGGCTCCCGTGCCTCGGTCAGCGTCCCGGTACGCCTCCTGTCTGCGTACCGCGTGTTCCAATGGTGCGCCCCGGCCCGGGAATCATGCCATGCCCGGCCATCAGCCCGCGAACCGGCTCACCAGCGTTCCGATCCGCTCGCCGCGCACGGCTCGCACCACATTGCCCTCGCGCATCAGGTCAAAGACCACGATCGGCAAGTCATTGTCCATGCACAGGCTCACCGCCGTGGCATCCATGAACCTTAGCTCGCGGCGGAGTACTTCACCGTAGTCGAGCCGGTGGAAGCGCACCGCATCCCGCATTTTGCGGGGATCCGCATCGTAGACCCCGTCGACGTGGGTGCCCTTGAGCACCGCCTGGGCGCCGATCTCGAGCGCACGCTGCGCCGCGCAGGTGTCGGTTGAGAAGAACGGCGCCCCGAGGCCCGCCCCGAAGATGACCACGCGGCCCTTCTCCAGGTGCCGGATGGCTCGCCGCGGTATGTAGGGCTCGGCCACCTGGCCCATGGTGATCGCGGTCTGCACCCGGGTCTCGACGCCGAACTTCTCCAGCATGTCCTGCAGGGCCAGGCAGTTGATCACCGTGCCGAGCATCCCCATGTAGTCGGCCCGGGACCGGTCGATCCCGCGCTGGGACAGCGCGGCGCCCCGGAACATGTTGCCGCCACCGACCACCGCGGCCACCTGGATGCCCTCCCGGGCGGCGGCCGAGACCTCCTTCGCGATGTGCACCACCGCGTCGGGCGAGATCCCGAGCGGCTCGCCGCCGGCGAAGGCCTGCCCCGAGAGCTTCAGCACCACGCGATGCCAGCTCGGGTGCGCCTCCCCGGCCACGGTCGCGTCACTGGCGGTCATCTCACTGGCCGCGGCGGCCCGGGCGGCCGGAACCGGCCGCCCGGCCGGTGCCGTCCCGTTTCGCCGGAAGACCCGCCGGGCGGCGGAGGTGCGGTCCGCCGCCGACGTGCCGTTCGAGCTGCCGCCGTCCGGACGGGAGACGCCCTCCTGCATGCTGTGATCCTGCACGGGCGGTTGCCTCCTCCCCCGGACGGTGTACCTCGTTCCGCGCTGGCCTATCCCGCCTGCCCGATCTGGAACCGGGCGAAACCGATCACGCGGGCGCCGCGCTCGGCCAGCAGCTGCTTCACCGTCTTCTTCGAGTCCCTGACGGAGGCCTGCTCCACCAGCACGGTGTCCTTCAGGAACGCGTTGACGCGACCGTCCACGATCTTGGGGATCGCCGCCTCCGGCTTCCCCTCCTCGCGCGTCATCTGCTCGGCGATCCTGCGCTCGCCCGCCACCACATCCCCTGGCACGTCGTCGCGGGTCACCCAGCGCGGGCTCATGGCCGCGACCTGGTGCGCAACGTCCTGCCCGGTGTCGGCGGATTCCGACTCCAGCTGGACCAGCACGCCCAGCGTCGGCGGCAGCGCCGGATCGGACTTGTGCAGATAACTGGTGACATAGCCGCCCGCAAAGCGGGCGAACCGGCCAAGCTCGACCTTCTCCTTGAGCGAGGCGCCGGCCTCCTCGATCAGCTGCTGGGTCGTCTGGCCCGGGCGGACCTCCAGGCCGAGCACGGCCAGCCGGTCCTGGGCCGAGCCGGCCAGCGCCGCCCGGGCGATGTCCGCGGCCACCTGCTGGAACAGGTCGGTCTTCGCGACAAAGTCCGTCTCGCAGTTGAGCTCGAGGAGTATCCCCGCGCTGTGCCCGTCCAGCACCGCCGTGACCAGGCCCTGGGCCGCCGTGCGCTGCGCGCGCTTGTTCACGTCCTTCGCGCCCTTGACGCGCAGGATCTCCACCGCGGCCTCGTAATCCGGGGCCTCCACGAGCGCGTTCTTGCAATCGAGCATGCCGGCGCCCGTCTGCTCACGCAGTCGCTTCACATCCGCCGCGCTGTAGTCCATGTCCTCATCTCTGTTTCTCGCTGTCGTGTCCTGCGCCGCCGGCCGGGCGATGGCCAGGCCAGCCCGCCACGCCCGGCCAGCCCGCCGCTCAGGCGGGCTCGGAGGCTGGCTGCTCGGACGAGCCTTCCGCCACCGCCCCGTTGGACTCCGCGGTCTGCACGGCCTGCGCCTGCTCGTCGGCCGGTTCGGCCTGCGCCGTCTCGTCGGCCGGTTCGGCCGGTTCGGCCGGCGCGCTCGCGGCCTCGGCCGGAGCGGCGTCGGCGGCCGGGGTGGCGGCCTCGGCCGGGGTGGCGGCCTCGGCCGGGGTCGCATCCGCGGCCGGGGTGGCATCCGCGGCCGGGGTGGCGGCCTCGGCCGGAGCGGCGTCGGCGGTCGCGCTGGCGTCGCCCTCGGCCTCGCCGGACCTGCCCTCAAGCAGCAGCGCGCGCTCCCACTCGGCCAGCGGTTCCTCGGCGCCCAGCACGCCGTCGGCGGGTGCCGCCGGCTTCTCCTCGCCGGTAGCCGCGCCCGCCCGGGCGATCAGCCCGTCGGCGACGGCGTCGGCGACCACCCGCGTGAGTAGTGCAACACTGCGGATCGCGTCGTCATTTCCTGGGATCGGGTAGTTGACCTCGTCGGGGTCGCAGTTGGTGTCGAGGATCGCGACGACCGGGATCCCCAGCTTGCGGGCCTCGCTGACCGCGATGTGCTCCTTCTTGGTGTCGACCACCCATATGGCGCTCGGCACGCGAGCCATGTCACGGATCCCGCCCAGGGAGCGCTCCAGCTTGTCCTTCTCGCGCTTCAGGTGCAGCAGTTCCTTCTTGGTCAGCGACGAGCCGGCCACGTCATCGAAGTCGATCTCTTCGAGTTCCTTGAGCCGCTGCAGCCGCTTGTAGACGGTGGTGAAGTTGGTCAGCATGCCGCCGAGCCAGCGCTGATTCACGTACGGCATCCCGACCCGGCGGGCCTGCTCGGCGATCGCCTCCTGGGCCTGCTTCTTGGTGCCGACGTACAGGACCGAGCCGCCGTGGGCGACGGTCTCCTTGATGAACTCGTAGGCGCGGTCGATGAAGTCCAGCGATTGCTGGAGGTCGATGATGTAGATCCCGTTGCGCTCGGTGAAGATGAACCGCTTCATCTTCGGGTTCCATCGCCGGGTCTGATGACCGAAGTGCACGCCGCTCTCGAGCAGCTGTCGCATGGTGACGACCGGAGCCATGCCGGTGTCCCCTTTCCATTTCGTGCGCCTGGCCGCAAGGACCCGGGCGCCTCTCGGTTGCTTCCTGGCGCCCGAACGCACTCGCCGCGGGACGGGGTCCCGCGGACCGGTGAGATGCATTCCGCCGGGTTGCCGGTCTCCCGGCATCCCGCTCGGCAAGCGGACGCGCGAATTGGGGCCATCGGCCCGTGCGCCCATGCACGTCCCAAGATGACCCTGCACCCAGTCTACATGGCGCGGGCCCGCCGATGTGGCCGCCGCCAGGGGCGCGAGCGCCCGGGCGAGCGGCGTATCCCGGCCCGCGTTCAGGCCCGCGGGTGTGCCTGACGATAGGCGGATAGCAGACGTGCTACCGATACGTGGGTGTAGATCTGGGTGCTAGCGAGCGACGCGTGGCCGAGGATTTCCTGAACGCTGCGCAGATCGGCACCGCCTTCCAGCAGATGCGTGGCGGCGCTGTGGCGCAGGGCGTGGGGGCCGGCGTCGGGCACGGACCCGGCGGCGGCGATCCTGGCGTGCACCACCCGGCGGGCGGTGCGCGGGTCGAGGCGGCCGCCGCGTGCGCCCAGGTACAGCGCGGGCCCGGACCGTTCGGTGACCAGCAGCGGGCGGCCGGCGTGCTGCCACCGGCGGACGGCGGCGACCGCCGGAACCCCGATCGGCACCACCCGCTCCTTGCTGCCCTTGCCGAGGACGCGCACGGTCCGGCGTTCCTCGTCGATGTCACCGACGTCGAGCCCGCACAGCTCGCTCACGCGGATCCCGGAGGCGTAGAAGAGCTCCATGATCGCCGTGTCCCGGCACGCGATCGCCCCCGCGCGCGGGTCGGCGGCCGGGTGAGCGCGCGGGTCGGCGGCTAGGTCAGCGCGCGGGTCGCCGACGAGATCCGGCGCGGACTCGCCCACGGCGAGCACCGCCGCCATCTGCTCCTGGGCCAGCACGGTGGGCAGGTGCCGGGCGGCCTTGGGCGTCGCGAGCAGCGGCCCCGGATCGCCGTCCAGCCAGCCGCGGGAATACGCGTACGCGGTGAAGGCCCGGGCGGCCGCGGCGCGCCGGGCCAGGGTCGCCCGCGCCATCCCGCCGGCGTGCTGATCGGCGAGCCACGCACGCACGGTCCGTACGTCCAGCGCGCGCAGGTCGGCCAGGCCACCCCGGGAGGCATGCTCGAGCAGGGCCGCCGCATCGCCCACGTAGGCACGCACCGTGTGCGGCGACAGGCCGCGCTCGGCGGTCAGGTGCCGCTCGAAGCCGGCCAGTCGCCCGGCCGCCCAGTCGGGCAGCGGCGGCGGGGGGGTCATGCTCCTAGTGTCGCGCCGTCCCCGCCTTGCGCCGCGGCGCCACGCGCCTCAGCCGTCGCGCAGCCGCCAGCCCTGGGCGCACCGCTCGGCGAACCCGGCCGCCGCCAGCTCACCCAGGCACTGCATGACGGTGTTGAGGTCCACGCCGGCCGCAACCGCGATCGAGGCCGGGCCGCTGCCATCGCGCGACGGGATGGCGTCGAGGACCGCGGCGGTCACCGGGTCCAGGTTGTCCCTGGGATAGACCGGGCCGATCCGGCGGGCCTCCAGCTCTCCCGCGGGCGAGACGTTCTCGATGACGTCCCGGGCCCCGGTCACGAGCACGGCGCCCCACTCGCGGATGATCTCATGGCATCCTTCCGACTGGCCCGAGGTCACCGGCCCCGGCACCGCCATCAGCGGCCGGCACAGATCCCTGGCGTGCCGGGCGGTGCTCAGCGCTCCGCTGCGCAGCGCGGCCTCCACCACCACGGTGCCGCAGCTCAGGGCGGCGATCACCCGGTTGCGGACCAGGAACCCGGCCCGCGTCGGCGCCCGGTCCGGGGGCCACTCGCTGACCAGGACGCCCTGGCCGGCGATGGCCGAGAACAGCTCGAGGTGCCCCTTGGGATAGCCGTAACCGAGCCCGCTGGCCAGCACCGCGACCGTGACTCCCTCGGCCCCGAGCGCCCCGCAGTGTGCGGCGCTGTCGATGCCGTAGGCGCCGCCGGAGATCACGGCCCAGCCTCGCTCGGCGAGGGCGGCCGCGATCTCCGTGGCCACGTGCTCGCCGTAGCCGGTCGCGGCGCGCGCCCCCACCACCGATACCGAGCGCAGGCACGCGTACCGCAGGTCCGCGCTGCCCCGTAGCCACAAGGCCACCGGCTGGGCATCGGCCAGAACGGCCAGCTGCGTCGGCCATTCGGGGTCGCCAGGACACAACAGCCGGATGCCGTCTCGCTCCCAGGCGGCCAGCGCGGCCGCCGGCGGGATCCGGCCGAGCCGGGCGCGCCACCGCTTGAACGCGCGGGCCAGGCCCGGTAACCCGGCCGCGGCCGGGGGCAGGGCCATCCGCGGCTCATCTCCGGACATGACAGCGGCCACAACCTCTCCGGCGCCGCACCACCGCAGCAGCTGCCCGAGTGCCGGCTCGCCGGGCTCGGCCAGGAAGCTCAGCGTGAGCCTGGCCGCCCGCTCCTCGTCGTCTGGGTTCATCCACACCACCTCCGGCTTTCGACGATGCCGGAGCACCTCCGTCCGCCGCCGACCGCGGCCGGAGGCTGTGGATGGACCGGGCGGCGACGCGGATCCTGTGGATACGGCCGCCAGATGTGTCAGTGCCCCGTGCTGTCCAGCTGCGCCCGCAGCCCGGCCAGATCGCCCAGCACCCACGCCTCGGCCAGCCGGTCCCCGGCCACAGTGAAGAAGGCCGCGCCCGCGTAGCTGAAGGAGCGCCCGGTCGGCGCGATGCCCAGCAGCGGCCCCGAATGCGTGCCGCGGTAGAGCAGCCTGGCCGCGGCGCGGTCGCCGGCCACGACCAGGTCGACGATCTCGTTGTGGAAGTCCGGCGCCCCCGACCGGATCTTGTCCCGGTAGCGCCGCCACCCGTCGCGCCCCTCGGTCTGGTCGCCCAGCGAACCGCGGAAGCGGAAGCCGGCCGCCAGCGTGTCCTCGACCGCGGCGTCGTCCCACTGGTTCCAGAGCCGGCGGTAGAAGCGCGTCACCAGGTCATGCGCGATCTGCGTTGGCTGCACCGTCGCTTGCGCTCCCGTCTTGTCGTCATGGCCATCAAGCCGTAGGGCCCGTCAAGCCGCCGGCCGTAGGACAACCATACGTCGACGTAAAAACGTTTGACAGCTAAGGATTAGATATCTAACGTTAAGGCGTTCGCTGACCGAGCCCGAAAAGGAGAACGCCATGCCGGAGCCCAACGAACCCGAGAACGCCATCCGCGACCTGGAGCGGCGCTGGACCGAGGCGGAGACACGCGGCGATGTCGCCGCC
>Ga0335074_10011659_pt1 | contig 12291 bp, 11 predicted proteins | sample Lox_Sample_23_FD_206715 | JGI IMG/M metagenome (GOLD analysis project Ga0335074, IMG submission 206715) | Soil microbial communities from Loxahatchee National Wildlife Refuge, Florida, United States - Lox_Sample_2.3 | ecosystem: Environmental > Terrestrial > Soil > Wetlands | place: USA...
AAAGACGGGATGCAGGAAAGAGAACAGGAAAGCGGCCTTCATTTTCTTAGTGGCTGCAAACTAGAAAACACTAGGTAGGCCTCCCTGTCCCTAGGCTGCGCCATTTAAAGGCGCTTCCCGAGAATGAGTTCACGACAGTGGAAGTTGGCTTCCGATTTCGCAAAAGTGAATCCCCAAATACCATCAAGGGATAAGCTAATGCCTACGGCAGAGCGAGGATCGGTTTCCGCAAAAGCGGAACCAATATAGGGTAAAATAAGAAATCACATTTCGCCGTGCGATCGGGGTTTCTTTGATGGTCTAACGGTCATTTAGACATCTTGTCATCCATCTTCTTTTTGGAAAAAGGATTGCTGTTTTAAGAATTTGAGGAAGTCAGAACCGTTTTGCGACAGCTCTATTTCAAGGATTCTGTTTCGCGAAAATCAACTGCCGACAATGGGCGAACGGATTTCGGAGAGATCCACTCCGGCGCCTAAGTGCATTTCCGATACTTGCAGCCTAATGTTGCCTGAGCATTTTTGGCCGTACAATTCACTCTTAATAGGCTCTCTACTTGATTATATTAGTGATTTACATCGTCCTAGCATCTCTGAAATATGTGCGCGAACTTCCTCCACTATGTTATTGTTTTATTTCATGATCTTGGTGTTAGTTGTTTGGCTAAATTTCGGTTTGGTAACAGAGTTATGTCAGCCACTAGTGCCTCAGCATCACCAATTGCGACAGCAACATCAAGTAGCCACCTTCATCCTTATACCGGGCGGCGTTGAAGCAAGCATCACTTCAGCTTAGAACATCGATAAATACTCCCTAATCAGCAATTGGCGCAAGACTCTCCCTTCTCCTATTCGCAGACTTCCAACACCTTCATTGTCAGGAGATTCAAGTCAACATCAGGGCGCCACTCTAAAGCAAAAGAGAGTCTCCACGCCACGATCCTCGCTGCAGCGCAGTCAAAGACTAAAATCGAATAGGTGTATGGATGGTAGTGAAGGATCACAATGGGATGCAGAAGGCGAGGCTGAATTTGGGGCGCGCTTGGATGACCGGCCTCTACTTCTAGGAAGGAGAGACAAAACACGCAGCGAAGCTGTTTGTAGTAGTCGCATTACAAAGAGAGCCTCTAGCAGTAGGTCACCTAAGAAGAGAGGACCGTTGTCAGGCCTAGATAGCAAGCGTCAGCAACAACTCTAAGAGAATCCAGATTTCGAAAGCGCTAGCACCTTCAAACCCCTACAAAGCGAAATCACCACTTCAAGCCGATCACGAAGTCCAATGAAATTAGTAGTCAATCTACGCACTGCAAAACCGTCTACTGTCTTCATCTCTACTGTGCCTAGAACACAGTGTCCAAAGCCAGTAACACAACTCCGCCGATTATTGACGAATGGAACATATCAGAATGAAGGCGTCATACTAGGAGGGCTTAAGGTAAGCAGTATATTCCTAAAGATCTTGCAAGCATTACTAACATATCACAGTCAGCCGTGAAAAGCTACCTCAGCCAATACATTGATTAAGTATCTAAAAGCACCTTTAGCTCTAGCAACTTAAGTACAGAAGCAGACCAGAAACTGTAGAGAAAAGTCTAGAAGCTCAGCAAAGCAGCCCAAGAATGTGAAGGCAAGTCAGAAGAGACCTAGTCTGATAAATTCGTCATCAAGATCTTCGAATTCGCTATAAAACAATCCGGCCTTGCAGACTACATCGACGCTGTCAACGTGTAAGTTCCTCCCAGCCCTCAAATCACCTATTAACCCTGCCATCAACCAAAGCAACTAACTAACTGCATCCCTAAACCTAGCAAAACCACTCCCCCCTCAACAGACCTCCTCCCCTATAACATCGGCCTCGCCACCCTCCCCCTCCAACAAAAACAAATCAATTACCTCTTCGCCCTCAAACCCTCTGCAACAACTAGCGCCCTCATCGACTGCGCCCTACATCTCGAGCCTGACGTACGCAAACGCAGCATCAACTAGACCGCTAACGCAAACCTCGCCACCCTCCCTGTCTTTGCGCTTGTAGAGATGAAGAAGCTCTATCAGACTTACAATCCTCTCATACAGATCGGTATCTGGGCTGCAGGGGTTTGAGCGTTTGCAGCTGTTGGCGGCGCTGGCGGGTGAGAGTAGCAGCGAGGGGGAGAGGGAGACGGGGAGGGAGAGGCCGTTGCCGGTGCCGATGTGGACAATGCAGGGGGGGGGTTGGAGCTTATATATGGGGTATTCGGCTTGTGATGAGAGGGTTGAGGTGTATGGGCCTGTAATGATTAAGAATGCAGGGGATTTGGTGGATGTGTTTGCGCTAGTGGAGACGAATAGGCGGATTATGAGGTGGGGGTTTGAGGTGTATGGGCCATGGTTTGAAGAGGCTGTTTTGAGGCCGATGTTGGCTGTTTCGTGACGGGATTTGTCGATTTCTGCAGGAACGATCCAAGTTGGTGGTGAACGGTATGGACTCTCGTCGCGAACAATGTTTTGGTGTTGTGATAATAACGAGGCAGAATGCGACGCATATCAGTGCCGCTGGTACCAATTGAATCGAAATAAAGTCTAGACCCAGCCACTTTTAGCGCATCTTTCAATAACTGCCAGCATGCCATGCATCAAGATCAAAAATGGAAGCTTACACAATGCCGCTCCTCGTCTCCACTCAACAATCAGTCCCTAGACAGCTCTATAACTCTACAACTCCACTGCTTAAATTCAAAATCTCCTCCTCACTGGACCTTACAAAGCCTATACAGTTATACGCTCATTCATTGCTATTCATGCCCAGCTGTTGAATGTGGTGTCGTAAGCACGGAGAGGAAACTGACGTCGCTCTACTGTCCAACTGTTTAATAAAGTATGGAAGTCAAAGTTGATGCAGGGAAGGTAAAAAGTTTGATCGTCAGGAGTAGAAGAGGTCGAATTCAGAAGCTCCACTTAGACTATATGCTGACGAAGCTCTAGAATTCTAACTTGGGCGTTTTTAACCAACCTTTTCTCGATTGATAGGTTGTGCATAATACTGCATATCGTACCCACTTTCAATTGTAATCTGTAAGGTGGCATACCTGGCTCATTTAGCATAGCGAGATAATCTGATTCCAGTGCAGATAGGAGCTGGTCGGCGGGATCTTCCACTTCTTTGACACGGTTGTAGCTAAGATAAGTTGCTAGGAATGAGGGCTAACATTTGAATAAGAAAAAGCGTTAGAAGTATAGAAAAAAATTACATACCTTCTTCTCCAGGCATTCGATTCATCATGAGTTGATTGAATTCGTCGACACGTGTATTAACTGGGCATAAAAAGGAGCGAAAGGTAGCTTGAGTAGGGTCCGCAAGAATATAAACTGGAAATAAGAAATCTGCGGCTTCTTCCATCGATTGCACTTGAGAGAGATAGTGTAGAGGTTTAGTAGCATATGGCAATGTGAAAGGCCCCTTTTTTGAAATTCAACTACAGTAACTAAGTAAACTAATTCATTAAATTGCTGTGCTATAAAGGCTCTGAGGTATTGCATTCGAACATGGAAAGCGCCACAGACAACTGAAGGAATGTCCGTAAAATGCTGGCTACTTTGCATTACAGGTCATTGTGATAAAGAAAGACGGTTTGCCCAACTCCCTTGCCAGAGCCAATGCATCTGCTACCTGGTCCGACACCCAGGCTTGGGATCCTATAAAGGATGCTGGAAGCTTATATCGAATTAGGTCTGCTGCTGGCCACAGTAGAGTGTTCTCAAACGCAGAAGATTGGATGGCCCAGCTCAGTCTCAGGTAGGCAAGACAGGCCTCTTCGGTCCTGGCGTTCATATCTACCACGTACTCGCAGGTAAGCCAAACCATGGTTAGGAAACGTGGCTCGGTCAAGCCTAAATGTTGATACCATTGGATTTGAGTGTATCGACAGTTTCCGTCGCCTAACAGATCCGATCCATCGCCTTCAGAGACTCGCTCGGGAAAGGGGCAAGTTGGGCTGTATCACCATCCAGGAGTGCCATGAGGAAAGAGAAGGGGATATTGGAGCGGCTCGTAGTGCCGCGAGAGAATGTCGACATAGCGTGACGCACCAGCTCCAGACCTGAAAGACGACCCTTCTCAGGTGGAGTCAGGTTCTGAGTATTAATGATAGCGGCTAGCTCCCCACCAGCTGGGCGATGCCGATACCTTCGCAGTCTTAGCAACATTCCTTCTAGACATGGTATATAAACATTAGCTCCGCTAGGCCCTTCTCCATCAAAGTTATTAATAAATATATATATGTGATTTGATACTTCGGAAACTGCGAAATCTTTATGGCCGGGTTATTATTGGGAGATTTCGATAAACCTCGACCTGTAACAGAGAATAGATTCTATTATTGAGTAGCACACGTTGCTAGGGCTCCAAGAGTAGAACAGGCGGGATTCTTGTTCAGTAAGAGGCAGTCAATCGGAAATTTCCACCAAAGTGCCGTCCTTAGCCATACACTTGACCAGCTCGTGAGAATGATGTAGACAAAGATACCCGCCCTCAATGCACACCTGACAAATATCAAAATCTCCGTTATCGCAGATTCTGCAGTGGTAATGAATGTCTGCGTCTGGAATGGTTGACACACAGATACTGCAGTATCTACTGCTTTGATAATCAGCTACGGGAGGCGTCGAGATATTTATATCTTCATCGCGAATTACTATGTCATTCTCTCTGCATTTTTCAAGTAAGAGCTTCACAACATCAGGATATCCTTTCTTTGCGGCGAACAGTAACGGGGTCAGACCGAACTTGTCCCTGTGGTTAGGATCAATGTTATTGTTCGCGAGCAGCAGCTTCACCACACTCTCCTTCCCTCCCACTGCAGTCCAAGTCAGAGGTGTCCGTTCCAGGTTGTCCTTGGCATCCAGCTCAGCGCCCTTCTCAAGCAGCAGCTTCATTACCTCCTCGTGTCCCCTCCCTGCAGCCCACGACAGCGGCGTCCGACAATAGCTGTTCTTGGCTTCCAGCTCAGCGCCCTTCTCAAGCAGCAGCTTCACTACCGCCTCGTGCCCTCTCGCTGCAGCCCACAACGGCGACCTCCAACCATAGCTGTTCTTGGCTTCCAGCTCAGCGCCCTTCTCGAGCAGCAGCTTCACTACCGCCTCATGCCCTCTCTCTGCAGCCCACAACAGCGACGCCCAACCATAGCTGTCCTTGGCTTCCAGCTCAGCGCCCTTCTCGAGCAGCAGCTTCACTACCACCTCATGCCCATTCTCTGCAACCAGCAACAGTGGCGTACGACCACTGTCAGATTTGGCCTCTAGATCAGCACCCTTCTCGAGCAGCAGCTTCACTACCGCCTCGTGCCCGTTATATTCAGCTAGCGACAGCGGCGTCCAACCATCATCGTCCTTGGACTCTAGCTCAGCGCCCTTCTCAAGCAGCAGTTTTAAACTGACTAGGGCCGCCGTAACAGTTGCCTAGTACACCGCTCGACCATACCACAAACTTTCCCATCACGAGCCCTGATCCTGCAAAAACCCACCTACAAAGAGCCAAAATCCCTACACCGGCACTACCGTCATAGTCGTGTGAACAAACTAAGGGTTTATAGAGAAGGATTGCAAAACCGCAGACCACAAGGAGAGGTGGCAGAACGTGGCAAAAGCGTGTGCAGGTGCGCTCCCTCCCAATGCCAAATAGTTCCCAAGGACCGAAGCATGCCGTAGCTAAAGGTCGTCGCCGCTGTGAACCGGAGCCGCGCGAAACTAGTTAACCCTCTATATCTGGCTACTCTATGAATAAGACCGTCGTCTCGAGCGTACGGCCTTTTGCGATTGCAGGATTGGAGCCTACCCAAGCAAGCCAAATACTAGGGTGGTCGTAACTTGATATCCAAATTGCTTGTAGGTACTATGCCTAGCTACCAGTATAGCCATCGCTGTTTGCATGATAAGCCCATCCTCCTATTTCTTACACGCCGGTGTATGCATGGCCTGTAGGTGGCCTACCATGAGATTTATGTGGGAGGTAGTGGCCACATGGTACATTGGTCCCTTGTGCCTCGAACTTTCGCATCGTGGGCATGGCGTACCATAAGATTTATGTGGGAGGTAATAGCCACATCTAGGATGTCGCGGAGGACTAGGCCACTCGTCCTAGAGACATCAGTGCTGGGTTGGCCACCAACCCTACCCGATTGACTCTTCTTAGCTCTAAGGATCATATAAAGTACGATCCCTAGGTTCCTAGCCTGCACTACGGGGAGGTGAGAGTCGTCGCAGGCCTAAAGCAACTATAAGTGGGTATGAAATAATAGTGTGTTAAGTGTCTAGCTTGGGCTTGTTCTTGTATCTCCTTGGCAGTAAATAATACTTGAACTTTTCCCGACGCGTTGATTGGCTCCACAAAGGCTACGCGAGCGATTATTTACTATACATAGTACACAACCACCAATGCGCACGTGTGTGTAGTCAAAATTACGCTTTTTTTACTGGCAAAGAGATACCGTTTTTTTTTTCGCGTAAAAGCGCACAGACCGCATCACGTGCCCACGCTTGTTTTTGTATATAGAAATAGGTCACGTGCGGGCAAGGGGTCGGAGTCTACAAAAGGCTAACGCTTTAATAAAGATGGGTTTGAATAAGGCCAAACCGGATATATTCTCGGTGGCACGAGTGGGCAATCATTCTTAAGAAATTACAGTTAGGTTTACTAACTTTTCTTGTCGCTCCCTCCCTAATGCAGTCTCTTATTAGCTTCAATCCTTACGTAAGACCTGCTCTAGCGATTGAACTACGCCCGAAAAGGCGATCGGTGTATCGCATATGGCATTGGCCATTGAGAATGATGTTTGGCTGATATAGTGACATCACGTGAATTTCATGTGAATCTAAGATGATGGAAATAAGCCCATATATTTGTATTACGCCATGACGCTTCTCCCTCGTCCTGCAGGTTTTGAACTGCATCTGCATTATAGTGGTACCACGCTTAATTGCAGAATAGTTAACCCTAGAACCTTCAACTTTCTACTCCTTGTGCAACTTGTGTGGAAGATCTTTCGATATTGTATTGGTTGAGTCTGTCGGTTCTCAACTCCGTCCGCATTCTTTGCAATAAATATGTCACATCAACACCAGGCCAAATCCTCCGCGCTATGCCCCCATTCTTCCATGCGTGAAATAAAGAAAGAAATAGAAACCGCAGAGGACAAACGCCAGGCATCGCAATTCTACTCTGAGGTATGTCCAGCTTTCAAATAAATTCAATTACTAATAAGGGAATTAAGAAGGGAAACTCACACCAGTCAATGGGGGATTTTGGCAATCCCAGACTTTCCTCTCCTACTCAAGCTCAGCGCTATCACAACGAAATGGCTGCAATAGTGACTGGTGCCATTACAACTGGTTCTCAGAAATTGTTGACGCTTTCAAATATCTCTATGGCTCTTTCAGGAACAAAGCCATATGATCCTGTCCAGAGGTGGAAAGACCAAGCTCCTCGACTAGAGCCGTGGAATCCTTTGCGGTCTAAATGATTTCTCTATGAGAACTGCACTTGATAAGTAGTGGAGGTGGCAAGGTTCGAGAATAAGCGGGTCGAAGAAATGGAAGCTTTATCGAAAGGTTACAGAAGGATGTTTGTGCTTACCAAAGATTGGGTTACAAGTGGTTGGCTATGTGATTTGTTTCAAGTTTCTTTTTGTTGCTCGGCTCGCTCATTATAAAGCTAGACCCTCCGACTGAATGAGCAGTAGAATAGCTAGACAAGGGAATGCTGCACTAAATTGAAAAGCTCACGTAGCATGAAGAATATAAATGTGCATGAGAGAAGTGCTGGAAGTCAAGCATGTGATATGGTCGTCGGAACAGGAGGTCCCAGCCATACAATAGCAACGGCAAAAGTAAAATTTTAAGAACCTTGAACTATGGTTCGGAGGGGCAAAATCCTCCTAGATGTATGGTTGCCTGATGACGAGAGAGAGTTAAGGCCTAGCAAAGAGAAGAGTTTTTCTTTTTGTTAGAAATTGAGCTGTATAAATTAAAATTTCAGCTTAAATTCAGATCAATGATCATGAGTCTATTCAATACGACTATCATGAGTATCATGAGCTGACGACCGCGTTTTGTGGCTTCATCAAAGTATGTTTATCGCGTCTAAGCGACAGGCTACATTAAACTTACTAAGCGGTGGATCAACTGACCATTCTGATAGTTTAGGCCACAAGTTATCATCAAAGTCTCTTCTGAGTAGTTGAAGGAGGATATTTTCCAGCCAAAAAAAATTACAGTAATGACCTAGGTGTCTTCAAATACTTTACGTGATGAGCTTTTCGGAGTCAGAGCTAATCTGCTTTGGGCTGGATCAAACACATGGGTACGCTTGGCCGCTGCCCGACGAAAGCGAAAGCGGCCATGGTGGGCTGGCAAGTGGTCCCCCCATCGAAACAGGTCGAGATCTGGCTCTTGGGCCACTAGCATCCAATGGGAATGACGATGCCCGGATAACATTCAATGTGAATGAGCCCCATGGGTGGCCGTCGCAGCTTCCCCTTTGGGAATGGCCGGAGCAGCAAGTAGTGCCCCACTGTCTCGCCACGGTAATCCTATCCGCAAACCCTAAAATTACTACCGCCCCCCCGCAAGTTATGTGCTGAAGCACTGACTCGTATCTTCGCTCCTGCAGACCTCTCAAGAGCAAATAGCCTTCAATGAGGACACAGCTGGTGTACAAGGTGGTCCATCTTTGTCTTTGGATGATTTGGCTTTTGATGAATTCATCAATTACGATGATGTGCTTCCCGAGGACCAATCTCCAGAAATCCAGCTTCTAGAACAACCAACTGTCAGATTAAGCCCTCTTCATGCCACCAACAGTATGAGAATCGAGTCTCTGGAAACTCTATACCAACAAGCCCCGCACGATGCGACACCGGAGGCGATACGATCCGACGCATGCTTGTCAATTAGTATCGGAGTAGTGACTTCGCAACTTACAGAATTCCTTCCCGGATCTAGTTTGGATCAAAATGACTCTTTTGCGCATCAAAATCTGGGACAGAGGCAGGAAAAGAAGCAGGCGCCGCTAAAGGATTGTGTCGTGGTATTTTCTGCTAACCCGAACGATGAGAGTATCCATCGGCGTGGAAAACTCAATGCATGCCGCCGACAGGAAATCGAAAGAGTGCGCAAAGCGCGTGCTTGCATTCAATGCAAGTCTAGAAAGATACCAGTAAGGTCTCGCAAATTGACAAATTACCTCAAGTCTAATGAGCCTTGGTATACAGTGCAACACGGAGAACCCTTGCGCTTTCTGCTTTAGAATTGGAGGACATCCATTGATCGGAACCCAGCTTTGCTTTCGCCAAAATCTGCTAGACGTCCGCTTTGGAATCTTTGGTGAGAACAGATTCACAATATAAGCACTCGCCCCATTCTTACTATTTGCTAATTATCTGCTGTAGATATATTCAGCTCTAGAAACCAGTCCGGATGGCTAAAGACAGTAGGGAGTTCGTGTAGTGGTCCCACCTGGATGGTCGAGCTCTTTACAGACGTTGACCCGATGCAGAAGCTAGTCATCGAAGTACAGAGATTCTCCATTGAAGAAACCACAGAAGCCGATAGTAGCCTTGTATTTTTCGAGCCCCCATATGGATCTAAGTGTCTGCTTTTAACGGAATATTTAACCATCCCAGATGCGAGTCTATCAGCTTTCACCCGTTCTTTGCAAAACTGGGTGATTGCTTCAACTCTTCGAAACCCAGAATTCATGGGAGAACCTCGTGCGACGATTTTCATCTTTGCTACGCGATATTGTCAGCGAAATCTGCCTTTAGTGAGAGATTTTTAAGCTATTACTGTCCCTACTTATTATGTACGTTTGTTCAGCTAACAAGACAAGAAAACCTTAGTCGAAACTGCGGTCTTGCACTGTTGTCTTGAGATAAACTGCTTCCGAGTCCTCTACTACAAGAGTCCTTCTCAACCTTCGCAACGCTGTCACGGCTCAAAAGCAATACACTACCAATTCCAAACCGCGATGATCAGAGCTTTGGAGAACGCGGAGAAAACTGTACTTTCGCTTCTGCAAAAGCTCATCTCTAGGGGCCGAAGCCTTCGGAGGGAGGAGATGATCCCTGTCTGTATCTCAATGTGGTTAATATTATTTGCCTACGACAATACCTGGATAAGCTGGCTAGAGCCATGGACTGAACCAAGTAAGTTTTCCACTTGCGATCGGCTTTCCTGCTCCGCTGGGTACTTCCCACGACGGCAAACTCTACCTTACCCCTAGTCTCGTTCAGTTCACTAGTCCTCTTAGCTGACCGAAGTTAACTCTGTGGGATTATCAGGTCTCTATTACGCTCAAGGCCGTGAACGTGAGTTTGGAATCCATCTCTATCAAATGATGACAGCGACCTATCGGGCACTGTTCCGCAATTCAAATCCATTGGCTTTCGATTGGCGATTGGACGAGAATTTCGCCCTGCTTGACCACGATGTAGAGCTTCGAAATCAATTCCAATCAATAAAGGTCAAAGTCGATGAATTCAGAGCACACACTGAGAATGCCTCTTTGAGCTTGCTCAACTCAGACGGGCTGATCAATATTCTTTCGCCGCCGACTGAGCTCACAGCAATTAGCCCAATTGAGTGACGATCCGCCACCTGGATTTGGGATTTGGGTTGACCTTGTAGGTCAGCGAGATGATTCAAGAGGACTGATTTTGGAAGAGACAATTCGAATCACACGCCCGATGTTTGTTTCCCAATCCTTAGGCACCCTGGGATGGATGCATGAACGTTTAATATATGCGATACTGAGTATCGCTTGGATCAAGAACTCCCAAAATAGAAAGTCAGCTGTGGTGCCTTTCAATTGGCTAGTGCCTTATGCTGTGCAGGCCTGAAAACCAATAAAATTGCATTGCCAACGAACGTGGTTAGTTGGTGGCCGATGAATCGGTACTGCAAGGGCGGCACCAATATGTAAGCAAATAAGGAATTCTTTTCTGCCGAGAAATCGGGGTTTCTTTGATTGTCTAACGGTTATTTAGACATCTTGTCACATCTTTTTGGCCCTTTAGACAAGAGATGTAACTTTTAGAAAAAGGATTGCCGTTTTAAGATTCAAGGAAGTCAGAAGCGTTTTGTGACAGCTCGATTTCAGGCATCTCTTTAGGTCGGGACTCTGTCTTGCGAAAATCAGTTGCCAAATATCGGCGAAAGGATTTTGGAGAGCGCTAGATGTTTCACCATTAGCATTGACAACGCTCTTAATCGGTCCCCCTGCTCCACGTTCACACCCAGACTACGCTGGATTTGGAATCTCAACAAAGGCCCTAGCAGTCAGAGTCTCTATGTGTCTTGGGTCCACTGTTCGGTCCGTGGGATTCCACCTCTGTTCTACCCCACCAATCGCTTCGCTCTTAGTTCTGCCAGGCTTAGGGCTTCCCCGACGGCGAGATCGAGGACGATATCCTGAAGCGGGTCACCACCAAGCGTGGCAAGGCAGGCCACCTGCCAAAGGGCCGGAAGAGGAAGGCCGGCGAGCTCGAGGACGAGGAGGAGGAGGAGGAGGACAGTGTACAATACGCTGAATGTCTACCTCGCTGGCGTCGCCGAGATCTAGAAGGTCTAGGTCTCGAACGGCCTCAACAAGGGACGCATAGAATAATGGGTTAGTTGAAGTGATTTCTTTTTGATTTGTCATTATTAGTATCAAACTACTTTTTCCATGACTCCTAGTTCTCGTTAGAGCTAAAGAGTGCATTAGTCAGTTTAACGACTTCTTTGTAGTTTGAACCACTCTCTCTAATATAGTGATACTATGATCTAGCGGCGTAGGCTTAGAATGCCTGTTTGACTGGACTGCTCCGCAATTGGAAAGATACTTGCTACGCATTCTGGAAGTTCAGGTAGCGGAGACACAACTTTGCTAAATACATTACTTTGAAATGTCTTGTTAAAGGCACGCAGTCGTTCATTAACTATGATCAGTCCTCCTTGGGCTAGCATGTTGCAAAGAATATACTGCTTTACTGAAAAGTGCGCTAGATGTATTGTCATTGAGCCTAAATCCTGCTTTGGTGCTACTTTCTAAGTCTCTAGGAGCGATCCACATAAACCTAGGATTTCGCTACTAACATAATCCTTGTCAATGGCATCTGGCAGCTCGTCGACTAAGAGGTCTTCACAGTTGTCATCCGCAATAAGGAGAGCTTTAGTGATTTCGACAATTGTGAGCGGGCGTAAGGCAAATGCAACCCATCGCAGAATAGACAACGCAGGAGCTTATCCTTGTCTGGAAGATGGGAAATCTTCATCTAGTTTC
>Ga0335074_10011660_pt1 | contig 12291 bp, 14 predicted proteins | sample Lox_Sample_23_FD_206715 | JGI IMG/M metagenome (GOLD analysis project Ga0335074, IMG submission 206715) | Soil microbial communities from Loxahatchee National Wildlife Refuge, Florida, United States - Lox_Sample_2.3 | ecosystem: Environmental > Terrestrial > Soil > Wetlands | place: USA...
AACGGGGTGAGAGAATGGTGCGGGTTGCTATTGGGTTAATAAAAGGGTGGTGGCTTCTATGGGTTCAGCAGACAGATCATAGCGACTGCGAGAGACAGAATGATATTTCATAATATATAACACACCTTCTGCACACCCATCGTGATCTAGAGTGTGTTCACCAAGTAGATCAACGAGGAAGTAAAGTTTCCTCAAAGCGAGCACTGGAAAATGGCTTTTCGGATTCAGTCTCATCAATTGAGACTATGTGCTGTACTTCGTACATAATACGGTAAAAGTGTTCCTTGATAACAATGATAACCTCGAAAGAGACACCCATTTCCATGTACCGTGCCGGCCCAGCCCCCAACCGAACCTATCTGTATGCCGATGAAGTGTGAGAAAAACAATAAAGAAGTAGCAACTCGCCGCCGGATGTTGTCTGGCCAAACTTCCAAATCGTACACAGATCGTCATCAGCCTAGCCGACCACAAACCCCGGAACAAAAAATGCACACTAGAAATGCAACACGGGCCCTCCACGCGCAAGGCGAAGCCCAAAAAGCCACCGCGCACCACCTCCTCAAAGCGTCTTCCAGCGCGCCGCCTCACCGCGCCTCCACGCCCTCACCACGCCGGTCCTCGGCCAGCGCGGCCCGCTCCGCCGCCCGCTCCGACGGCGCCACTGCGTCTTCGAGATGGAGCACGTCCTCGTCGTCATCCTGCAGCGCGTCAGCGGAGGCAGGCTGATCGACGTGGGAGTCCGCGGACGCAGGGAGGGGGTCGCCGGCGTCGCGTTCGCGGGCGCGGTAGACGCGGTCGCGCGCGGCGGCGGCCGCCCCAAGGCTGTCCATGTACGTGCGGAACTTCACGATCTCGCGCAGCAGGTGCGCGCTCTTCTTCTCCCAGTTGGCCATGGCCTTCGCGGCGTTGGCGCTGCGCGGCGCGTACTGTTACGGCGTGTTAGCATCACCAAGACTAAAAAGAAAGAAAGGGGGAGGGGACGGGGTTCACGTACGGCGCGGCTCATCAGGCTCCGCAGCTCGTTGTGGCGGCGCAGGTCGTCCTCGACGGCGGCCACGTAGTTGGAGAGGGCCTTGAGCTGGTCGATCTCCATCAGGTTGCTGGCCATCATGCTCTGGACGGGCGGGCTCCAGTCGGAGATCTGCGCGCGGTCGCCGGGCAGCGCGCGCGCCCGCTGCTCGCGCACGCTCCCGCCGCCCAGCGCCTGGTCCAGCGACGTCCGCCCTAGCGACATGCTGCCGCCGGGCGCGTGCGTCGGCGACGCTAGCGGCGAGGCTACGGCCGACCGCGGCGGCGAGAGAACGGCCGAGCTGCTGCCGTGCGCGGAGCCTGGGGTGGGGGAGGCGGCGTCGGCACGCGCGGCATCGAGCTGCGCGACGGCCGTGACGATGGCGTCGGACCAGCCGTACTCGACGTTGCTGACGCCGCCGATGAGGGGCTCCTTCGACAGGCGCGCGCTCCAGTAGTTGGCGGTCGACACGAACTCCTTGACGATCTCGGCGGTGCCGACGCTGAAGAGGTGCACAGCGCCGGTCGGCAGCGACAGCGCGAACACGTGCGGCCGGCTCTTGCTGAAGCCCGGCGGCGGCAGCGCGCTCGCGATCGTCTGCCGCAGTAGGAACGCGCCGAGCTTCTCGGCGTTCTCGGTCCAGTTGCCGCCGCCGACGACGGCGCCCGGGCCGCTCTTGCTCCGGGCGCGCTGCCGCTGGAGGAAGGCCTTGCTCGTGCTTTTGCTGGGGTTGAAGTTGAACAGGCTCATCCAGCCCTTCTCGATGACGGCGAAGCACTCGTTCCAGCCTCGGTCCTTGGCCTTCTTTTCGAGCGACTCGAGATGGTGCCTGTGCTTGACGATGCCCTCCTTTGCCCACGGCGGGCCGACGAGTTCGAGACTGTCGTCCTCAAGCAGCGGCATGCTCCGGCCAAACTCTTGCTCCGAATTGCCGGCGACGGAACCAGAGTTGGCACCCATACTGCCGGCTTCTTCGCGGATGATGGCCTGAGACAAGGCGTTAGCGAAACCAATCGCCTGCTGATAGTCTCCTTGAGCGAAATGGCTGCCGAAGCTGTCCACCGAAAGAGACGTTTGCGTTTTGCCCAAGCTATATTTGGACCATGTGCTTGCTGCCGGACTAAAAACAGACTGATCGTCCAAGCTCGTTCGACTGGATCCAACCGTTGACGTTGGATAAATGCGGGGTCTCGAAGGACGTCGAGGACCAAAGCGTTCGGTTGCGTTCTTGAAGACATTGCCTCTGCCGCGATAGCTGACAGAATCCGAAGGTGCTTTGCTCAGCACTGAAGGAGAACGGCGTAGAGCATTCGCAACGATGGCGAGCGAGTTCGTAGACTGCGGATCGGTGATGGATTGATTTCGTGGAGCACCGTGCAGAGGTAGTCGCTGTGCTCGGATGGAGTTGTAGAACTCCTTCAGTACAACCTCCACCTGGAATTCCCAGCTCTTCATGCCACCATTGAACGGTGCATTGACGAGCACGTTGCAGTTGTCAGTAGAGGAGCCTTCTGGTCCATCCGAATCTTGTCGCATAGGAGGTCTGATTGAGAGTCGGTTGCGCGATCGCTTGATTTCGAGGGAAGGGCGTTCGGCACGGTCCTCTGATGCGCGGCCTTCGATCGGGAAGATTGGCGAAGAAGGCGAGCTGGCATTGTCGCGTCGAGAATTTCCGCGCGACTGAGCACCTTGTTTGCGCAACGATTCCGCTTCAGCAGCCTCCGCGATATTGCGAATCGTGGGAAGGGTGTTCCTGACAAATTGAGACCTAGTCATCCGCTGATCCATATCTGCGACATGCAAGTCGGTGTTGAGCATAAGGACGGAGTAGGTGATGGTATGGACGACATCACGATCTTTGAAGCCGTGGGTGGAATTGCAGGAGCACCATCGCTCCGAGAAAGCATCGATAACACGGTCGAGTTGCTGCGATTCGGCTTTGACGACCAGCCTACTGCAAAGCTCGCGGAAAGCAGCCAAGATATTACAGCCTGTCCAGTCGTACATCTCCATATAGGCCTTTCTCGTTCGAGAAGCCTTGGGCGTGTTTTGGCCTAGCCAGGCTGCGGCTTCAGCTTTGAGCACAGAGTCCTCTTCGCCTTCAAAGATCTGTCTTGCCCTTTCTCGGTCGGCAGGGATGACATCTGAATCATTCACAAGGATGGCCTTTTCCGTATCAACATCCACCCAGCTTTCCTGAAGTTCATGGCTGTCAACTTGCAAGATGGGTAAGCTCGTCGCGGAAGCAAACACATCGCCATCGCTGGTTGGAGAAGCGGGAAGAGGTCGTTCAGATGTTCGTGGGCCTTCGAGAGGAAGGTTGAGGAAGGAGCCATTGCGGTCGGTAAGCTTCTCTTCGGACGATGAAGGTTTCAACCATACGCGATGGACCGGATGGCTTTTCAACGAGCCGTCTTGGGGAAGCATTGCTGGCACCACATAGCCGTCATCGTCATCTTCATCGCCGTGAGGTGGTGAGGGAGGTCTTGGATCTAGTGAGCGGTCTGTAATTTGGCTGTGCACATGCAAGCTCGGCTTGGGCACGATCGTGGGTGCGGCCCGTGATGGCGGAGGGATATTTTCTTTGGTGGCATGGACATAAGCGGAGGTATAAGGAGAAGAAGTCGGAGCAAGCGTGGATCGAGGAATTTTGAGCGGGTCGCCGAAGTGTGAAGGCTGCGAGTCCTCAGGGGAATCGCCTCCAGCCATACTCTCGTTTCCGCTGCTGTCGGCGAGGAATGATCGTTCATTGACGCCACCAACGACATCGACACGGCCTCTTCGTATTTTATTTGGAGCTGAAGACGACTCAGTATTTGACGGATCTCTCTCTGAACTGTCGTCGGCTTTCAATAGGCCGTTGGGTTCCAGGTTTGAGGCTTCCCGATCGGGAACCAGTGCCATGGTTTGCGCAACCACCTGTGACAAACGCCCATTTTCAATGGCGCGAAGTGACCCGTCCCCTGGGTCAACCAACGGCTGATGCTCACGGGTGTCAAAGAACATTTGCTCTGGACTTTGAGCCTGTTGTTCCGTCAAGTATGGGTCCATGACCCTGCGCAGGCTGCTAACGCTTGGGCTAATCTGCGTCGGATTCAGGAGTTGCGGTGGATTGACGTTTAATTTGGCAAGATTTGGCTGACTCTGCTGCTGCTGGAGCTGCAATGGAGGCACGGGTGGTGGGTTCTCCGAGATTGACTTCTTCCTCCGCCTGAAGAATGACGAATGCGACTTCTTCAGTGTTTGGTTCGGCATAGACGAGCTTGAGCTTGGAGGAGCATCCTGCGTGGACGGTCTTGAGTTGGACTTCATCTGTGAAGCAATATGCTGCGCGTTTCCTTGGGTGGCCGGCCGTTTGAGGTTCGTGATTGGAACGTTTGGCAGTGGAGGAGGAGATGGAGGTCTTCGATTTTCGTCGTTGGCTTTGTCGGAGCCAAATAGCCGACGGAAGAAGCCTGGACGTTCCTTGGGAGGGTTTGAAGGCAGAGGAGGATTTTGTCTACGCGGTCCGCCAACCGTCGGGCTTGGAGCAGCACCGGTGGTGGCATAGACGCTTCGCATGTTGTTGGTGGCTTGCACGAACTGCTTTGCCTGATCTCTGAGCGCAGGATCCATTGTGTTACTCTTGGCCTTCTTCGCGGCCTTGCTTGTAGTGGACTTGACGCTGTTCTTGCGTGTTGGAACAGGTGCTTTGGGAAGCGGTGGTGCGTTGGCGAGGATTGGAGAGAGCGGTTCCTGAGGTTTCCTAGGGCCAGCAGGAATTGTTGGAGTGGGAGCTGCGTCCATGTTCGCATAATCAAACACCGGCTGAGTCGGACTCTTCGTCATGGCGGTATTGGCCATGTAACGCTGTGGCGAGCTGCGAGGTACGCGGTCGCTATAACTGTGGTCGAAACTGGCAGCACGACTAGGACCAGGACCGGCACCATATCGACCGCTAGGTACGCCATTGGTATAACCCATATCCATACTGGACGAGCCACTGCTTTTGCTTCCCTTGATAGTGGTACCACGGGTATGTCTCGACACGGAGGCTTCGGCGAGCTGCTCGTCTTTCACGTCAATCGACGGTCTCTTGAGTGCACTGTTCTGCCTGCCGTTGTCCGCTCGATTGTTGCGTCGCTGAGGCAGATTTGCGGCTCCGTTTGCACGGCCGCGGGAGTGGTAGTCGGTGTAACGTGTGGAGAGGTCGTCGATATCAATGTCATAGTTGTCGACGGAGGAAGATTGAGTATGACCGCGGCGACGGCCCGTGTTGCTTGGAGTGGGACGTTTGGGAGCGGAAGCGTACAATTCGTCGTCGAAATCTGGATCGGTGGTGGAATAGTCGGCTAAGGCGGAGTTGTTGGTGGGGAATCCCGACAGCGACGAGAGCATGGAATCGACGACGCTGAAGCGCGTCGCCAGGTATGAGAGATCATGGGAGTCGCGATCCGGCCGGTCTACGACTTCCATGGACATCTCATCTCAGCACTGAGCTTTCCGAAGTCTGGTAGCGCCGGTGAAGTGGACTGCGACTGGCTGGAACACAACGGGCCTGTGACGGGGGTTTGGTGGGTTGTTCGGCAAAATTCAAACAAAAAGGAGCGGGTGGACGAGTGAGCGCGTAGAGCTGCAGCGGCGGCGTGAAGCAAGATTGCACGACCGAGCTCAGCTGAATCCCACCAAAGGAATGAATAATGGGCCAATTTTGAGGATGGGAAGTAGCTGAGGACCGGTAAGATGAAGGACAGGCAGAGGAGTGTAGCACGAGGAGAGCAGATGGTTGAGAGCGTGAGGCATTGAAGCGTGTCGGAGTGGAGCGTCAAAACGTTCACGGGCCAGAGGGGGGTGGGAGAGCGTTGCATGCGTGTATGCGTGTGTGTGGGTGTGTGCGGGCGCGGAGAAGGGAAAAAGCGTACGTGCGTTGCAGCGGCTCCTATGCGCTGCTGTCAAAGGGCCGGACTGCCCCTAGCGACCCTCTAGCGACCCTCCAGCGACCCTCTAGCGAGCCACGATGGCCGCCACCGCTGCTGCCACTGCCACGGCCCTTCAGCCGGGTGCCTGGCGCCGGAACGCCAGTGCGCCGTCCGTCCAACTGTTCCCCCTGCGTCAAGCGCTGCGACCAAAGCGGCCAGTGAACGATCGAAAAAAATAATATTTGCTTCCCTTTCTGCTCCAATAGTCTGCCTTCCGCTGTGGCATTCCCACCGATCTACCGTGCAAAAAAGCAATTGATGCCGCCGAACATAGCGACGCCTCCATTCGAGAACAACCGCCGCCTGGGAAGTCGTCCATCGTCAACGCATCTCCATGTCAGGCTTGCGTCGATGAAGCTTCTGTGATGGGTGCAGGCGTGCCATTAGCGGGGTAGGCAAAGTTGCCGGTCGTTCGTCGGACTCCAACCCGCATCTGAAACACACGCGCTCATCAGGGGCAGAAGCAACGAAAAGAATGCAAGCGCTCCGGGAACTAGCCTGCAAAACGCCATCGCTCCACTCACCGAACGGTACATCGCTTCTACCGTATCTACACTTGCTCTCACCAACCGGCATTGTTCATTTCTCGAAGAAAAGAGACGAACCATCGCCCACCAATGACACCTCGAAGTTGCACTTCTTGCCACTTCAGCTGCATCTTGATTCTTATCCAGAATCGGATAATTGCTCCGGCACTTCGGGAAGAAAACGGTGGCTAGCTTGGCAATGCACTTCTATGTCCGCATGGAGACTTGGTTGCGAAGGAGGCCTAGCACAAAGTAGGGTTGGAGATAGATGGAGTTGATTAGAAAGTAGAGCATGCCATCTGACGTGATATACCGTATGGCGTTTTCATGCAAAAGGCAACTTTCAGACGTTCAAGCGGAATCTCAGTCCAAGCTCTTACACCCACGTCCAGTGTCGGTCTGGCTTGATCAACCGAGGTGTAAGACGTGGCAGGGCCACTCCATTGGAACAAGGCAAAGTCATTCAATCTTACAAGCTAATGCTGGCATAAATCCCAACTTCTTCCGAGTCGGGGCTGATCTTGTGGGGCCGTAATTCGAAACGCGAAATAACTGATGGCTTCGATGCCTGACAGTAACTTCCAAGGTTCAGCTGGCTGACGAGCTGAAATAAAGTCGACTTTGTCATCGTCAAGCGCATTTAGACATGCATAATGCAGTAGTTGTAAGCGTGTAGCTATGATATCTGGAACTCTTCTTCCACCGCCGAGTCGTATGCTCAACCAACGTTCTAAACTCCGCATATGCATCCCATTGATACTCCCATCCGTCTCCACTCCCCCATGTAACCGCCATGAACGCACTGAACACATAGCATGTAAGCACAGCAGCGCAGCGCAGCGCAGCCCACCTACCCACCAAAGCGCAGTCCACCCACCCTCCACCACCACCTAGCTCGCACTCCCACCCCTCTTCTTCCCGCCCCTGCGCGCCGCCTTCCCCATCGCCAGCTCGCGCTGCCGTGCCTCGCGCGCCAGCTGCTCGGCCTTGGCCTTGTCGTGCTCAGCGCGCTCCTCGGCCTCGGCCTTCTTGCGGGCGGCCTCAGCGTCGCGGCGCTCGCGCACCAGGCGCAGCCGCTCGAGGTCCGCGCGCGCCTCGTCGGTCTTGCCCTCCGCGTGCAGCTTCTGGTAGCGCTCCTTGGCCTGCTGCGCTTGCAGCGCCTCGCGCTCCCGCCGCGACAGCTGCGACGCGTCGCGCTTCTTGGCGTCGGCGGGAGCCGCGGCCGCGTCCGCGGCTTTGGGGTTCGCGGTTTGGGCGCGTGCTGCCGCTGAGTGGTTGGGGTTGGCTGGCATCGCCGAGTCGGACTCGTCGTCTTCGTCGTCGTCTGAGCTGTCGGTTGGAGGCAGCTCGCCGGGCGTCACGGCTTTGCCTTTGGCTTTTGCGATGGCGGCTTCTTTGCGTGCTTTTGCCGCCGCCTTGCGCTGCTCACGGGTCATGTCCTGCTGCGCCGGCTTGGCGTCGTCGGAGTCCTCCTCCTCTTCCGACGACTCCTCTTCTTCGTCGTCCGAGTCTTCTTTGGCCTTCCTCCGAGGCTGGGTGAGCGTTAGCGAGAGTGCGTCCGCTGAGGCCGCGCTACGTACCGCCCACATGTTCTCGACTTCGCCATCGTCGTTTAGCGGCTGCAGATCCCGGCTGAAGTGCTTGCCTCCGCCTCGCTTCGGTTTTTGAAACTTCCCTGCTCGAGCTCTGTTGGTCGAAGACATTGTGAATGTGTGATCCGACAAATTTTCTACAGATTTGTGTGGAAACGTAGGCCAAGGTTTCTGGATTGTCGGTGAGACTCGAGATAGTAGCCGGTCGCCGCGGGATGCCCAAAGTGGCTCACGAGGTAAGGGACAAAAAGATTGTCTGAACGGCTGGGAAAGTGGAAGGAGTCAGAAGGGTTTTTATATGGCGAGAGGCTGCAGTTCAAGATCGAGTCACAACCGTGGTAAGAGTCAAAGCGAAAAAAGATGCGGTGACAATGCTTGGAGGTTCGTTGCTGTGTGGGCTTGTGAAACGAGCAGCCTATCAGCCACAGTCACTTCTCGCCAAGCCCACGGCGCCACCGACCCAATGCAGTCCGTTATGTCGTCCGCCATCCTGTTTTCTCTTCTTCTCAACCTACTACTATATCCCTTTATATTCACTCTGGCTTGACTGTTTGGTGGCAGCCGGTAGGGGAAACGAAGGGTAGACCAACGCTTTCCCGTCACTCTTACCACTTGACCAACGCGCACGCTACGGTGAACGAGTAAATTTTTTCTGACGGCACAATTCTGACACCATCCATGACCATGCAGTTCGAATTTACGTGTAGTGGCTCGTCACAGCCTTCACAACCTCCTCCAGACTCTTGACCACGACCGTAGGCCTACCCTTATCGCCCTCAACACACGCATCGACCCAACCCAAGCCCAAGCGATCCACCCACGCGACATTCAACCCAACACTCCGCGCACCCACCACATCAAACGGGTTCCCGCTAACAAGCCAGACGTCGCCCTCCCGGCCCTCCATACCCACGCGCCGACACAAGAAGCGGTACACCTCACCATCCGGCTTGAACCGGCGGACCTCGTCCACCGTCACGATGTCCTTAAACACGCCGGCCTGCGGCCCCAGCTCCGGCGAGTTGGCGACGCTGCTGCCGACCATCGCGCGCGTGCCATTGCTAAACACCACGGCCGCGACGTCGGGCGCGGCGGCCGCCACCGCGGCCAGACACCCCGCCACGTCGGGGAAGGTGGCTAGAGAATCGTAGCTCTGCATCAGCGCCGCGACGTCTGGCTCCGGCAGGCTGGCGCCGGCCTCGGCGAGGGCGTGGGCCAGCGCGCGCTGCGTGACGGCGCCGAAGGGCTCGTAGCGGGCTGCGGGGCGTCAGCGGAGGTTGCGTGCGGGACCGGCGGCGCGGACGGACCGCCCGTACGTACCCATGCTGTTCAGCCGCCATGTGTATTCCAGCTGGTACAGCCGCCACTTTGCGGCGATGGCGGCGGCGCGCGATGGCCCGAAGTGCGTGGCCAGTTGCGTGGCGATCGACTCCGTGGACAGGAGCGTGCCGTAGGCGTCGAAGGCGAGGACGAGCTTGGGGCTGGGGGATGACATTGGTAACGGGTTTAATTCGAAAGAAAATCAATTGCCAATCGTCTTCTGAGCTAATGGCTTCCTTGCTCTTCGATTCAGTCGGTGCTCTTTAGCAATTGCAGATTGAATTACCACTATGTATTTTGATGGTCTACTCAATGAGGTAAGATCTTTGTGAACTCTGGTGCTTCTCTTCTTTTGCGTTGAAACCGCTGCGCAATTCAGTATATGCTGTTCTAGGCCTATAGTTCGTCAGATGTGGAAAGCTCTCTGCGAAATAAACGTAGCAAGGTCGAACTACGAATCGAGGCAGATGAACGGTTGATAAAATTGGTCTCAGTCTCTTGATGCTTTAAAGCTTTCTAAAGCTCTACATATGACATATGCAGATTCCTCCTCTATTACGCCTTTTAAATGATAGACTGGGTCTCGAATTTTCTTTACGTTCCCCTCCTTCTCGCCGGTCGGCCCGCGGGCCAAACTGAACGTCAGAGCTTTGATACGATGCTTTTAGCTGAATTGGGAAAATGAACCCACATGAACATTCCTTGAAACTTATTGCGAACATCGGATTCTGTATGCGAGGTGATGTACGACTTTCTTTGACCAAACTGGCACGGAAACACATAAGGTAGCTTTCCAGTACCGTGGCGATATGTATCAAAGAAGCCAATTCCACAATGCATCGTTGCTTTCTTCAAGAGATATAGCATCCAATATTCTGCGTATGGAATGGAAAGTGTGGCGTTCAACGATGGGTTGAGCAGGATATGGGGAAGGGATGGATGGAGTGAGAATAAGAACGAGAACGGTATATGACTTGGATACATCAGCCTTTCCCGCCTTACAGTTACCACTTGCTTGGATCTCTCGGTTGATCCCAGTCCATTCTACTCAACATGCATCCGTTCGACTCATCTTGCATATCAAGAAGTTTCCTCTTGTCATATTTCCAGTCTTCCAAAGGCCAAAACATGGGGTCGATAGTGATGAGAATTTTGACAACGCAGACTGCCTCTTCCATGGCCTCAAGAAGCGCTCGAATGATTTCTATGCGTTTCTCGTTGTTACACCTATCAAAGCGATCCAGAACGATGTGAATTACGGAGTTCTTTTCTTGGCTTCGAAGAACCTCTTTAAGTGGTTGAACAGCAGTGGCAATGCGCTCTTCGGTTTTCATCTTCGCCAGTAGGAGCTCAAAATCGCTCGATGTGCTTTTCAAACTGTCTGGGTGGTGCGAAAGTATCTGAGCGATGAGGTTGGCAATGATGTCTTTGATGCCGACTTCTTCGGAATGGTCCTCTGGGTGACAGGAGTAGAAAGCCACCGTTTGACCATCTATGAGCAGTGACTTTGCTACAAATACCGCGCCAGCAGAGAGCCATGAATGGGTGCTTCTATTCATCAAAACTTCTGGAGGCGTTGTACCGCAAAGAAGAAGTACGCATGATTTCGATGTTGTCTTCCATTTGTCGTACGCAGTCTCCGTGCTGAGAAGCTCTGGGGTCATTTGCAAATGCCTTCTGGGTAGTAGCGAAGGATTGATCATGTCATTTGTAAACGCTCTGGACAGCGCACCTTGATACTGATCTATATCTGTATGGATGCCTTTTTCTGTCAGACCAAGATAATGCTTCAGCATCTGCTGGCGTTTTCGAATTTCGTCTGAAGCTCTACTCTGTTCTTCTTCATGCATTACTACAGGTGTGTAGATGTTAGCATTTCAATTTCCAACAGCACGAGTCTAGGCGTACCTTCAAGCTTCGCTTGTATGTCATTGTTCTGCCTTTTGAGATCTTCGTTCTGTTTTGCAAGCCCTTCATTCTGTTTCTTCAGGTCCTCATACTTTTGTGCAATCTCGCGCATATCCATACGAAGCTGTTCTTCGATCCGATGTGCTGCACTATGTAGAAGAGCCATTGCCTCACTGTTGACTTCAGCAAGGCGTTTGTGTATTCTTTGGACAGAGAGGTCGACTCCCATCTGAGGTGGTTTCCCCATAGCCCATTTCAGTCGCTCTCAATAGGATGTAAGCGCCTTGGTTATTCAATAGACTGGGAGAGTAACATACCACTTCGCGAACAGAAGTACCTTGTTGCTTCTCTGGCAAAGAGGACTCCCTCTTTGTAGACTTCGGCGACAAGCTTTGCGAACTTCGGTGTTGCGTAGACCTTCAACAGAATTTCCATTCGTGGAAATGAATTCTCAAGATCCATCAACATCTCGGCAATTTTGGTATCGTTCTCGCTTTTGTTCACGGCAACCTGAGCTTGTTAGCGAGGATTTGGTCGTCAAGATCCAGAGAGTTACATACTATTAGGAATATGGAAAGAGTGGAATAGGCCACTTGACCGTAAGGCTGTCCACCGTTTTTAACCACTTCGACAATCCCTGAGTAGGCCTCGAGATAGCTTGAAAAGCTCGTTAGAAAACTTTGAACAAATCTTCCTGGCCCTTTATGGCGCAGCTCAGCCCATTTTTCCCGGTCGTTTGACGCCAATTGTAGGCCATTTTCAGCTGTCTCCTTGATATCCTTTACTCCTAATTGCATGAGTCGAGCCTCAAGTTCCTGCTTCGTACTAGGAAGTTGTGCGTCGGAAAGTTTAGACTTGAGCTTCTCCTGAACAAAGCTCTCGAATTCTCTGTTCCCGCTTATGGCTAGGTTTGCCGGCTCCAGAGTTGTACTGTGAGTTCAATAATTCAGCTATGCTGGCGATGTATGGGACTG
>Ga0335074_10011661_pt1 | contig 12290 bp, 7 predicted proteins | sample Lox_Sample_23_FD_206715 | JGI IMG/M metagenome (GOLD analysis project Ga0335074, IMG submission 206715) | Soil microbial communities from Loxahatchee National Wildlife Refuge, Florida, United States - Lox_Sample_2.3 | ecosystem: Environmental > Terrestrial > Soil > Wetlands | place: USA: Florida...
GCCTCTATTGGGGCGGGCAATCCCTTTTCTGTCGTTAACCAAATGGCAACCTTCTGTTTCTCCTCGATGTACCGGCAGGTGCGATGCTCTGCACGAGACGTCGGCGGCATGCCGCGACAAGCGATTCTGACAAACGTCGGCCGTACGTTGACTGACCGAGTCGCAGGCACGTCATCGTGACCGAGGGAGAGATCGTGAACACGTTCGCCGCGCCGGCGGTCGACCCTGCGCCCACGCAGGCGTACGCCAATCCGACTGGGGCGCACCTGGACGCTGACCGCATCTCCGCCTGGTTCGGCACGAACAAGGTGCTCGAGCGCGTGTCGCTGTCAATGCCGCCCGGCACGGTCACCGCGCTGATCGGGCCATCCGGTTGCGGCAAGTCGACGTTTCTGCGGATTCTCAACCGGATGCACGAGCTGGTGCCGTCGGCGAAGCTGGCTGGCGAGGTCCGCCTCAACGGCGTGGACATCTACGCTGCCGATAACCCGATTACGCAGACACGTAAGCGCATCGGCATGGTGTTCCAGAAGCCTAACCCGTTCCCTGCGATGAGCATTGGTGAGAACGTGCTCGCAGGCCTGAAACTGACGGGAACCAGGCTGGCCCGCCGCGAGCAGGCTGAGCTGATCGAGGATTGCCTCCAGCGCGGCGGCCTGTGGGCTGAGGTCAAGGAGCGTCTCGGCGACCCCGGCGGATCATTGTCCGGCGGCCAGCAGCAGCGACTGTGCATCGCCAGGGCCCTGGCTGTGCGGCCCGACGTGCTGCTGATGGACGAGCCGTGCTCCGCGCTCGACCCCACGTCGACCCGGCGGATCGAGGAGACCATAGCGATTCTGCGTAACCAGGTCACGATCGTGATCGTCACGCACAACATGCAGCAGGCCGCGCGGGTGTCACAGCAGTGCGCGTTCTTCCTCGCCGAGCAGGGCACGCCCGGGCAGATCGTCGAATCGGGATCGACAAAGGACATTTTCGAGAAGCCGCGGGACCCGCGGACCTCCGACTACGTGAACGGCAGATTCGGATGACCACGGTCATCGACCTGCGGCCCGCAGGTTCGGCACCCGAGCCCGACGAAGCACCGCGGTCTATCCGCAAGTCACTCAGCACGTCGGATCGCGTCTTCCGGTGGGGCACGACTGCTATCGGCGCCATGGTGCTTGTCATCATCGGCGCGGTCGGAAGCTTCCTCGGCTATCAGCTCGTTCCCACGCTGCGCGACTACGGGCTGCGCTTCTTCACCGAGAACCAATGGAACCCAGAGCTCAACATCCTGGGGATCTCCGCGGTTCTGATCGGCACGGTCGAGGTCGCGCTTATCGCGATCGTGATTTCCTTCCCGCTGGCCCTGCTGACCGCGCTCTACATCAGCGAGTACACGCCGCCGTGGGCTCGCGCCTTCCTGGTGTCCATGATTGACCTGATGGCGGCCATCCCGAGCATCGTCTACGCCATGTGGGGCCTGTTCCTCATCGAACCGCACGCGCTGTATCTCGGCCGGTGGATCAACGAGTACTTCGGCTGGTTCCCGCTTTTCCATGTCCAGGGCGGCGACGCGCGTGGTGCACTCTTCAACCTGGAAGCCTTCGATTCGTCGCCGTTCATCGCCGGCATGGTTGTGTCGATGATGGTGATTCCGCTGGCTTGCGCAGTCATGCTCGGCGTGTTCAGGCAGGCCCCGATCTCCGAGCGCGAAGGCGCGTACGCACTCGGCTCCACCAGGTGGGGGATGATCCGCGCGGTCGTGCTTCCGTTCGGACGCGGCGGCATAGTCGGCGGCACGATGCTGGCGCTCGGCCGCGCGCTCGGCGAAACGATCGTAGTGTTGCTTATCTTGTCCCTGAACACCGATATCAAGTTCCGGCCGCTGGAGATCGGCGGGATCACGACGGCCTCACTAATCGCGAATTACTTCGGCGAGGCTACATCCGGCCAGCTCGATGCGCTGCTGGCCGCTGGTTTCGTGCTGTTCGCGATGACCATTGTCGTCAACACGATTGCTGCAGTGATCGTCGCCCGCAGCCGCAGCGGCGCCCAAACGGAGATCTGAGCGTCATGACGGCTTTCACCAGCGCCGGGGCGCCCGACCTGCAGTCAGCGGGACCGGGCGGAACTGGCGGAGATTCGCCGGATCGTCCGCGGGCCATATCGGCGACGAGCAGCGACTACTGGCTGACATTCGGCGGATCGCTGATCGGGTCGCTTGCGCTCGTCTGGCTGCTCTACGAACGGATCTTGCCGTTCAGCGGGACGATCGGCTTCTACGCCTGCTGGTATGTCGCTTACCTAGTGGTTTTCGCGACAGCCACTGCTGTCGTGCACAACCGGCTGATCGTCGTCGACCGCCTCGCCACAGCCATCGTCACAGGCGCTGCGGGCCTGGTCGGCCTCGCGCTGGCCTCGACGGTCGGATATACCATCTTCCGGGGCTGGGCCGCGGTGCACCACCTGAACTTCTTCACTCAGCCGGAGTCTGCGGCCAGCCCGCTGACCGCGCCGCTGACCCAGGGCGGCATCCTGAACGCGATCGTGGGCTCGTCGATCGAGCTAGGCATCGCCACACTGGTGTCCCTGCCCCTGGGCATCGGCACGGCGATTTACATGGTCGAGGTGGGCGGCCGGTTCTCAAGGGTCGTCCGGACCGTAGTCGAAGCCATGACCGCGCTACCCGACATCCTTGCCGGACTGTTTATCTACACGTTCCTGATCCTTGCCCTGGGCTTCCAGCGAAGCGGGTTCGCTGCGGCCATGGCGCTGAGCGTGATGATGCTGCCGGTCATCGCGAGAACGGCAGACGTCCAGTTGCGCGTCGTGCCAAGCGGCCTGCGGGAAGCGAGCCTTGCGCTGGGCGCGACGCAGTGGCGCACGGTCTGGCGCGTGGTGATTCCCACCCAGCTCAGCGGGCTGGCTACGGCAGTGATCCTCGGTATGGCCCGGGCGGTCGGCGAGACTGCCCCGGTGCTGATCGCATCCGGCTTCTCGACGTACACCGCCGTCAATCCCTTCGTCAACCCGATGAATTCACTGCCGCTCGCGATATTCACTGCAGTGCGGAGCGGCGTCCCGCTGTTCATCACCCGCGGCTTCGGCACGGGTGTCGTCCTGCTGGCCTACGTGCTGATTCTCTTCAGTGCGGCTCGCCTGCTCGCGCGCAGCAAGGTAGCCCGCCGATGAGGATTGTGAGCGACCGGTTGCGTCGCCTTACTCACAAGCTCGAAACCGTTATGCCCGAAGGATCTGTCATGCGCCGCCTGTTCGTGCCATTCGCCGTTATCGCGCTCTGCGCCGGGGCTCTTCTGATGGGCGCCCAGAATGCCGGGGCTGCTGTGACGTATGTCACCGCGCAAATCGATGGCTCGGGATCGACCTGGGCGCAGAATGCCATCGAGCAGTGGATCTCGGATGTGCAGTCAGAGAACTTGGCTGTCGTCTTCACCGGGTCAGGCTCAGCCCAGGGACGTACGGACTTCCGCAACGACACGACCGACTTCGCCGTCAGCGACATCGGCTTCCAGGGCGTGGACCCGGCGACTAACTCAAACGACTCCAATTGCCAGAATATTGCCCCGCTGTCTAATTGCCGGGCGTACGCCTACTTGCCGATAGTCGCGGGCGGCACGGCGTTTCCCTACAACCTCACCGTCGCCGGACAACGGGTGCGAAACCTGCGGCTGTCCGGCGAGACCCTCGCGAAGATCTTCACGCACGAGATTACGAACTGGGACAACTCAGAGATCACCAAAGACAACAACGGCTTCCCGGATCTCCCGGGGCACCACTTGCCAGACTTGCCGATCCATGTCGTCCTTGACTCGCAGGGCTCCGGGACGAGCTATCAGTTCAGTGCGTACCTCTCCAGGGAGTTCCCGCAGTACTGGAACAGCTTCAACCAAGCTTCCGGGCCGACCGAGTACTTCCCGCAGAAGGACGGCGCGGTCGCCGAGGCCGGCTCAGACAGCATCATTAACTTCATCATGTCATCCGCCGGAAATGGCTCGATCGGGTACGACGAGTATTCTTATGCCCTGGAGAACAACTGGCCGGTCGCCAATGTGGAAAATAAAGCCGGGTACTTCACCGCGCCCACTCAGTACGACGTCGCGGTCGCTCTTACCAAGGCCCAGATCAACATGGATAAGGGCTCGTCCGACTACCTGCTGCAGGACCTTAACAACGTGTACGCCAACCCGGACCCGCGGACATATCCATTGTCGTCTTATTCATATATGATCATTCCCACCTCTCCGAGCGATCCGCGCATGGGAACAGATGCGACGCCGAAGGCGCAGACACTCGCGCTGTTCATCGACCAGGCCGTCTGCGATGGCCAGGCTCAGATGGGGCCGATCGGTTACTCTCCGCTACCCGTCAACCTTGCCCAGGCGAGCTTCGAGCAGATGTACAAGCTGCACACCGCGAACCCCAAGGTCAAGATCAGCCAGCTGAATATCGCTACGAAATGCCATAACCCGACGTTCTGGGCCGGCCACTCGGCGAGCGCAAACTACCTGGCACATATCGCTCCGCCGACGCCCAGTTGCGACAAGGCCGGCCAGGGACCATGCTCCGCCAGCGTGGCGGTAGGCGCGACTGGCAACCCCGGCAAGAATGGCAAGGCCCCGGCGCCAACGGCTAGCGCGTCGTCGTCGGCCAGCGCGTCGTCGTCGGCTAGCGCCTCGTCGTCGGCCGCCGCGTCCGCCTCGTCCTCGGCCTCGCCTTCGCCGGGCGCAGGCGTGCCCGGCGGGTCTACGACCACTGCCGGCCCCGGCGCGACGCTGGCCGGCTCAAATGTCGCCGCCGCCTCCGAGGGCACCAGCTACGTCGGTTTGCTGGCAGCGCTCGCGGCGGTCGAGCTGCTGCTGCTTCTCGCGGTGCCGCCTATCATCGCCCGGCGCAGACAGCAGTCGAGCATCGGCGGCAGACAGCAGTGGAGGATCGGCAAATGAGTCGGATGAAGCCGCGCATGACAAGCAAGCGGCTGGCCGGTCTCGGGCTGGCAATCGCTGTTGCGGGACTCGTCGCGGGCGTCGGTGCCCAGGCGAGCCCAGCCGTCGCGACGCAGGCGGCGGCTACCTCCGATGCGGCCGCTGCCTCGCAGCACGCGGCGTTCACAAAGACGGAGAAGATCAGCCGGGTCAACCTCATTAACGGCCAGAATCAGGTAGTCGATGCGCGGACGTTCACCGCGACCGTGGATCAGACTAAGAACCTGCGTGACGACCAGGTAATCAACGTCTCGTGGACCGGCGCGCATCCGACCGGAGGCATCTGGCCCAACCTGACCTCCGGTGCAGCGGCACAGGAGGAGTACCCCGTCGTTATGATGATGTGCAGGGGCGCGGCCTCGGCTACCTCGGGCAAGGATCTGATCACGCCCGAAACTTGCTGGACCCAGACACCGGAGGAACGCGTCCAAGACAGCACTGTCTTCGACTTCCCGCCCTTCCGCCTGGACCGGTACGCCTCCACTGCGGACCGAGGACCAGATGCTGGCGTGCCGACGCCCGTGCCGGCCAACTGCAGTCGGTACACCGGCATCCAGCACTGGGTACCCTTCATCGCCGCGAGCGGGCAAGTGTTCGACTTCGGCCCCCAGGGCTGTGCAGGCTTGCCGCCAGACGCCATCACCAGCCAGGGAAGCGTCTATCAGCCCAGCAACACGACGTACGGTGTCTCTAATCTCAAGGGCGATGGCTCGAGCAGATTCGACATCACGACTGCGACGGACAACCTCTCGCTCGGTTGCTCGAACACCGTGCCGTGCGCGCTCGTGATAATCCCGATTATGGGTATCAGCTGCGACCCTTCCGGTGACAGCCTGCCGCCCGCGGACCGGCCGCCATCTAGCGAAGCCGCACAGGCGCTTGCCGATTGCTCTGAGACCGGCTATTACGCGCCTGGGGCGCCGGCGGTAACGGGACAGACCGACACTAGTAACGGGGTTACGACGGGCGATGGCGCCGAGGTGACGGTGACAGGGCAACTATGGTGGAGCGCATCGAACTGGCGTAACCGGATCACAGTGCCGCTCACGTTCGCGCCGACGCCGCCCGGTTGCCCTACGCTCAGTAATTCCGCGCCCGAGTCTATCTATGGCTCGTACGTGCTCGCCGGGGCGACGAATCAATGGTTTCCGTACCTCTGCACGCATCGAAACCCGTTTATCCTGCAACAAGGCCTGACCGTTGGCGACACCGAGGCTAAGAGCGAACTGCAGGCCGGAGCCATTAGCGCGGCGTTCGAGGGTGCGCCGCCGCAGACGCCCTTCACCCGCCACGTGGTTCAGGCGCCGACGGCCATCACGGGCTTTGCCATTGTCTTCGATATCATAAATCAGTCCGACCATCAGTATACGGTCCTGCGGCTCGATGCCCGCCTGCTCGCCAAGCTCCTTACCGAGTCCTATCCGGAAAACACCGATATGCAGGATCAAGATACGGCGCTGCAGAACCCGGTTACGCATAAGCCGAACCCGCTGAACATCGCCGATGATCCTGAGTTCCAGGCACTGAACCCAGGAATCGCGGCGGGGCCTTCGAAAAGCGGCGGCGCGGGCATTGGCGACCTTGCCGCGGCGTCCGCAGCGACGCTCCTGTCCCTCGACGACTCCTCCGACGCGATATGGGCGCTGACGTCGTATATCAACGCCGATCCCGAGGCGCGGGCATGGCTGAACGGCAAGCCCGATCCATGGGGAATGGTCGTCAACCCGGCGTACAAGGGCATCAAGTTGCCAGTGGCGAACTGGCCGTTGCTCGATACGTTCGTGCCAACGGACAGCAGCAACGAGTGCTTGACGGATAATCCCGTTCCGTGGCTCGACAACGTGGCTGAGCCCGTCGATTCGATGGCGACTATCACCCTCGACCTCGAATTTAATATCAGCGACTCGCAGACCATTTGTAATATCAATTCTGGTGCGACTGGCGGCTACTTGTCGTTTGTGGCCAAAGGGCAAGAAAGTCCCGGCGCGACGTTCATCATGGGCATCACCAGTCTGGCCGACGCGGACCGCTTCGGACTGCCCGCAGCGTCGCTCGAGACGCAAGGCGGTTCGACGTCTGACAAGACGTTCACCACGAGCACGGGCCGCTCCTTCGTCGCTCCGTCTGACGCCTCTATGCGCGCAGCGGCAGAGATGATGGAACCGGACGACAAGACCGGCTCGTGGACGGTGCCGTACTCCAAGATGCGCACCGCCAAGGCAGGGAAATCGGCTTATCCGGGCACCATGCTGATCTCGACCGACGTGCCGACGAGTGGCCTGTCGAAATCCCTTGCCAGCGAGTACGGAAGGTTCCTCAGCTTCGCGGCGGAGGATGGCCAGCACTCTGGCTTCGGGGACGGCCAGTTGCCGGCGGGTTATGTGCCCATGACCGCGGCGAACGGGGCGGCCAAAATGGTGGCGTACACGAAGGCCGCGGCCGTCGATGTCACCGACCAGAACAGCAGGGTGCCGTCGCCCCAGCACCCTCAGGTGCCCAACTCGTCGCGTTCCTCGTCGCCAGCGCCTACGTCGGGTTCGTCCTCGTCGACGTCGGGCAGCCAGCCGAGTTCGGGGAACGGCTCGTCAGGCACGAGCGGCAGCGCTTCGCCATCTGCTAGCACATCCACTCCGACAACCTCGCCAGGCCCGAAGCCGGTCCAGCACGTTGCCACTACAGCGGACGTCCGGTCCGCGCTCTCAGGTGCGATCTTGCCGCTGGTGCTGTTGATCGCGCTGATCAGCGCAACTATTGCCTTCGGAGTCTGGCAGCTCACTCGACCTACGGAACCCAAGTGACCGATTCTGCGGTTCAGCAGCCGTCGGCGAGTCTCCGAGCCGACGAAGCGGGCCCAGCCCGACGGGGCTTGGCAGCGCCCGGTGCGGGTCGGCGGCTGCGCGCCCCGGCATTCCGCTCGCAGCCGGCGGTAATGTCACCGGCGCGCGCTGCGGCTGTGGCCATGCTGGCCGGGCTGGCCGCGTTCGCGTTCTGGTTCGTGCTCTTTGCAGTGGTGTTTTCCGGCCTCCAGGAAAGTCATAGTCAGCACCTGCTTTCTACCCAGCTACGTGCTGAACTCGCGCAGGAGATCGCTCCGTTCGGCGGTCGAATAGGCCCCGGCACGCCGATCGCACGCATCGACGCGGGCTCCATCGGGCTGAACGCGGTAGTCGTCGAAGGCACTTCGTCGGCAGATCTCGCCAAGGGGCCAGGTCATCTACCCGACACTCCGCTGCCGGGTCAGGCCGGGAACTCCGAGATCTACGGCCGCAGCACCATGTTCGGCGGCCCGTTCGGCAGCGTGCACGACTTGCCCAAGGGTTCGATTATCACCGTCACCACCGAACAGGGCGTTTTCAACTTCCGAGTGATCGACGTCCGCGGACCAGGCGACCCGCTGCCGTCCGCAGCACAGATCGGCAAGACGAGCCTGACCCTTGTCACGAGCGCAGGCAGCGGGTGGACCACCGACTGGACAGACGATCACGTGATCTATGCCGATGCCACCCTGGTTACGGGCACAGTCCAGCCGGCGCCCTCCGGCCGGCCCACCAGCGTGCCGGCCATCGACAAGCCACTGGCTGGCGACACCGGGGAACTCGTGCCCTTGGTGCTGTGGCTTCAGCTCCTCGTGGTCGCCAGCGCTGGTGTCGCTTTCGCTTACACCAAGTGGTCCGCTTGGCAGGTCTGGGTCGTCGGGCTGCCGGTACTTCTGGCCGTGCTATGGGCAACGACAAGCGCGGCAATGCTACTTCTGCCGAATCTTGCCTGAAGCGAAAGCTCGCTGCGCATTAAATCGGCACTGCAGCAATCGGCACTGCAGCTTCGGTACGAATCAGGTCATTCCACTCAGTCTTAACCTGCTGTCCACCTGGTCGTAGGCACGGATGCGTGGCTTCACCGGTTCTCACCTGAGCTCGTTAACCTTCCATTCACCTTCTGTCGAGCTGCCCTGACCACTGCAATGGTCAGGCGGTATTCCCTTAACCCGGTATTCATTTGAATAGCCCTTTGCCGGCATCCGCGGCTGCGAGGATCACCGCGGAAGTTCCGCACTACGCGCCCTTTCAGGGCGGAAAGGCAAGGGGAGCATGCGATTCGGCAAGCTCAAAGCGGGTCTTGCGATCGCGGGAACACTCGCAGGAATGACGGTCTTGGCGGTGCAGCCCGCGTACGCGGACTATGCCCCGACCGCCAAGGACGTCGTCGGAGTTGGCTCCGACACCCTGCAGTATCTCGTCGACTTCGCCGCCGACGGCGACCAGCTCGGCGACCCCGGTTTCAACAGCAATAGCCCAAAGTACCGGCTGATCAACTTCGACGCCACGGCGGACGCCAACGCCCGTCTGGCCTACGGTCCCGGCGGAGCGGATGGCCAGGGTGTTGCGGGCCAAGCCGCGGGGCAGTGCAATCCGGGCGATGGCCCGACAGCCGGCACCGGCAACCAAACCACCACGCACGCCGATGCGCCGTGCCAGCTCAACCCGACCATCGTGCTGCGCGCCGGGACCAGCCCGGTTCAGCGGCCGAACGGCTCGGGTGCTGGAGCGAAGGCCCTGGCGGCGGACACCGCCCACTACATCACCTTCTCGCGCGCCTCGGCGTGTGAGGGCCCGACCACCGGTTGCGGTGACAACCTGTCCTCGTCTTTCGACAGCATCGAGGTCGGCACTGACCCGCTCGCGATCCTGACCGGAAGCACCACGAACGCGGTTCCGCTGTCGGCTGAGCAGCTGAACGCGATCTACGCGTGCACCGACACGAAGTGGACCCAGGTCGGCGGCACTTCCAGCGACACCATCATCCCGATCATCCCGCAGGTCGGCTCGGGCACCCGCTCGACCTTCCTGGCCGACATCGGCAACCCGACCCTGGGCTCCTGCGTCGTGACCGGCGAGGAGAACGACCCGACCGCGATCGCCGCGCAATCCAGCCCGGCGGACGCAATCGAGCCGATGTCTGGTGGCCGGCTCAACCTGTTCCTCGGCCTGCTGAGCACCGGTGCCTCTAACGGCGTCGGCGGCTACTTCAAGGACCCGAGCTGCGCGCTGAACAACATCAACACCTCATCTCCCGCCACATGTGGTTCGTCCGAGAACACCATCAGCCCGGCGGTCAAGTTCGTGACCACCGGCACCCCGTCCGACGGCAACCCGCTGTTCGACGTTAACCGTCCGCTGTACATCTACTTCCGCGACTCCGACGTCAACTCCACCACGGTGTGGCAGCCGGGCGGCACGCTCAACGCTGTCCGGACGCTGTTCTACAACCCATGCGCGACCGGCGAGAGCGGTTGCACCACGGTGAACGGCGTCACCTACGGACCGGGTGGAGCCCCGTTCTTCGCCACTGCTGGCGCTCAGACTGACATCTCCGCGGCCGGCATCAACCCGATGTACGTCCCAGAGGTCGGCGGCCCGTGAGCCTTGGCGGCTGACGGCAAATCCCTCCTCGCAATTTAAAACGAGTTCTCGCAGGGACTTCCTGAGCCCGCTGGGGGCTTGGGAAAAGTGACAGGGGAGGCTCGCGAAGCTCCGGCTAAGCGAGCCTCCCTTGTCCGGGAGCAGAAAGGGATCTCGCATTATGAAGTTGAACCTCCGTAGGGTGATCTCCAGCGCTGCGGTGCTGGCGATCGCTGGAGGGGTCATGGCTGCGGCGGCAGGTGTTGCCAGCGCAGCAACGACTCCGCCCTGGGAGCCCGACCCTAACGCGCTCGGGAGCATTACCTTCTACAACTCTTCCGGGCAGGCGATCACGGGCGGCAGCAACCTTGCCAACCTCGCCGCATACGCCGAGGCGTCTTCCGCAGACACCACCGGCGCGAACAAGGCAGAGCTGTACTTCGCGGCGCCGACGCCAGGAGAGGCAACGGGTCTGTGGTTCTCGACTCTGGCGTCGACCGCTACTGTGTTCCCGAACACCAGCGCGCCTGCGCCGCTGAACACCGCCACTAACCCGGTCGTCGCACTGTCGGCCACCGACGCTAACCTGACGAACTTCATCGCGAGCTCGGCGGCCCAGACGGCGACCGGGTACGCGAATGTTTACCAGGTGCGCCTGTACACCTCGGGCGCGGGCGGTATCGGTACCCTCGGCGAAGGCCTGTACTGGGAAACCGACATCCTAGTCAACCCGACTGCTGGCACTTGGTCGGTCGAGTACCCGGCAGTCCAGACCGCGACGACCACGACACTGTCCGCTAGCCCCACCACGGGGACAGCGGGTGTGGCCGAGACGCTGACCGCAACCACCACGGCCGCCGATGGGACGACCCAGGCGGGCACGGTGGAGTTCCTGAACGGCGCGACCGTCATCGGGACCGACGCGGTCAATGGAAGCGGCGTGGCGACCCAGTCGTTCACCCCTGCCGCTGCGGGCACTGACAGCCTGTCTGCGGTATTCACCCCCACCAACACCGGTTACAGCAGCTCGACGGGCACTTTGTCGCAAACAATCAACCCAGCGGCAACGCCGACCACCACTAGCCTCACCGTGACCCAAGACGGTGTGGCGGGCGACGACGTCTCGCTGTCCTCGACTGTGTCGCCGGCTACGGCGCCCGGAACGGTGTCGTGGTATGACAACGGTTCCACCACGCCGCTGAACGCTACTCCGGTGACGCCGAACGGCTCCGGAGTTGCCACCTTCGACATCCCGGCCGGCCTGGCCGCGGGTAACCACTCGATCGTGGCTGACTTCACTCCCACCAACCCGGCTAACTTCGAGGCGTCTGCGTCTGCTGCGCAGTCGTTCCTGCTGGAGCCGAAGCAGACTGGTGCTTGCGCGCAGACCGGCTCGCAGTGCACCGCCACGGCGAACATCGAGGCGACGGTTCCGGTCGGAACCCTGGTCCTGTCCACGCCGTACACCACCGCTAACCCGCTGAACCTCGGCAACCTGGCGCTGAACGCTGGCCTGACCCAGTACAGCGCGACCGCGCCGATCAGCGGCATCACCATTGTTGACACCCGCGCGGGTGACCTGCCCTGGACGCTGTCCGCACTGGCCAGCAACCTGACCGACGGCGGCACCAACCCGGGCAGCACCATCTGCTCGCAGAACGTTGGCCTGACCAACGTGGCCAGCACCCCCGGGACCGGCTTCGCCGGGACCGTCACCCCATCCACCAACACCGCAGCCTCCCCGCCAGTTGCTCCTGCTGGCGGCGTCTGCACCGGCTCGCAGGGCCTGGGTGGCGCCACCGCGCACACCGTCGCTGCCGCGAGCGCCGGGCTGGGCACCGACGTGCTCAACGGCACGCTCACCCTGAACGCCCCGACCTCAACCGAGCCGGGACTGTTCACC
>Ga0335074_10011663_pt1 | contig 12289 bp, 9 predicted proteins | sample Lox_Sample_23_FD_206715 | JGI IMG/M metagenome (GOLD analysis project Ga0335074, IMG submission 206715) | Soil microbial communities from Loxahatchee National Wildlife Refuge, Florida, United States - Lox_Sample_2.3 | ecosystem: Environmental > Terrestrial > Soil > Wetlands | place: USA: Florida...
TGGGAAACCAGGCCCAAAACCACATGGGAAACCAGGCCCAAAACCACGTGGAAAGCCAGGTCCAAAGCCCGGTACAAAGCGCAAGCGGACGGAGACTGAGGTTGAGACTCCAAGCCCATGGAAGTTGAGAAAAAAAGCTTAGATTTGTACTGTATTTTCTACTGTATGTGCTGGCACTACAGGGTCTCCATTTTATAGTTTAGGACTCAATTTTACCTTGTATTTGCGTATAAAAGTGACTAAACCACCTAAGAGTGGACTAAAACACCAAGGCAATTATCACCAGTTTCATGAAAAATCGTCGAATTGGCCAATCTGTGGGTGGATTGGCCAATCGGGCGAAATTGGCCGATCCGTTGGTACAGTACACACGGATTCGCGAATCCGACGGATTGGCGAATCCGGTCTTACACAGCGCATATAATTGCTAAGTCTTCAAGTGCTAACTTACTAATCCTTATGGCACACCCACTAAACTTACAGCATAAGCACACTAAACTCTTTAAGCAACATGTGTGCACTAAAACATGTAAATTACATTGACTAAATTGTAAGCGTGCTTTATAGTACACTTCTCAAGCTTTAAGAGGCATTTAGCAACATTTATTTTAAGCTTATAGAAGAGATTAGTTGATTGTTAAGCTTTGTACTTTAAAAGTGTGAAAATCCGTGGTGTGGAAGAGTGTCTGTGGTATCTGAGAGTTTTAACCAACGCGACGCAATGCAAATGTGGCATGGGGACCCCTGCTTAGTGCAGCATGTCTTAGCGGCAGAAGGGATAATATAACAGAATTACTACTACTAATGGTGACATTGGATTATTAAACAGCTAGTCTATGCATTAACAGTGGTGCCCATCTCCCTCCGTCTTGCTTCAGAGTACGGTTACACTCCTAAATAGAGTAGCCTTTGATTGATGTACGAAAGAGGCTTGGACTGATGGACTAGCTAGGTCACTCTAATAGGCAAATCCGCCGCCAACTTTGAGCTGACTCGACAACTGCGATAGTTACTTGGAGGGACTCTATAGAGAACTTGTAAGCAAAATACTCTCTGACTTGGAGCAATACAAAGCGCAGATCACTGTAGCAACAGGAATCATTCTATTATGTAAATACCCCTATAGTTAGTCTACACACACATTTCTCCTAATACAATACAGTAGAACACAATCTTCCCATTAGGTCTAATACTGCCCATGCGAGACGTACTTGTAAGCTAGTCATAGAATCTGTGCATCCCAAATATTCCTCCTCCAATTTAAGGATGTCCTTTCTTTGTTGCGCGAGTGTCTACCCTCACTTACACAATCAGCTTCCAGTTTTTGCGTGAGGGTCTAGAACTAGAATTTAAAGCTTAATGAAAATCGTCATTCTTCGTCTCTCTCCGTGGATATCCCTCCTACTAGAATAAGCAAACTAAAAGCACAAAAGATACTTACTAGGTTGAAAAACAGTTTAGGTTTAGTTATCGTGTTAGTCTATTAGTATATAGCTTTAAGACTTATAACGATTTGGATTTGCCTATTACTTTAACAGTAGCTGCCTAGCGTGATGCTAACGTGCCAGACGAGGGGATACGGATAGTTTATCCCCTCCTATTACAATAGATTGACAGCACCGTATTCAATTAGGGGCTGCAAGCGGGACGGAGATATAAGACGCTAATGTTAGGATTTTAGGCATATTAGTAACACTATAAGCGTTATAAGTCATAACCTGGTTAGAGTTCTACAAAAGGCCTATTGCATTTATTATTAGATATAAGAAGAATTATTAGGATCAACCATATAGAACAATATACAACATTCTAACTGCTGCTAATACTAATTAGTATAAAGATTAGTATAATGCGTGTGCTGTAACTTCCAACACCTCCTCTAGCACGCTAGATGCACGCCAGGCAGCCACTGCAAAGTAATAATAAATGCCTAACCTGTTTGGCTGTTGCTGCTTGGCGTGCACCTGGCTTGTCGGATGAGGGGATAACTGCAACACTAATTAAATTTGCACAGAAAATTTGTGTACTAGTTAATTAGCTTTTTTCTCTAAAACTTTACAATCGAAAAGTTTAGTCGAAAACCACTATTCGAGTTGTTATATATTGTGCAAGTAGGAGAGTTCATCACCTTTCGCTGTATCCTTTTAATCCGTGAACTACATGCATAAGACTTGAACAAGTTCGAAGAGGAAAATATCGTGCAACCACAACAATAACTTCACCTTTTACAAAAGGTCAACCTTCAGCTCCAGTCCCACAGATGCTATGGGGCGGCCGCTTTAAAGGTAGTTAGCTTGACATTTCCCACATCTCTCATGACATACCCATGTTGACTGCTAAGTGAAGACGGCCTCGATCCTCTCATGATGTCCTACAACAAATCCCTCCCCTACAACTGCGTCTTCTACGCCCAAGACATCGCCGGTTCTATCGCCTGGGCGCGCGCCAATAAAGATCGGGGCATTCTCTCAGAGCACGAGTTCCCTGAGATCCAGCGCGGCTTCGATCAAGTTTCACAAGAATAGGCATCCAACAGCTTTATAGTCAAGCCCAGCATGGAGATATTTGAAGAACTCTTTTTAGTAAGACGCTAGGCAATTGCCTTTAAAACATCAACAAGTTTTTTATTAGCCAAGGTCTTATTGCTAGAGGGGGTGCTCTGTGCAGCTGGTAAGGGCTCAACTTCAGCATTAGCAGCAGCTAAGTCTTAAGGAGTGCGACGGCACGGACCAGGTGCTGCTGCAAGCGGTGTGAAAAGCTTTAACCACTCGGCCAGCGGGCCAAAGGGCACAAGAATAAGATTGGAAGCCTTATTCGCTATTCTACTATATATACCTAACGGAGGACGCCTGGGCCGCCCCAGCTCCGTCACAAGGAGTGTCTTTAGGGCCTTTACCAGAAGATCCTACTAGTTGTCGTGTTAGAGCTATAACACTAGCGTTAGGCCGGGTGTTACGGACGGTCCGTAAGCGACACGTAACCTGTAAGGGACTTATAAACCCGTCCGTAAACCACTATCTTCTTCTTCTTTCCTCAGCTTTAGATTCTTGTATTATAAGACTACTAATAGTATCGGCTTCACCCATTCGCGGCGTCCCGGTGCCACTTATTGACTGAATTTGTAACACTAAGTAGTTGGTTGCGTCTGTTAATTGGTAGTTGGTAGTGAATGGTTTCAGGTTCTTTAGCTCTAAGCCTAGGGGTTTCAGTTCTAGTTTTAGTTCTTTAGTAATACTGCTAGGTAGGTGTTCTGATTTTAGTGACGTTCTATCGTCGATCTAGTTCCAATCTGTTACGGACCGCCATCGTCCTTTACGGACCGGCATTCTGTTTTATCGGACCGTCCCGGGCCCCTCGCAGTCCGTTAGGACCTACTAACAGGCTACGCCTGTTCGGGCCTGTCACATAACCCGTTTTCCTTATATATACTGCTTCGCGCACTATAAATTAGCTTTAACATCCATCATCCTTACTTATTATATACATTATACACATATTCAAGCACTAGCTGTAACATTTTAGTAGCAATGCTCTTAAAGATCTAAGTGTACCTCTAAGAGCTAGTTATATAAGTCTCTCTATTATTTTAAGAGCACCATTTAAAGCCTCTCTATTATTTTAAGAGCACCATCTGAAAGTCTCTTTATTGTTTTAAGAGCACCATTATTACTCTGTTTATGCCTACAGACCCCCTTACAGAGCTTGCCAGTCAACTATAAGCCTTTATCCGCACTAAGCACCCATTTACTAGCAACCTCAATCTAACAACCTTACAATTAATCAAGTTGCACGCTCGTCCGCTAAGCCTATTAACGGCTTTATTTTCTTAAGAAAGGGCCTCCTATTTAGTTGCTTAACCCCCTAATTTATCGCCTTACCCAGTTGAGTAGGCAGACTCTCAAGCTCACCTTCATACAGCTATCCGGCAATTTTAAAGACTCCTAAAACAACAGACCGCTTTAGGAACTAATAGTACGGTGCTACCAGCCTTTAAGTCGCACGCTAACTCTTTTACAGACTAAAATAATCTAATTACAAACCCATTTGGCCCTGCTAGCATAAGAGAACTGCTTCCTATTAAGGCATGCTAACCTGTCAGCTAGGATACTACTACTATAGCAAGCCCTTCTAATTCGTCTACAAGTTAAAGAACCTCCCATTCTAACACTAACAGACGTTAGGAGTTCTATTAGGAGATTATGCAAATAGTAATAGACCTCCTTAATTAACACTAACGCTAATTACAGCTACCAGCTAATCCTATAGACCTTACAGGTCGTATAAGATCTACTACTAGCTCTAAAACCACCGCCTAAGCCACACTAAAAGCCTTAGAAATTAGATATTTCTTCCCTAACATGCTACTAGATTGAGGGGACAAGGATATTGTTGAAAAGGAGGGCAAACTGTACTATTAAAACGTGTATAGCTTTACCAATTAGATCCGAGTAGCTACTAAAACCTAGAATCCCATTAAGGTTAAATAAGTGCTTGACATATACCTCCACAGAGAAGCTGAGCTCTAATGGAATAGCCAGCTTGACAATGTTTTACAGGCTAGATATCTAACTACTTTAAATGTTAAACGCTTTTGTACAGCCTTAAAGATCCATTTTCAGCTACTACCATTTAAAGCTCTAGCTAAATACAATACCACTTAATACTCAATTAAGGACTGCCGCTCTTAACAGTCAATTACTAAGTTTGTAGCTATATTGGAAGCTGCTGCTAAGGCTTGCAGTCTCAAACCAATTTCAACTAATCTGTAAAAGCGCTATCTAGTCATTTAAGTTTAAATGCACCTCAACCTAGCACTCTAAGAGACTGTAAATGAGCTGTTTAAAGACTTATCCTTAAATGAATTCACTAAAGTCCTCTTATAAAAACAAAATAACTAGTTCGACTAGTATCTACTATACGGCTTAAGGCCACACCAGCCAGCTTACTATTAAGGTTTGTATTGTTAGCAAGTACGCTACTAATTTACACACGAGTTGGAAGACGTAAAGTATAAGCTATCAACGCCTGAGTTTTGGGAGTCGAGGCTCTGCTTTTGGCCAGCCAATTCGAGTTCCGCCTTTCGGCCAGCCCACAGGGAGGAGAGTTCAGTTAATTCATACGATCAATGTATTTCGGGAGGGGTGAAGAAACTAATCATTTCATCCTAAGGCATCAGCTGCTGGGCTTGTGCCGATTGGGTGTAGCAGCGTGTAGCTCGCACGACATGACCAATGACAAGCGGCAACATCGGCTAACGTTACACTAAGTGAGATGTAGAAGTGAGATTCGCTTGCCTGAATCTCTTCGATCTTCTACAACACATACGCAGCACTCAGGTAAGTAAATCAATTCTCCTCGTGGGCTGGCTGAAAAGCGGAACCCGACACAGTCTGTCAGAAGCTGGACTTTCATCTCTTCAAAATCTTTTACATGCTGCTCTCCTTGTCTTGTTTTGTGCTTATTCTTACAAAAATCTACGCAGTCACACCCGCCGGTGAGCAATGGCATCACCTCGGCGACATGTCCCTCGACAAGTTCGAGCATGTAAGTTAGTGCTCTACGCAATGTATAACAGCAGCTAACTTAGTACAAGCCACTGTTGCAAGGCGCATTGCATTACGACGAGCTTGTAGACGCAGGAAGGCTCAGGATCTCAACTTAGATTTGGATAGTGTGTATCCAAGGGAACAAAGGCACTTTCCGGAAGATTTTGCAGAGAATGGAATGCCACATGAGCCCTACCTACCCATCCAGAATCTCATTACCGGTCTTGGCATAAACCTGTCAGCTCCAAGAACACGACAAGAAGTACCATCTGTCGCGGCAGCCCTACCGGATCGATCTCAAACTGAGAAAGTGCTGAAGCAGGTGGCCAAGCCAATTTACGTTCTGACAGGGGACTTGAATAGTAACGCAGTTCAAAACATGCTACCAGACCGTTCCCGCAGCCAAATTGGCACCGATTCATCAACTTTGCAGTTGACAACCGCTGGCATCCGGGCCATGAAGCATGAGATGCGACGTGAACTCATTGTAAAACGCATGAAGCCGATCTGCCTGTATGTGTACCTCAATCTCTCGAAGACATCGTAGGCTGACGCAGAATATCGGGGCTTTCATCTGCGATGCTGACTTCATCGGAAGTAATATCAACTTCGGCACATTCACGGGTAGACACGCATATTGGATTAAGAAAATGGGAGAGATTCCTTCTTTACTCTTTTGGTATTGGCAACCCTTAGGGTCTGTGATCAATCTTAAATTTGTTTTCCAGGAAGGAGATCCGGAGACACTCGAAGGCAAGAGAGCGAAGAGGAGACAGCGGGAATGGTTCAAAAAGGCACTCATATATATCCTGGATTGGGTCTTTCGGTTCACAGTCGATCAAAACGTTCATCGCGGCTCCCTGGATAAATTTGATGAATGAGACAAGGTTGTTACAAAAAAACTCAAGACGCTGAAAAATATGGAGGCAATAAGAACCTGCACGTTAAGAATCGGAGAATGGCCATCCTATACTGCAGTTCAAACCAACCGCCAATGGATCTCAGCTGGAATCGACGGCGGCAATAGTGATAGCGAGAGCCCTTTTGCGCCGTTCGTGGATGAAGATGAGGGCATGCAGGATGAGAATGAGGATATGCAGGATGAAGAAGGAGGAGGAAGTGATGAATAGTAAGCCGAAGGCAAATCCTGTTTCTCTCCAAGGCTGACAATTATGCAAGGGTTTCCAGGACACCTTTTCTGATCACGCTGACCAAAACTGAGATAACCGGGGCGGGCTCTCAAGTGGTTGGAAGGTTAGCATGTGCGTGCCAATGGTGGAACAGTTTGGCAACTCAGCTACTACGAAATGGCATTACAAGAAATGGAATTAAATACATCACTTGAGCAAAAACAATGCAATATAATAGTCAGATCAACTTTGGAAACCCACGAGCCTTGCGTTGGCAGTTCACAAGCTATCATTAAGATGACCTACTAGTGCATTAGGATGTGGTATGGTTGAATAAACAAACGGCCTTGGTTGAAACGCGTATGCACATCCAGATAGCCTTAAGCAGAGCTTGTTTTGTGATCGTAATACGACTATCTGGACAAACATTCGATATGAAGGTACCATTATCTCCGGCAGTGCTATATCCTAAGGCCCAATCAGCTCGGCCAGTGACTAGAAATTTGCTATTCGGTATTAATTTATTGTGCATCTCGATAGACATAGAGGATTCTGGAAACAGTTTGACGCGCTTCATTGGTTCCGCAGCTGGCATGTCGACGACAGCTTTCCTAGGAGTTGAGGGATTGGTGGCATTGGCATCGTTGACATCAATACTATACGTAGTCTCGGCAGATTGGTACTTGCGGCGTAGATATTTTCGGCGTTGAACGAGCATGATGTCGATCGCGATCCGACAGGTAGCTTCTGAATCCTTATTGTAAAGAGCGTCTTCTAGGATTTCGAACAGCGAGGCGTCGGCCGATGCTCTAATGAGTAATAACAGTGCCTGTAAAGTGGGTCTGACAAGCATCTTCTCTTTGGAGGATGTCAAGTTTTATAGGCGGAGCACATGAACATGAGGATCATTGAATGTATTGATTCTAGGTTATCTCATACAAGAGGGACCAGCCCATAGACTTATAGTGGTGCCCCGCCCCCTCGGCAAGGATTAGGGGTAAGCCAGCTATCAAACAACCCCTTGACAGGGTTATATCGTGACAGAGGAGACACCTTGGATCTCGGCTGCCAAAGCCCTGGATGGAAAAGCAGTAGTTGCTGTTCTTGGGAGAATAAACAGGGAGCAAAGTGAATCAAAAAGGCCGTTTAGAGGAGGCACATAAGGAAGAGGGGCGGAACACTTGCACGCTAGCTGAGCGACCTTTATCCACATAAGCTTGCGGTAATCTTTTACAAAGCTCTCTCCAAGGATATTTGGATTGCGATAGCGTATTTAGTGATAAGGGAATCCCTAAACTTACACCCCAGTCTCCTTCTAGTCTGATCTCAGAAAATCTAGATACTTCGTTCATTATACCCCACCAAACGAAGCCGCAGCACCAAAACTCGGAGTTGGAGGTATTCATTTCACATAACACTATGAATGAATAAACTTTTGCTCTACCTATGTCGTCCTAAAGCTCTTTTGCAATTGAATCAGCCACCCTCAATGCTAGTTCTGTACCATTCTTCTGAAGTTCCTAACCCTACCACTTGAAGTAAATGCCTTAACCAGCGGTCCATATACCACGACCAACAGCACCAACATCCAGGGCAGAGTCCGGATCCAGCTTCTGTTGTCCTCTAAAGTGAATTACCGATGTGCTCCGTTTCCACAGCCACTTCGGCTTCGGAAACTTAAAGGCGATGCCGTGGCGCAGTTGTTTCTGGGGTTTAGGTGGAGAATTCAGTGGAGATACTGCTGGAGTTCCCACTGGAGATTCCGCTGGAGATTCGTTGTGAGATGACACCAGAGAAGCTACAGGAGAAGCAATAAACGAATCATCATCGTACTCTACCTCCCTGTCTTCACCTACTCCTGACATTCGTAATACGCGGGTCAAATACCATTGCAACTTTATCAATCGCTCATCGGGTAATGGAAAAAAGCGAGGATAGAGTTCAAATACAGCTAGAGGATTGGTGTATGTTTTGTAGAGTGTTGAGAGCGAATCGAAGCAAAGCGCGGCAGTGAATTCAGTTACAGTCGCGTCTTATCGTTTTGACTTAACTATAAAGACATTAGAAGTGATATCCATATCTCTCGCGTATGACACTCAATTATATTGCCAATCCCGGCAGTGACTAGTTAGATGGAGGGAATAGTCAAAGTTACACTGTAGCATTGCGCTGAGGGCATTTCCGTGCACTATGGTCGAAAGAACGGCACAGCGAACAGCGACGCCGGGCCTTTGTAGCTGGTCGAAGAACCCGCGGTTGGCTTTGCCGAACCTCTTGCTCAATATGAGACGGTGGCCCTGCAAGATAGGGCCAATCTACCAACTCCCCATCACTATTTATATTCCACATCAAGATATGTCGTGACCCGACAACCACAACTAGATGAGCCCGCAATAGAAGACCTTGATCTTCCAACTTCTTCTTCACCTCCGCGCTTGTAACGTATTCCTTCAACTTTAGAGCAAAATCATCCTCAACCCACTGCCGGAGAGTCTTGCCATAACGGCCGGTGTTGTCGTTCTTGCTAAATCTAAGTCCCAGAACATTGCCAAGCGTGTATGTGCTAAGAATGGATGCTTTAGCTTCTCAGCTGAGAAGCCTACCCGTCGTAGGTTCAGTATTTTTAATGTCTAGGTGGTCTATTCGAATAGCTTTCCATTCTGTAATTATCAGATGTCTATTGAGCTGAAGGACGAGATCAACGCGACCAGATGTACCATTGCTTGGCTAAGGGTGTCAACCGTTAGCCCATAGCCACCGTCATATGGAGTATTGGCTTACCAAGGTCAACGGGAATTCCACTCGTGGTTGAAGAGAAGGGTTTCTAAGAAGCGAGAAGTAGAAGCTGTCGCGAAGGCTTTCTTCAGATTTATTGAAATCGCTGTAGCCAACATCTCGTTGCACCATTAGGTCTCGATAACAACTCAACACTGGTTGGATATTTCCATCGGAATTAAGAGAATCAAGCGTAGAGATCAAAGAACTGCGTAGCCCATACTTATTAAGAACCGCTTTAGCAATACGCATTTCCGCAATTCTGTTTGGTATCTTGAGGTAGTTGGTTGGGTCTTCTGGGTAGAAGGTGAGGCCGCCGTGGTATAGCATTAATGAACGCCAGGAAGACCGGCTTTCTGCATTATTCCGGCGCTGAGAGAAATACAAGTCAGCGTAAGAAAATTTATACCAAAGAGATAGTTTATATCTTTCACTTCGAGAATACAGGCATTGAATATTAACATACTAGGTTTTCAGCTTTAAAATCTTGCTTCAATTCATCATATGCAAGAGGTATGAAATCCCCCCCTTTCCCACGTTTCAGGGCGTCATCAAAGTCACTCACTGCAGAGGGTGAACTAGCAAATACATTCAAAAACTTTTCAGACACTCCGGAATTTTCAGGGTGTTGAACTTTTGGATTCCTTCCTCTGATGATGTCCTATTATGCCCATGGTTATTAGGAACTGAAATAATCTGGCGAAGTTTCTTACCTGAAGATAAGCCAAGCACGTATCTGTATTGTACATAGTTTCGACCTTCTCTTGGTCGCAGAAATGATATCCGTTGAAGAATTCAGTCATGGCAGAAAGATGGTTTTGGTAGGCATCAAGATCCGAACCGCAGGCTTCCTTTAAAGCAGCCTTTATATCCGTACTAGTCAAACCACAAAGCCCAGCCAGGTCCTTGTCGAATGATCGATTTGTTGCTATATTAAAGCCGCTCACAATATCGGATAAGGCGAGCGGTGAGATACCAGTGATGAAAGCTCGAGGGATCCCTTTCGTGGGTCCTGCCAATTCCTTTACCCTAGACCAAAAAGATTTGAAAGTTTCTTCAACTGCGGTGCCCCTCGACGTAGCGTTATTGGGTTCGAGGTATCCATTGTTGAAACTGTCATATTCATCAACAAGAAAGTAGATCTGTGGAAAAGGAAACCGAGTTTCAGGATCAGCAATCAAGGTGAATTTAACAAGGGAGCAAATCTATCCTCACCCCTTGAACCTGAGCAAGTCGCTCGTCCCCTTGTTCCCGAGCCTTTACAAGTAAATTATTAACCAGCTCAACACAAAGACCGAGGCTAGTAGCAGGATCTTCAGGGTCGATGTTCTTAGACAGCTCGCTCTCATCTTTATCTAAGTACGTAGCATAAGTCGTATAGAATGTCTTGATATACCAACTTATACAGGCTTTGAGCGACCGGTTTGCCTCGTTAACATCCGGGCTGCGATTAGCGGAGGAGAAATCAAACTTCAAGACGAAGAATTGTCCAGGCGTCACCCTTCTTTCTACAATATCTTTTTGTACGTCGAGGCCCTATGGTGAACAAAACGAAGTAGTTAGTATGGCAGGTTGGACTAATTAGTGATATAGTCACGAACCTGATAGATCGATTTATGTGCATCCCTGTGCTGAAGGCCATGAAAGTGTCCCAACATATCCACTGTCAACGACTTTCCAAACCGGCGAGGACGGAAAAAGAGAATCGGCTTCCTAGCTGCATCCAAGATTGAGATATATCGAGTGCGGTCGAAATAAGCCTGCCCCTCATTCGTCAAGAGCCCCAGGAAGTCGGCTCCTGTAGATTCAAAATGACTCAGCTTGCCGTTGATAATCAAGCTACTATCGTTGACTCGGGATCTCCTCGCTTCTATCTCGATAAGTTAGCTGCTAGATAAAACTGAGGATCAGTATGGTCAAGGTATTCAACCACTTACCACCAGGGGCAGCTTTCGTGAGTCGTGTTGTTGAGGCATAGGGCCTAGGATGAAGAATCACTGGTAACTGGAACTGTGCCCTGGTGCGGGATAGACAGCTTGATGGTCGAATGATCTGGCACAGCGGAAGAATGAGAGAGTCCGGTGTAGGCGCCATGAGAGTTGATAACGGATGGAGCAGCAGATTTTGTCTGTTTAGTGTTCCTGCATTCGCCTCAACCGACACAAAAATTTCTTAGCAATTGAATGAAACACGTCTTCGTCTCTAGATACTGCTAAAGGGAATCGTGGTCCACATTGTCATGACTTAATCTTCTAAGAAGCCCCAATCAAGACTATCTGGATTGAGATACAATTCGGTTGCAGGTGTGTTTCAGGTGTTAATCCCTTAGGCTGTTCATGGCGATCTGGATATACTCTTATGTCACGTCTTGCCAATCAGAGAACAAACATTATGGCTGGATGTGTCTTGTTAATTGTCCTCCTATGCTACGACGACCCTCCTGTAATGCCGTTGACCTATACCAGTCTGCAGCATCCTTCCAATATCAGATCCACCGTAGGATTTCGTCAACCAGCTGTATCTAGCACACGCTTGTCCATTGATGATGAATAGTCCCTAATGCGAGAGTCAGCCTTGCAGCGTGAGATAGTTCGTGTAAGGCTTACTATTCCCAGATTTAAAACTCTTCATCATAGTCTCCCATGTTTTCACCATCATCGATCTCTTCATAAGAACCAGCAAGAGCGTCATCTGCTAGTCATAAGGACGGCGACACCTTCTACTATTATGGCCAGACTCCCTACAAGTACTGCAACGAGACCGTACCTGGTCAGGTACAGCTGCTACAACTGTTCCAAGTGGTAGCATGCCACGATGGTCCTGGAACTCTCGTCGTCC